>Ga0207421_10002797_pt1 | contig 21336 bp, 22 predicted proteins | sample SodLakKL_010_SED_4_FD_187542 | JGI IMG/M metagenome (GOLD analysis project Ga0207421, IMG submission 187542) | Alkaline sediment microbial communities from Lake Tanatar, Kulunda Steppe, Russia - 8KL_010_SED (SPAdes) (version 2) | ecosystem: Environmental > Aquatic > Non-marine Saline and...
CCATTTTGCGTGCTGTCTTTCTTGTTCTGCTGTTTTATTGAATATCTCTGCTATCTGTTCGTATCCTTCTTTTTTAGCCCTCTTTGAGTAGATGTTGTATCGGTTTCTGGCCTGGCTTTCACCGATAAATGCCTTTACAAGATTTTTTACAGTTTCTTCCATTAGAATCACCTGTAGTAATTAATAGAATTGGGGTTAATATTTCTATGTTTCAAAGGATGAAAAGGATATGAGAAAAAATAAAAGATTAGACTGTGATTAGGAAACTAATATAAGTGTTCCAGTAATAAAATAAATCAAAGATTTATACAAACCCACGTAAACGAGAGGTTAAGATGGGATTAATAGATAGGCTGAAAAGGAAAAGAAAAGCTAGAAAACTAGCTAAAGAGACAACCAAAGTTCTAGGAAAAGGTAACATAGCGCAAAGACTAAGTGAGAAAGAGGCAAAGAAGGCAAAAGAGCAGAAATTAGGAAAAAGAGGTAAAAAAAGGCTAGATAAAGCAATGGAAACTTATGCAAAGATTTGGGAGGAAAAAAGAAAAAAAATAGAGGATCTTAAGGAGAAAAAGACTCAAAAAGGACTCACCAAGGAAGAAAAGAAAAGATTGGAAGAATTAGAAAAGGAAAAGGAAACAATAAGGAAAAGAATGAAGGGAACGTACCAGATAAAAGAACCAATAGATAAACTCAAAAGAGAAAAAGAAAGGGTTGAAAGAAATGCAGAAGATATAGAAGAGCAAAGGAAGAAAAAAAGAAGGTGGTGGGGACTAACTAAGCCGGAAGAACACAAACAAAAAATTTTAGACTTAAAAGACGCTATAGAGAAAAGGGAAAAAAGCATATGGGAATACGAGAAAAAAGCAAAAGAAGAAGAGAAGAAAGGCCTCACCCCACAGGAAAAAGAAGAACTAGAAAAGCTAAGAAGGGAGAAAGAACAGTTAAGAGAAAGACTAGATAAAGAAATAATCGAAATAAGAGAGCATCTGCCTATAAAAGAAGGAAAGATAGAAAAACTAAGGAATAATCTAAAGAGTGTAGAAGACAAGATTAAAGAAAGAGATAAAATAGATGAACTCTTCCAGGAGCTAATAGATCTAGATAGGAAGGAAAGGGAAGAATATGCAAAATCTCTTGAGGAAAAAGTTAAAGAAAAGAACTCTAAACCAAAATGGATTGATAAGATCCTGCCCGATAAGAAGAAAAAATCAAAGAATGTAGAAAAGAGCTAGAAAAACCAAAAAATGAAAAAATTATCACTGCTAAATATTCTCCATCACTACTTATAGATTCTTCTAATTTACTTATCCTTCTTGTAATTTATTCAAAATACGCCGTTGCTTCCATAGAATCATAGTCCCGCCTGAGAGTTTCAGAAATTGTTCTTTCATCTGAAGAATAAGTTTCCTTTTCTGCACTTCCTAATAAAGGATCGTTTTTCACTACTGTTACATTCCACCCCTCAAATTCTTCAAGATCAGTTAAACCTTCTTCCTGAATCGAAAACTCTATCTCTTCTCCCCTCCCAAATGATTCTTTAGCTTTTTCAGTCAAGTCTATAGCTTGATCCAGGTCCGGTGCTATGATTTGTATTTTGTTGTTTTCTTTGAGTATTGTTGGTTCTCTTGGATCCCCTGTCCTTTTATCCACTCTTTCACAATTTTCTCTTGCATCTCCAGTTAAATCATCTATTGTTTCATCTTCCTTTAGTGGACATAGCCCTACTCTTATCCCGTGTTCGTAGTCATCGAATTTTTCTCTAGTGGGTTGTATTTCTTCTTCTCTAGGTTCTTCATTCCAAACTAATTTTATTAGGTCCTTAATGGTACTCTGCAGGATTTCCTTTATCCCTGGATTTTGTATTGTTTCGTCTATGTATATTAGGGTTCTGAATTCTCGTGCCAGGCCAGCATCTACTGCTCTTTGCATTGGCATGTGTAGTCTGTAGTATTCTGGAGCATTGTAGTGGCCCGGATCTTCTTGTGGTTGGTACGTGATGTTGTAGGTTTCTACTCCATTTATGCTTTGTTTCTGTATGGTTATGCTGTTTGTTCCCGGTCCTGGCAGCCCTTCTTCAGGCATGTGTATTGCTGTATCCGCTTCTGTATCTCTTATTACTTCTTCTGCGTCTGACCATTCCACATCTATGAGTCTGTGGCTTGTTGCCCAATTATCGGTGTCGTATTGGCTTAGGTTTTGTTGTCCCATTTCATTGAATGTATCTCGGATTTCACCAGGGGTTGGTTCGACTGCTACTAGTCTTCCTTCTGTTTCTACGGTGTCTCCTACTTCAACTAGTTCGTCTATGTGTTTCAGTGTGTATTCCAGTAGTTGGTCCAAGTTACAGTATTTCTCTTTACACTCTAGGTTACTTAAAGTTCTATATTCCAAGGTTCTATATTCATTCAATTCAACCTCTGGGTCAAGGGAATATTTTTCTGTAGTTTTAATTCCTGAATCATCATTCAAATCATAATCTATTGCTCTAAGCCTCACTTTCGAATTTCCTCTACGAGGATCCCATTTGTAGGTACATTGTTCTTCTCTACAGGTTTCATTCTCTACAACCGATACCCAATCCTGACCATATTCTCTTCTTTCGATTTCTACTGCTACCTCTCCTTCACCTTCTATATTTACATCTAAGGTTATACGATCAACATAAGCTGATAACCACACAAGAGCCAAGAGTATTAAAAAGGTCGCTAAAATCATTATCCCAAGAAAAATGACTCCTTTTGAATCTGTTTCTTTATTTATCATAATCTCCCGCCATTCCCCGCCAAGTGGCTGTATTACATAAATTAAAGAATGCAAAGTATTTAAACATAATGCCAATTTAACTATCTTTGCAAAACTAGTCCTGCAATGCACGAGAAACTCTGTTCCACAAGCGCTTTAGAAACTATCTCTATCTTCCGGGCTGTAGTTCGGTGTTTCTCTGGTTACTTCTAAGCTGTGCGGGTGGCTTCTGCTCTTTCCACTCTTTGTTAGTTTATGTATCTTGGCTTTCTTAGGCATTTCCTCGAGTTTTTCTGCTCCTAGATAACCCATGCTGGATTTCAGTCCTCCCACTAGCTGATATATTATTTCACTTACTTCTCCTTTGTACGGTACTAGTCCTTCAACTCCTTCAGGTATGTATTCTTTCCTTTTATCCGGGTTCTGCCTGTATCTGTTGTTTTCTCTTTTTTCCATGGCTGATATTGAGCCCATTCCCCTGTATTCCTTGTATTTTCTCCCTCTCTTGAAAACTATCTCTCCAGGTGATTCTTCCGTCCCCGCTAGCAGGCTTCCCAGCATAGCTGCATGTGCTCCGCAGGCTATTGATTTTGCTATATCCCCGCTGTATCTTATTCCTCCATCCGCTATTATCGAGGCATCTGCTCCTGTTTCTTCAAGAGCTTCAGACGCTTCCATTACCGCGGTGATCTGTGGTACTCCTACACCTGAGACTATCCTAGTGGTGCATATCGATCCAGGCCCCACTCCTACTCTTATTGAGTCAGCCTCTGCATCTATAAGGGCTCTTGCTCCTTCTTCAGTAGCCACGTTCCCCGACATTATCCCAATATCTAGGGAATTGGCCATCTGTTCTGTGCCCTCAACAACGTTCTCGGAGTGGCCATGAGATGTATCTATCAGTATTAGGTCCACCCCTGCATCAACCAACCTTTCTGCTTTTTTGAATTCTTTGGGACCCACTGCAGCACCTACCATCAGCTGTCCGTTCCCGTCCACTGTTGCTTCAGGATGCTCTTTTTTCTTCTCTATATCCCGAATCGTTATTAATCCCTCTAATCTTCCAGATTCGTTTACTAGAGGTAGTTTTTCTATTCTGTTTTCATGGAGCATCTGTTTTGCTCTTTCCATATCTGTATCGGGTGGAGCGGTGATCAGCTCGTCTTTACCACTCATCTGTTCCTTTACTTTTTTCTGGTAATCGGATTCAAACCTCAGGTCTCTCTTGGTTAGTATGCCAACGAGTTCGTTATTTTCTTTGACTACTGGTAAGCCTGAGATGTTTTGTGTTTCCATTATTTTCTTTGCCTTATCAATCTTTTCCTCTGGTTTTATTGTTTTAGGGTTTTCAATAACCCAGTTCTCGGATCTTTTGACTTTCTTAACGTGTCTTATCTGTTCTTCTGTATCTAGATTCCGGTGTATTATTCCAAGGCCACCTTGCCTTGCTATTGCTATAGCCATCTGGTATTCTGTGACCTTGTCCATGGGAGAAGAGATAACGGGTTTCTCGAGATTGATATCTTCAGTTATTTTGGTGGATGTATCAACCTCTTCCGGTAATACAGAGGATTCTCTAGGCGCTAAGAGTATGTCGTCAAAACTTAATCCTGTTTCCATTTTATCAGCTCCGGAAACCATTTGTCTTTTGGGTTATTGTTAGTCTCCAGATTTATATTCTTTTTAAAGAGGATTCTATATCCTCCTTACCTGAGTAAGGATGTAAATATACGTTCGGATGGGAATTGCCCCTGACCATTGCCGATACTTCTTTTCCTTTCTCATAAAAGAGATGCGTTTCCTTACCATTTTCAGCGGCGTAAGCTACTTCGAACCCAGTTCCAAAGCTAGGACCGGTGACCTCAGCTATCAATAAATCCGATTTTTCTAATAGTCTTATATCTCTATCATAAATTTCCCTGTCAGTATTCTCCTTTTCCAGCTCTTTTGTGTTCTCCCTACCAACATGTTCGGTTAATACCTCATAACCTTCTTCATTCAGAATTGAAAGCATGAGCTTCATCACATCCTTTCTGCTTGAATCTCCCCTTATGGGTCCGGCTAGATAAATCTTCATGTATTAATTTACAAGAGTGAATATATTTAATCATTGAGATCTCGATTTACGAAAGTATGAAAAGACTTATTTAGGAAGAAAACCTTATAAGATAGATAAAAGTGTCAGGGATGAATGAAATTGAGGAACTTACAATAGAAGTGACACATGAATGTCCTTTAGACTGTAAATTCTGCTCCTCAAAGAATTCAGAATATAATACTAAAGGATCAGAACTCACAAAAAAACAAATAAAGAAATTTATAGATAGATTTAACCCTGGCTCAATTAGGTGGTCAGGTGGAGAACCTCTCCTGTATCTAGATGAAGACCATATCAAGATAGCCCAGGGAAGAAACCAAGTAATTTCCACTAACGGATTCTACCCTGAGAGACTGATGAAAATACAAGAAAGATTCGATGAGATAAGAGTCACTCTTCTAGGAAAGCAAGAAAAGCATGATAAACTAACTCAGAAGAAAGGATCCTGGGAAAAAGCAACCCAATCAATCGAAAGATTAATAGAAGAAGGTAGAAAACCAGTAATAACAACTCCGATTATAAGCAAGAAACAAATAAAGCAAGTTAAGAACATAGCGAAAGATAAAAATCTAGAGACAAAGATAATAGGCCTTGTGCCCACAGAAGGAGTAAAAAGACCTGAAAAAGAGGAAAAGAAAAATAATTATAAACACTGTTCTTTAGGAGGAGCAGAGTGTAGAAGAGAGAGAAAGAGATTAGTAATGCCAAACTCAGAAGTAGTCAAGTGTGCAGTAGAAAAGAGAAACTACGAATGCCCGTACAAAGGATAAATTATTCTGATAAAAATAGGAGGGAAGAAAAGGTGGGGAGGACCGTAGTGCCTAAAATCTGAGTTCGGTTCCAACGTGAGACCCTCGAATTTTCACCGGAGATTCTACCAGGGGTAAATCACCGCTTTTCCCCGTTTTGCAATTACTTTGTAGAGATTTCATTTTCTCCGGGTCCGACCACTCAAACAATATTATATAAAATAGATTATAATAATTCAAGGATAGCATCGATTTTCATTAAAATACATTTTATATATTTAATTATAATAACCTTGTGTTTTTACTTATGTTAAACTAAAATATATAAAATAAACTTTATACAGGAGCCGGGAAACAAGGGAAATCACCCCTAGAAACAGAAAAAACCAGATAAAGGCATAAATTTTTATTAAAGGCAACACTATCATATGCAAGGAGTTAAAAATGGTTAAATGCGAGATATGTGGAAAAGAACTAAAGAACGAAAAAGGGCTGAAGATACACAAGGCAAAGGCCCATAAAGGCGAGAAAAAGCCAAAGAAGAAAGAAGAGAAGAAAAAAAAGCAAGATAAAGAGGAAAAAACGGTTCAAGTGTGCCCGGACTGCGGTAGCCCAAGGCTAGAATACGCCTCAATGGACACAAGATCAGTAAAAACAATAATAGGCCTAGGAGCACCTAACAAGTACTATTGCAAGGACTGCGGGTACGAAGGATCAGTAAAACTAGAAGCTCCTGTAAGCGAAATAGAGGAAATGAGGCCAAAAGACTCCAAAACACAAGAAAGAGAAAGGATAGAAAGAGAAAGAGAGGGAAAAAAAGCACCAGAAACGCCAAGTGTTCTAAAACCAATATCAATAATACTAATACTAGGGTTCTTAATTACAGCAGTATTCGTTGCTCTAACACCCATAAGAAGAGAAGCACTACCATACTACGGAGGAGAACCAGAAACACTCACCAACGAAACGCTTAACTTAACTGAAGAAAGAGAAGATCCTTATCTAAGAGAACCTTGGGAAGAACACCCTGAAACAGAACCAGTTAGAAGAGCAACGGGAATACAGATGGTTACAGGGTTCCTGGTCCCACTACTAATAATATTCTTCCTAGTAGGATTACTAGTATACTTAATCTGGTACTACGCAAACAGATTAACACATATGAAATAATCAAAAATCGGGATAACAGGCTATCACACCGGTTCAGTATAGTTGGTGTGAAACAAGCCAGTTCCACAACATCGGATTGTACACGGGCCCGGTGTGGATGAGCATTTCTCCACCCAATACCCTTGCTAAAATCAGTGAAAAACACCGAAAAACAACGGGAAAACCCACAACCAAAACATATTTATACCGGAACGGTATGATAACAATAAAGATGGAAAAATAATGTGAGAACATGACCAAGCCACCAAAACACTCAGCAAAGATAAACAGAAAAAACTCACTATACATGGAAGCCGCATCCACAGAACTACAGAGCGACCATGTGCTAGTGGAAGACATAATAAAACACATCTACCCAAGCCACGTGAACCCTGTATCAAGCGAAATAGCAAAAGACCTCATAAACCATCTGTTAGAGCCTGAGAACTTCAATGGCTTAACAAGAAAAGAATTAATAAGATACCTGACAGAAGAAAAAGATTATTCAAGATCCACAATAGAGAACAAAGTAATACCAATGCTCAAAAGAAGAGGATTGATCAAAAAGACAAAGGAAAAAGGGATACATCTAACAACCGACTTCAGTAAAGCATTAGAAGACATAGCAAACTGCTGGGAAACTATTTACAAGAGACAACAGAAGATAAGCAAGAAGAAAAAGGAAGAATAAAGTTCTAAGAACTACCATGCATCTTGGTCCTATGGATCTTCATCCCTTTTTCAGAGTCAAATTCTTTACCACAGACAGTACAAGCAACTAAACCATTTTCAATGGTTTTTTCTCCTTCCTCTGTCTCTTCTGCCAACTCCTCTTCTTCCATTTCCTCTATTATCTTTTCAAGACGAATTAAATTAGCTTGTAATTCACCAATAGGTTTTTTAGCCCTTGGATGAATCTCTTCATGCTTTTCCTTCGCTTCCAATGCCTTTCTATGATACTCCAGTTCTTTCTCCCTATCTTCACATATCTTTGCCCATGGCTTAACCAGCTTTATCTTCCCATCATCTGTCTCTAAATCAGGTCTATAACCAGCATTTTGGAATATAGAAACATCTTCGCTGTTTTTATCTACATAAACATATATTGAAAGATCTTTAGTTAAGGATTCCACTTCTGACAATAACTCTAATGCTTTTTCATCATCAGGGAAAGCATAACTATCTATTTTTAATCCATTAGCACTTTTCCTAATATGTACATAGCCCTTAATTTCACCCCCCTGTTCTAAAAGTATTACTCCCTGCCTCGAGGATTGAACTACTTTATGCAAATATCTTATAGGAACTTCAAATTCTCCGGAGTAATCGAGCAAATCGGGCACATCATCCAGCGTGGCGTAACGGATTTTAAAATCTTTTTCACTCTTCTTCTGCGCCTTCATCTGCTTCCTCCGATTTTTGAGTTTTTTCATCTATTCTATCCATTCTTCTAAGCAGATTCTGGAACTCTATAGCTAAATCCTCACCCTGAGAAGTCAAAGTTATTTTTTTGACTCTTCCCTCCTCTTCAGTCTCAATTAAATCATGTTTATGGAACTTATCCAAAATATTAACGATGTGTGGGTAGGTACAGTCTATTTCCTTGGCTAACATAGAAGCGTACCAAGACCTTTCATCGTCCGCCAATTGGGCAAGGGCATTTACCGGTTTTTCCTTGAAAAAAATGGGGGCTAACACGCATATCACCTCGATTATAACATATAAAAAACAATACATATATTTAAACCTTTCTATTTTGAACAATTAAATATATTATAATAAATATATTTATTATCTGCAAGAATACTATAACACTATATTATAATAGAATATATAAAATAAAGTTAAATAGTGAAAGCCAAAAACGTGAGAGCCGGTGGAAAAAATGAAGAAATTGAAGAAAAAATTTAGGTCCAAAGAAAGTAGATTACCCAGAACGTGAGAACCGATGGTAAAGCCACTCCCTATACGGTAGATCAGCCGGATAAAGAAGGAATTTAGGCACTACATGTGAAGGCAAGGAAGAAGAAAGAGAGGAAAGATCTAGTGAAGACCACTATTTTAGGCACTACACGTGAGTAGAAGTGGAAAAAATGGTGGTTTTTAGGCACTACATGTAAGTACAAACAAAGAAAAAGCTATGAAATGGATCTGTGAGAAGTGAAAACCCGTTTTTTAGGCACTACATGTGAGTAAAATAACCCAATGTATTTAAATATTAATGAGTTAATAGTCATAGATAGTGCCGCATACTGACGCAGGAGGTGAGGGGTCTGTTCCCCTTTCTCAAATCCCTTTTCAAAGATGAAGAAAAAGACAAAAATAAGGAGAAAAAAGAAAAAACAACTCCTAAGACAGAAGAGAGTAATTATAAAGCTCTAGATACTTCAAAAGATAAGAAAGCACTTAATAGCAGTCAAACTCTATTTAAACAGCAAGAAAAGCAATTAAATACAGAAAAAGACTCTAAAAAATCTCAAGTAATTGATGAAAGAGAAATAATCTGGGAAATGAACAAAAAACTTGATGAACTCCTTGAAATCAAAGAATTATACGAAGATATGCTAGATTGGATGGTAGAAATAAGTAAAAAAGAGGATCTAGAAGGTCGAGATGAGTCGCGACAAGTCTCGACAAAGTCTCGAAAGGTGTCGAATCTGTCGCCGAGACTTCGACAGATACTCGAAATAGTGGGAGAAAAAGGAGAATTAAATTCCTCTGAATTATCAGAAGAGCTTGATTTAAGCCGGAATAGATGTTCTGAGTTATTAAATACTTTATTCAAAGCAGATTACCTTTCTAAGAAGCGTGTTGGTAGAAAAGTATTCTATCGACTCAATATGAATAAGGAAGATTTAATGAAGTTTGAGGGTTAAATAAACTCTCTTAAAAATTATGAATGGATCTAGGAAAAAATTTAAATAAGAGGACACCCCCTTACTTCCAGTATTCTTATACTATAAAAATGGGTTTAAATAGTATTTCAATACAAATATTGGTATAAATAATAATAGAGAAAAATAACTTAATCCTCTTTAACTTTCTGTCTAGCTATCTCTTGGGCTTCTCCATAGTTTAATTTCTTACATGGGCCTATATAAGCTACTGTTTCCTGCTTTACTTTTCCATCCTTTCTTTTGGATTTTGCAGCGTACCAATATTCATTCCCGTATATATTTTTCTTCCTGATGTAAACCATACTTATTATTTGTGTATGGTGGTTCATATATTTTAGGCACTACAAGGGTGTTCTAGAGGTGGACCCCACACTTCCAGTAATAGCTTTTTGATTCTAACTAAAGATCCCAGTTTAAAAAAATCACCATAATATATTTAAGTAAAGAGTTCTTTCTAAACTATGATTACAATGACAAATAAAATATCAGAAGTATATGGAAAACCAATCTACTCAAGAGAAGGAGAACATCTTGGAACGATCAATGATGTAATAGTGGACGTAGAAGAAGGCAAAGCAGTTAGATTAGTAACAGAAGAACTTAAGAATATTGGTAGGCAAGAGCTAAGACGGATAATGAAAGAAGATAGTATTAAATTCGATAAGGTTAGATCTATTGGAGATATAGTATTGCTTGGAAGGGAAACTAAAAAACCAAATAAGAAAGAAGAAGATCAAAAGATGCCTGGTAACTTCCCAATGCAAAGATAAATCCTTTAGAAACTATTTTTATTCTTCGTTTCTAGACATGTATCAACCTGTGAAAAACCAATGGTTTAACTTACACGATTTATGTAACATAAATAAGGTTTAGTATTCCAAGTAGTAACCACTATCATCTAACACAATTAGTCGAAAATACTGAAAAGAAAAGTTGATCAAAATGGTTAACTACAATACAATGAAAGCAAGGAAAGAAACACTCAATTACCTAAGACACCCTGTACCTAGAACTCCAATATCAATAGTAAGACATCTTAAAAGCGAATTAGAGGATTTCTATCCCAATACAAATGGTTATAGAGTAGTTTCAAGGTTAAAAGAAACAGTAATAGAAGATTTATTGGATAAAAATGTTGTTATAAAGTATACTGAAGAAGATGATGTTTGGAGAACAGCAAGAGAATTATTAAACAAAGAATATGAAAGTATGAATAAATCAAAACCACGTAAACTAACTGATCTATATCAAATAAATTTTTTCTATTTATCACCGGAAACACAAATCTACAACTTACCGGTACTAAAAGATATTAATCTCAATTTAACTGCAATGTTCTACAGATTCTTAGAAAATAAAAAAGTGAAAAACTATTTCTGGAATGTGTTAAACCTATTTTACTGTTACTACAATGATGAGAATAGAGGAAAAATAAGGGTTAAGATACATGGTCGACAGTTCTCGGAAAAAGAGTCGAGAATACTCGATAGAGCACTTAATCACGCAGAAGAATTTGAAGAATTATTTGAAGGATTCCCGTTTCAACCAGATCCAGAAGAAGCAATCATATTCCTAGAAAGATTACAAGAAGAAAGATGAAGAATACTAGAATAGAGTATGCCTAAACTTCATACCTAAACACCTGCAAATATTATACATTAATAAATATAACTAAATAACATAACAAACTAACAAACACAAAAAACAATATTCATAATACTTTAATTGTTCTTAATTACAATATTAACTTCTTTAAGTTAATTCAACTGAATAATAACTCTTCCTTATCTTCCTAACTTCTTTATTTCCCTTTTCATTTTTGGTTAGTAAAAAATCGATTTTCACAAGGCAGGGGTTAATACTCGAACAAGGGTGTCACTCTCAAAAGTAAAATATTTGAAAAACTAATCTAAAGCCTCTATTTGGTGAAATAAACAAAATATAATACCGGAAGTCACCCCCTCCACCATCTGAAGAAAACAATCTCAGATGAATTATCAAATATGCTTCTTCCTTTCATCAAAAAACAGTTTTTCAAACCTAATAATTTTCTCTTAAAAATTACTCAAAGAAAGGAAAGAAAGGAAAAATGTAGTGCCTAAAATGATTACTCTTTATTCCTATGTTTTTATAACTCGAATCATTCTTTCTATATGATCTCAATGGATCTACCAAACTTCAAAAGAGAAAAAAAGAAAAGAAAAAAGAAAAGAAATCTTAAAGATTTAAAAAGGAAGAAACCAGCTTCTGAAAGCGCTAGAATACCTCCTAAGTTCTTTGGAAATAGAAAGATAATGAGAAGAGCTCTTAAAAACATTGATGTGGGTAAAGTTCCAATAAGAAAATCCAGACTAATGAATAAACTGGAGAAATTACCTAAGAAAGATATTGAGAATTATAATGAAGAATTGAATAGGATTTGGGAAAAGAAAAAGCAAAGAAGGAAAGATAGGATAAGGAAAGAATGTTCTAAAGAAGATATTAGTACTATAAGAGAAAGAATTAAAGATAAGCAGATCATGATAGATAGATTAAAAGATAGGATAGACATTGCAGAGGGAAGAGAAGAGAGATCAAAAAGGATTAGAAGATTAAAAAACGATAAGAAGAAAGACGAACAGGAACTAAAGTGGATGAGGGAAATATTAAGGGAAAAAGAAAGCAAGATAAAATAAATACTTATTGATAGCGGGAAGTGGATTTGAACCACCGACCTACAGGTTATGAGCCTGTCGGGCACTCCAGGCTGCCCTATCCCGCTTTCTAACTATATAATTATGTTCTGAAGTAAAAGTATGATTTCTTTATTTCTTTAATATTACCGTTATATAAAAAGGTGAATAAATTATATACGAATGATGAGTCCTTTAGTTCCGAGGAATGCGCGGCACCAATGAGGAATGATGGGCAGCCTGACACCTTTTCCTTATTTTTATTTTTTTCAATGATTTTAACTTCTTTTAACTAATATCTGTAGAAAAACCGAATTAAAAAACCATTTCAACAAACTCAACATGAACAAAAATACCTTGCTTAAAGGTACTTTAATATTCCTGCTGCTATCATCCACCGTATTTGCTTTGGAATGGTGGAATACAGACTGGAATTGCAGAAGACCAATTGAATTGAATCTAACAAATCAAACCATAACTGAACAAAAGATAATTAGGCTAAATATAGATTCAGAGAAACTAATAGGTCAAGAAAAACTCAATTACGACTGTAGCGATCTAAGAATAGTGCAAGAAGAACAACAAATTCCTATTGATGTAGATAGATGTGGTGAAGACAATACAGAGATAAAAGCTATCATAAACTCCTCTAAATCCGGTGATACCTATCTATACTACAAAAACCCACATACTGAGACCTACGAAACCGAACGTCCTATAGGGAAAGAAACCAAGTTTCCAGGAAATGAACTAAACTCTGAGTCATGGAAACAACACACTGATAGATGGTACACCTGTCCTAGCTGGGCTGGTGATTGCTACAAAGATGGACAGCCATCCGAACAAACAGCAGAGATCAATAAAGAGAGTTCTTCAGTAGAGGTAAATTCAGGTGCAAGGGCGGAAGTATATGTTAGTACTAGTGATGGAAGACTCACCGAAAGGGCAGAAGCCGAGATAAGTTCAAATCTACCCATAGTAAGCCAAAAAACTGATGTATGGTATTTCTATCTGGATCAATCCCTGAGCGCACGCTGGGAATCAGTAAGCGCTACGAGAAACCAAGTTTATGTAACTGATGGGGATGAAGAAGAAAAATTATACCAAAGAAGACTATCCCACACACGCGACTGGACCGAGAGCAGCCAAGATGAAGAAGCAGTTTACAGGCTAGAGTACCGAGAACCAGGTGAAATAACTCTATATAGATCCCCAGAGGGGACAGGAAGAAACAACATGACCTTAAAAGAACTTCAAGATATAGGTTCATGGCGTACAGGAGAACTAAAATCCAGGTTCGAAGGAACAGACAGTGGAGATGAAGAACTATTCTCAGCTGACATTACAGATATGGAAAAAGATAATCTAGGCCTTAAATTCCGGTCTTACTCCACCGCAGCCAGAACCTCAGGAACTGATTATGCAAGAGCATCTAGTAAGATGAACCTACACTTCATCAAGAACAATTTAACCACTTTTAATCCTGAGAAGCAACATGCAGAGATTTATCCTTATTTAGAAGGACGAATCAATTCTATACAACCAGTAAAAACACTTACAGGAGAAGAACAAAAAATACCAATCAATCTGAAAAATAAAGGAACACACAAACTCACGAATGTAACTATTGACTTTATTGAAGACAAAGAAAACAGAAATTTATCCAAGAACCACGTTGGGAGAATACAACCAAAAGAAGAAATTAAAATTAAACTAAACCAAAATATAGATAAAAAAATCACTACGCAACCAGAATTAAAGATTGAATCGGATCAAAAACAACAGTTCCTATTCCTAGATACGGAAATAGCTTACTTCAACAGAAAAATAAACAATAGAACACTAAATATTCAACTAACACCTGAAAAAGAAGAAAATAAACTAAAAATAAACAAATCTTTAATTTTCAACACAAGCCAGAGCACTAAAGTAGGAAAAGGGTTCTATCCCATCAATAAACCAAGAGAAATAGAATGCTACGAAGAGAACGGAGAAACTCTAAGCATCAATGGAACCAAAAAAGGATTCTACATAGATATAGGTTGGTTGAACTCTGGAGAAACAAAAATAACATGTGAATACGCCTTAGATTCGGAAGAAGTAGGAGTGAAAATAAATAAAACTAGAAAACCAGCTCCGAAACAAGAATTAAAGCCAAACGTGCCGATAGAAACACTTAAAACGATAGAAATAACAAATCAATACGAGGAAGAACCGTTTAAACCTATCGAAGAACCATTAAAGACTCATTACAGCTATGAAAAGAACCAGGATTGGAACACACCGGACCAAAGATACGGAAAGCTAAACATAAGTTACAATGAGACTGAAAAGGTAAATATAAGCCTTAAAAAAGACAACGTGATAACCAAGACGCAAGGGAAAAGGAAGCAGCATCCAGACAAAGCTACTGTAGCAAATGGAACCGCAAGAACCGTTAAACCAATCCAAATGAACAATACTGATACCATTCCATACCAAAACGTAACCTGGGAAGGATTCGGAAACCAATCCTGGAATGTTACAAAAAGACAGGGAAAAATAGATTTAGAGCCCGAAGAAAACGCTACAGTGTACGTTGAACAGAAAAAAGAAAATGTTATCACTTATAAAAAAGACGATTGGCACTTAGAAAAAGTAAATCTATCACAACAAACATGGGAAACCACAGCCCAATTCAACAACACAGATACAATTAACTACACCAAAATATCCATACCAAAATGCTTGTCTAACTTATCCTGCAGCACTATCGAAGATCGAGAAATAGAGCCAGGAATCAACGAAGTCTCAGTAAAAGCAAAAGGAGATAAAATAAAGAATAATTGGGTTACAAGCCTGGAAAAGGAACTAAAAGTGAACTCCAATATCTCGAAACAGATAAAAATAGAAGTAAAGTCACATTACGATAGAAACTTCACCAACCTATCTGTTCAACTCCCAGAACAGCACCGTGAAAACGACGAATGGACGTGCAAAAAACACGCAGATAAAGTAAACGCTACAACTGCAACTGAAGAATACAAAGTAGCTACATGCAATGGTACAGATGTAATAAAAACTGAAGGAGAACCAATTCTAACCACGAGAAAACCAATGGGAACGGAAGATGATAAACTACACCTAAAAGCCAAAGTAAAAATAAATAATACGGATGAAATATCAAGTTATAATAATGTATCACTTCCATTTAACGAAACAGAACTTCATAGAGAAAAGTTCCTTGAAATAACCAACAAGACGTTTAATATAGGAAATAACACGGTAAAACGAATCCCTATTGAGCTAGATGCTCCATTAGAAATTTCTAAACAATCCTTAACACTAGATGAATTTCCAGGAGAAAAGGAAAAACACATAGAATTATCCAACAATCTGTCCAGGGTGGTTACAAACACTTCTTTCTCGTTCCAACATGAAGAAGAACACAAAAACATACGGATGTACAAGTGCATTGGTAAAGACACTCAATGCAGCCTCCAAGATCAAGGCGAGTGGGAAGAAGTAGATTATACTGAAAATAATGGAGAGTTAACACGTAGAGGAGATTCAATGAGAACCCTATCCTACGTAATCAGCTACGATAAAGAAAAGGAAGAGGAAGAGGAAGATAGCGGTGGAAGCGGAGGAAGTAGTAGAGGAGGGGGAGGCGGATCTGCAGGTAGTATAACTGAGCCGGAAGAACCATTGGAAAACGAATCTGAAACGGAAGAACAAAAAGAAGATACTTTAAAAGAATTAGAAGGAAAAGAAGATCAAAGAGAAACAAGTGAAGATGAAAGAAGGGTAGAAAGAGATATAGAAATAATATCTCCTGATAAACTAGCTAATAAATCATTCCAATTTAAAGCTGAGGTAACCAATGATAAGGATTGCTTGGTAAAACTGAATAATGGATTATGGAAAGAACCAAAAAAAGTATTGAACACGGTTTCAAAGGAATACAGCGGACTAAATCCTGGTGAACATGAATTAAAAGTCGAATGTCAGCACTTAAATGCTTCTAAATCTTTTGAAGTAAAACCTGAAGAAAAAGATCTAAGCGATGCTGAGAAGAAAAAAAGAATGACAGGAGCTCATCTATCACTTAATAAGATTCCTCTTCACTTTATCTTATTACTTGTTCTTTTAATATCTTTACCAATATACCTTTTTAAAACCCGTGCTCTCCTTTCATAGGAACGAAGGCACACGGAATGCTCACTTTTTGTTCTTTCACTTCTCCATTTTTCTTCTTATACTTCTTCAGTGTTTGATGTCTCTGACCTCCTACAGGCGCTACTATAATCCCTCTTTCCTCTAATTGTTCTTTCCAAGGTTCCGGTATTCCTGGTGATCCACAGGTTGATATTATTCGGTTAAAAGGAGCTGCTTCAGGTATTCCCTTTGACCCGTCTCCCTTATACACTTCTATGTTATTGTAATCTTTTAATTTTTCTTTTGATTGGTTGTATAAGGTTTCTACTGTTTCTATAGTATGTATTTCTCCTTTTGTAGCTATTTCCCTCAGTATAGCGGCCTGGTAACCCGAACCAGTTCCGATCTCCATTACTTTTGAATCTTCTTCCAGATCCAGCTCTTCGGTCATCATGGCTACCATGTGCGGAGCTGAAATTGTTTGCCCTCCTGCGATTGGCAAGGGCCTGTCTATATAACTATATTTTTCTTTGTCTTCGGGAACGAATCTAGATCTATCAGTTTTTAGAAAAGCTTTTCTAACTTCTTCAGTCTTTATTCTTCCTTCTTCTACGAGTTTTTCAACGAGTTTTTCATTGGTTTGAGGCATTTTATTTTCCCAGAAGATCTTTTATCTCTTCAATCTCTTCCTTTATCTCTTCTTCGTTGTTCTCATCTGCTTTATCCATCTGTTCTCCACAGTCTGGACATTCGAAGTCATATTCAAATGCTATTTCGAAAGGATGTTCTTCGCAGCCATTTTCACATTTAAAGAAAACGTAGTTTTGAGCCATTTCTAGTTTTTTCCTCAGTTCTTCAAGTTTTTCTTCGTATGTTTCTTTTAACAGTTCTTTTAATCTTTCTTCTCTTAGGAACCATGTGTAGGTGTACCAGTTTGATTTTTCCGCTTTTTCCCTGTCGTATCCTATTATTCCTAGGTAGTGTAGTCTATTGAGAACTGACCTTATCTTGTTAACATCGTCTATATCTACCTCTTTCTTTATTTCTTCATCCGTTCTTCCTTCTTGGCCTGGTCTACTGGTGTTGAGGTTTTCTTCCGTTTCTTCTCCGTTTTTCTTTTCTCTTGCTATTTCTTTCTCTTCCTTTGTTTTTTCTTTTTCTATTGTTTTAACTACTGGATAGGCGTTTGGTCCTGCTTTCTTTTTTATGAATTCTTCCACTAGTGGACTGTCCAAATCTATGTTCATAGAACTCTATCCCTCTTGTGTTCATTGGTTTATTTATTTTTTCCGTACTTCCTTTCCTGATTCACTTGGCTCTATCTCTATGTTCCCTCCTTGGAATTCGAAGCCCAGTTCTTCTCCATTGTGGTACCTGTCCAGGAATATTGCTAGGGCTGATACTTCGGAGTGAGGTTGGTTTGTTACCGCTATGTTATAATCCGCTAGTTCGTAGGCTTTTCCAGGGACTTTTTCTCCGCCGACTATGATCAAGGCATTTTCTATCTTCTTTATCTTTTTTTCAAGATCTTGTATTCTTTCTCCGTACATTGTAAGGTGGATTACTTTTCCTTTTCCTTGTTTGAATTTCTTAACTGTTTCTTCCCAGCTCTCACTGTATTTAATGGTAAATGACCCTCCGAATCTATCCACTACATCTCTTACATTATCCAGTAGTTTTTCATCCTCTTCTCCTGTTAGTATGAATTCATCGGATCCGAGTGCTCTTGCAGCGAGTGCCACGTGAGTTGTTATTCTTTTATCTCTTTCCCTTCTATGTCCTAGCCTGAGAACTTTCAACATATTCATCAACTTCTCTTCAATCAATTTATACTCACCCTGGTTAAAATACAAGGGTAGTGAAAGGAAAATCTGAAGAGATTTTAGGCACTACTTACCTTTCTTTCCGAGGATCAACTTAAAATCAAAAATTTTTTATTGACAGATACACTCATGAAGAATAGAGGATTAAGATGAGCGGAGAAAAAGAGGAAGAAAAAAGAATTTCTAAAAAGACGATCGCTATCGCTCTTATTGTGGTAGCTGTTTCACTAGTACTTATACACCAATTTTTTATATCTACAAGCCCAACTACTGGTGGACCCCATCCTCCTACTGACTCTTGTAGATCAGCAGCAGATCGTTGTAACACGAGAAGAGCTGCAAATCCAGAAGACGCCTGTAGATTGTGCGAAAACCAATGCGTGGGTCCTGAAGGAGGCCCGATATTCCCAGAGGATCCAGAACCCGGTGAACTCACAGCAATAGACTGCTGCAAACTAGGAATGGAGGATGAAATACACAGGCAAGATGCTCAAGAGTGCGTGTCGGAACTCGAAGCCCGTTTTGACTACCAAACGGAAGGAACCACAGTATACTTCGATGGAGAAAGCTCCGGATTCGATCCCTATCACCCTGATCGAGAGATAATCCACTATGAGTGGGATCTAGATGATGAAAACGAAACCACGAAAGAAGGAGAAGATCTAGAGGAAGTTGAATTCACCTACAATGAACACGGCACCTACGATGTAGAGCTAAAGATCACGGACGACAGAGGAAAAACTTCTTCTATGATCCAAGAGGTTTATATAGAAGGTTAAAGGATATCTAACTTATATTAGAAGGTAAGAAAATGTATAGTAAACTTCACCTGTTAGATAGCTCGCTACATTGATTAATACGCTGATGAGGAATGCTTCTGGATAGTTTATGTTTTTGACAAAATTCTTTATTATTACTGCTTCTATTATAACGGCGGATATTTGTGATAACGGAACTGCTAACCACATTACCCATAATTCAGGGAAAAATAGCCAGACTAGAGGAATCGTGATTAGATTTCCCAGTACAATTGCTATCAATAGCTTTATCTTATACTCTTTACGGCGAGCATAGATGATCCCTACAAGAGATTCTACTATAAGGGTTACTGTTAGTGCCAGGATAACCGGAAAGTTGAATATAATCATATTAACTTTAAACCAAAAGACTTTTATAAACTCTCTCATTCCATATGATGGTGGAAAAAGATGTTTCCTTTAATATCTTTTGCTGGAGCAGATCTTGCTCCTAGCGGGGTTATTCTTCTACCTGCAATTGTTTTGATTATTATGGCTATTATCCTTGCTTTAGTGTTTTCTCACTCAAAGAAGAAAGGCAAGGAGCGGCTTGAAAGTATCAGTAAGATGTTATCTTTACTTTTCTTATTCTTAGGAATTATTTTTGGGGTACTAGGGTTTGCTGCTATCACTGGCTCTCCTGGAAGAAGAGAAAAAATGTTTGTTGTTGAGGCTCAGGAGAATGCTGTTTCTTGTTACGAGATTCTAGATATAAAAGAAGAGCCTGTCGGAGAAAATTGGACTAGATCCATAAGCGAGGAATATTGTGAGGGTATATGTGAAGGAAATTGGATCGATCATAATGATGTAGGTGTTGTAGAGAAAACTGGAGAGGATATACCTGGTGATGATATCACCACACCGAGAGACGCCTGTCTCGCTGGTTTACCTGATCTTATAATTGAAGATTAATTTTGATAGTTTTTAGATGTCTCTTTAACTTCACTTTTCTTCCTATTTTCCCACAATTTTTAGGCACTACGCCAGAAACCATACAAAAACTAAATCTTCTCAAAAGGGAAGATGATTGAATATGTGCGCAACCTCCTTCTGACTACATTATCTTTTTATTAATGAAAAGACTAATAATTAAATGTAGAGAAGGAATAGGGAGCTGTATGAGTAAGAGAGATAAGAAGAAAAAGAAAGAGCTTAAGAAGAAATTAAGAAAAAAAAGATCAGAGGAGGCACCGGAGACCTATAAAAAAGCCCCTAAGGTAGATAGGGAAGAAGCAGAGGTTGCTCAAGCTGCAATGCTAAAGGAGAAGAAAGGAAAGGACAGCCACTTCCAACAGTTCTACGGTAAAGATGAGAAGGAAAAGAAGAAATTATTGGAGCGCGTAGAGGGGAAAGGATTAGATAAAATACTAGAAGAAGGTAAAAGAAAGAAATGGCTTAGAGAACATAAGGAGGAGCTAATTGAACAAACAGCAGAAATAGCAAAGGAATTGACTAAAAAAGGAACTATCCATGGAGATATAAAACCAAAAAATATAGTAGTAAAAGATAAAGAAGGAAAACCTTTCCTCAAATTGATAGATTTCGAATTTGCAGAAACAACTGCTGCAGATAGGAAAGGTAAAGAATGGAAAGACTACTATACACGAGAAGAAAAAATAAAGAAGCAATTAGATGATCTTGTAAGCCTGACCACGCATGCAGTATCGGACACACCTTTTAAGAAAAAACACCCTAAATCAAAAACAAGTGAAAAAGAAGGACAGATTTCTCCAGAGCTAAAAACAAACCCCGCTCATTTTGAAGAACTCAAAGGAAGAATTAGAGAAGAAGTATACGATGCCTATGAAAGAAAAATAGATAAAATGCACGGGAAGAGGAAATCTGGACTTATTAAAAGAACTCTGAGCTGGTTCAAAAAGAAGATATAGGGACGATTAAGAGCATAAAGAACTAAACGATAAAACATACATCACAATAGGAGCTACAGAATAACAAGATTTAGGCACTATATCTCCAATAAGAATCAATTGAACATGAAAAACATTTTTTAAAGGAAAGCGAATTAATAACAGGAGTAATTAAAAAAGATAGGGAAGAAAGAAATTCCCATGAGGAAAGTGATTCCGTGAAGAAGCTAACAAAGTTCGCCATAACCTTTGGAGCAGCAGCAATAATCGCGGCATTGATCCTTATTCTATTCACTTAAACCTGAAAAGGGCCGGTAGCTCAGTCTGGCAGAGCACCAGGCTTTTAAAGGCTTGAAAACACAGCCTGAAGAAACCTGGTAGCCGCGGGTTCAAATCCCGTCCGG
>Ga0207421_10002798_pt1 | contig 21331 bp, 21 predicted proteins | sample SodLakKL_010_SED_4_FD_187542 | JGI IMG/M metagenome (GOLD analysis project Ga0207421, IMG submission 187542) | Alkaline sediment microbial communities from Lake Tanatar, Kulunda Steppe, Russia - 8KL_010_SED (SPAdes) (version 2) | ecosystem: Environmental > Aquatic > Non-marine Saline and...
CGACACACTCCGCGCCGCGTTTCGCGAACGGGATCACGAACGGGCCGACGCCGGCGAACATGTCGAAGGCGGTCTCCCCCTCCCGGACCTGCTCTGTGACCCGGTGGCGTTCGGTCGCCAGCCGCGGGGAGAAGTAGACCGCCGCGAGGTCGAGGGCGAACTCACAGCCGTACTCGCGGTGGACCGTCTCGGTTCCCCCGCCCTCGAGGACCTCCCAGTCGCGAACGCGGGTCTCGCCTTTGACCTTCGAGGCCTTGTTCAACACCGTCCCGAGTGGCAGGTCCGACTCGACGATCGCCTCGGCAACCGCCCGTGCGCGGTCCTCGTCGTCCTCCTCGAGGAGAGCGATGTCGCCCAGGCGTTCGAAGGCGGGGTCGTCTCCCAGCAGGTCCGCGGGCGTGGTCTGGGTCACACGTTCTGGCACCTCGCGGGTGCGGACCTCGAGGTCGTCGGGGACGCCGTCGGGGTCGGTGACGGGGATGTAGAGGTCGCCGTCCTCGACGACGATCTCGTAGTCCTCGGCGATCAGATCCGACTCGGCGAGTTTCCGACGCGTCCGTTCCCCCTCGCTGGTCGGCACGCGGACACACGGGCGCTCCATGGCGCACAGTCGCCGACGCGTCGCCCTAACGGTACCGTTCTGTCGGCGTCGAGCACCGACCGTCGGACTCACTCGAGATCCCACACGTGGAGCCGATACTCCCCCCGAGTAACGCCTTCGTCGTGATACTCGACGGGTTCTTCGATCACGGCGAGTCGATCCCCCGCGAGGTCGCCGGCACTCGAGATCCCCTCGATCGGACGGCTCTCGAGTGGCCCGGATTCGGCCTCGAGCAGATGCACGGCGTGGGTCTCGGCGTCCCGCTCGCGGAAGTTCTGTGCGGAGGGGACCGCCACGAGCCCCCCGGAGGCCGAGACACAGCGGGCGAAACCACGGACGTCGTGGCTCCACTCGAGGTCGCCGCCCTCGAGGTCGACGCCGACGGCGGTGTGTTCGTTCGGGTGGCGGCCGTCGGGGTCGCGACGCTCCTCGGCGAATGTGTTCCCGGTGACGAAGACGGCACGGCCGTCGGCGGCGACGACGTGGTTGGGGTAGGCGTAGACGGTCTCCCCCTCGAGGTCACGTTCGCTCGCCAGGTCGACACGCCAGATCTCCCCACAATCGCAGTCGAGGAGGGAGCCGTGTTTGTCACCGTGGCTGGCGACGGCGATGCCCGCCTCGGTGAGCGCGACGTCGCCGACCCGTCGCTCGCCCGGCGTGCCGGGATCCCAGTTCGCCACCTCCTCGCCGGTCTCGCGGTCGAGCACCACGAGGCCGTGATCGTGGTCGTGGTTGTCGGGACAGCGGTTGTAGGCGACGGCCACACGTTCGTCGTCGCCGTCGACGGCGATCGGCGAGGCCTGTGCGTCGTATGCCCACTCGAGGTCGCCCGCGAGGTCGAAGCCGTAGACGACGCTCGACCACTCCTGGAGGTCGCCGTCGCGTTCGTAGCGGCGGGCGGCGGCGACGACCGTCCCGCCGACGACCTGCACGTCGACGACGAACGGCTGGGCGAAAACGGTCCCGTCGGCGGGCGAGCCGACGTCCTCGGCGGAGGCGTGTTCCCACAGGAGATCGCCGGAGTCGGCAGAGCGGACGCGAACCCTCCCTTCGGGGCCGCGTTCGCCGGTGACGAGGAGGCTATCGGCGACATCCATCGAGACGACGGAGCGTTCGTCGTCGCCCTTGAGAGACCATCGCTCTTTTGCCTCGCCGTTCTCGAGGTCGTAGGCGATCGCGCGCCCGTCCGCGAGGCCGGCGAAGACGGTCCCCCCGTCGACGGCGACCGCAGAGCGACGCCAGTTGTGTCTGCTCGCGGCCGGGCCGAGGTCGCCGAGGCTGACTCGCGTCTCGCTTGCGAGGACGCCGTCGACACCCTGCGTTTCGTTCACGGTCACTCCTCGATCGGGAACGCCTCGTGGAGGGTGTGGTGGGTCTCACCGAAGTCCTCGAGGAGGCCGTCGGTTCGCTCGCGGAGCCGGCGGATCCGCTGTTCGGCGTCCCGGACGGCGACGACCCGCCCGCGGAGGTAGGCCCCCTGTGGGTCCGTCGGGTCCGAATCGGCGGCTCTCTCCTCGAGGTCGACCAGCGCCGCGTCGAGGTGACGCCCGATCTCGTCGAGCGTTTCGGCATCCGCCAGCGCGGCGATCGGGCCCGACTCCTCTAGGGCGTCGCCGATTTCGGCCTCGGCGTGTTGTTTGACGCTCTCCTCGACGGTGCCGTTTAGGTTCATCAGTGCGAGTCTCAGTGCTTCGAGTTCTGCGCAAGCCATTTTGTATCGGTGAATTATATTGTCTGCTCGGTCACAGCGTCTGCTGGACCAGGTCGGAAACGATTCGGTCCCGTTCGAGGTGGGACGAAACGATGCGTTCGGTGTCCTCGGGGGTGACCCCGCCGTACCAGATCCCGTCGGGGTAGACGGCGACCATCGGTCCCTCGCCACACTGGCCGAGACAGGAGCTGCGGGTGATGTGGACGTCACACTCCTCCGCGTCGCGGGCTTCCTGGCGCAGACGTTCGAGGACGGTCGCCGCGCCACTGGCCGCACAGGTCTGGTTGGTACAGACGGAGACGTGGTTCTCGGGGGCGTCGTGGACGTGTGGGTCGTCGCCGACGTTCTCGCGGTCTTCGTGTTCGGCCTGGTGGACGAGCGAGCGAAGCAGTGCACGTGCCCCGCCCTGGTCGTCCTCGTAGCCGTCGAGTTCGACCTTGTACTTGCAGGTGTCACAGGACATCTCGACGCCACCCGTTCTCGCCTCCCGGAAACGGTCGGCGAGCACCTTCACGATACGCCCGTCCGTGCCCAGGGGATCGCCCGCCCCCGCGGCGACGTAGGGGTACTCCGCGTCGAACTCCGCCGCCCCGTCCCGGATCCGCCCCGTCAACACGCCGTCTCCCAGCATGTACGGCAGGACGACCACCGCGTCCGGCCGACCCTTCGCGACGGTGTGGAGGGCGGCCTCGAGTCTGGGCTCTGTGACCCCGACGAAGGCCGTCTCCACCCGGGAAAACTTCCGACCCTCGTAGAGCAGCCGGGAGAGTTTGTGCGCGTCGGCGTTGGCGTCGGGATCACTCGAGCCCCGGGCACAGACGACGACCGCGACGTCGTCCTCTTCGCGGTCGACGCCGAGGTCGTCTTCGACTGCTCGCGCCCGTTCGTCGAGCAACTCGACGAGTGCGGGGTGAACCCCGAGGTGAGCCCCGCAGTGAAGCGTCAGGTCGTCGTATTTCGCTCGAGCGGTCTGGACGGCCAGTGGCACGTCGTTTTTGACGTGGCTCGCCCCGAACAGCGACAGGGGGACGACAGAGAGGTGCCCGCAGGTCGGCGCGAGCCCCTCGATCGCGTCGGGGATCGACGGCTCGGCGAGCTCTAAGTAGGCGACGTCGACCGGAACCTCGACCCGCGCTTCGAGCATCGTCGCCAACTCGCGGACCTGCTCGTTCGATCTCTCCCGCCGGGAGCCGTGGCCGACCACGAGGACGGCGTCGTCCTCGAGCGTGTCCCCGGACCTCTCACCGCTGTTTTCGGTACTCATACGTTCTCAGCCTGCTCGAGACTCCGCTGTAGCTTCCGTCGCCGACTCGGCGCGAACAGCCCCGTCTCCTCGCTCTCGTCGTACACCCAGGTCCCAAAACCGGGGGCGGCCGAATCCTCGAGGCCGAACCAGTAGCCACCCGAGGAGGTCTCGCTGATCTCGCCCGTCGGGGCCGCGATTGGACACGAATCGAGGAGGGTGTCGATGGCCTCGAGCAACGCCCGGTCGTCGGCGACGAACGAGATTCCCACGCTGGCACTCGAGGACTTGAAACAGACCGTGCCACAGCCCTCGAGCAGCCCACGCAGGAGCTCCCGCTTGTAAGCCGAGAAGGCCGAAAAGCGGTAGTTCCCGCGGCCGTCGACGGGGAGGCCGAGGGGACCACTCGCGCCGTACAGGTCCGAGCCGTCGATCGAGACCGTGTACTCCTCTTCGGTCCGGGTGGTCGAGGTGTCGTGGGCGTACTCGCGGGTGGTCGTCCCGTGGGCGAGGTCGGCAACGTCGCCGCCGGCGATCGCTGCGAGCACGTCGGCCGCCGCCTCGTCGTTCGTGACGACCTCGATACCGTCGTCCGTGACCTCGCCGCTGGCGGCGACCTGTCCCCAGAAGTACGCCGTCGCGGGATGGCCGGCGAGCAGGTCGGCGGGGGCCTCGAGGCCGGGACCGTCGCTCATTGGCCCACCTCCCGAACCTCGATCGCGTCGACGGGGCAGGCCTGGGCGGCCTTTTTCGTGTCCTCGATCCGGTCGTCGTCGAAAGTGGCGACGACTCGCCCGCCTTCGACCGTGACGGTCTCCTCGCCCGTCGCGTCGTAGATCGGGTCGGCGTCGGGGTCGATCGTCGCCAGGCCGTCCTCGTCCTCGACGAACCGCGGATCGCGGGTCAGACAGGCGAAGATGCCGTCACAGGCGTCTTTCTCCAGGGTGACTTCGTATTGTGGCATGTTGTGTTGGGTTCGAATCGTCAGTAGTCGTATTTCGTCTCGTAACCGCGTGGGGTGACCATCCGGTCGTCCCAGACGTACGTTTCCTCGTTGCCGACGACGATCGTCGTCGTCATGTCGATGATCTCGCTTTCACCGAGTTCCTCGAGTTCGCCGAGTTCGGTGATCAGCACCTGCTCGTCCTCGCGGCCGGCACCGTGGACGATGCCCACGGGGGTGTCGGGATCGCGGTGAGTCAGCAGGATTTCACAGCACTTCTCGAAGTTCTCCCGGCGCTTGCGGCTCCAGGGGTTGTAGATCGTGATGACGAAACTCTCCTTTGCGACCGAGTGAAGCCGGGACTCGATCTCGGGCATCGGCACGAGGTGATCGGACAGCGAGACCGAGACGGTGTCGTTGACGAGGGGGGCACCGAGGCGCGCGGCGCAGGACTGGGCGGCCGGCACACCCGGGACGACCTCGAAGTCGACCATCGAGGCCGTCGCGCCTTTCGACTCTAAGATCTCCAGAGCCAGCCCCGCGAGCGCGTAGACGTTCGGGTCGCCGCTGCCGACGATCGCCACGTCGTTGCCCGCGAGCGCGCGGTCGATCGACTCCTCGGTCCGGGAGACCTCGCCACACATCGGCGTGTCGTAGATGTCGTCGGCCTGTTCTGTGATCCCGTCGGGGATCAGGTCGACGTAGGTCGTGTAGCCGACGATGTGCTCGGCCTCGAGTAAGGCGTCTTTCGCACGCTGAGTCATCCCCTCCGGGTGGCCGGGACCGAGACCGACGGCGACGAGCTGGCCGGGGTCGGCGTCGAAGTCGTCGACGGTCGCGCCGACGTTCTCCTCGGTGCTCTCTTTTTTGCTCGAGGCTCCGCACTTCGAGTCCGAACTGCTCGAGTCGCTCGTGGAGGCACCGCATTTCGATTCGGTGGACGAACTCGAGTCCGAACTCGAGGCACCGCATTTCGATTCGGTGGACGAACTCGAGCTCTCGCCGCCGTCGGTTTTCGCGCCACAGTTCGAGGTCGATCCGTCGGAGTCGGTGTTGGTGTCTGTCATGGTTAAAAATCGTCGACGTCACGCCCGCCACGCGGGGTGACCAGGTACGTTCGGTCGTCGTTGCTCCAGGTCTTGGTCTCGTGGGTGCCGATGATGAGCGAGGTGCCCATCCCCGAGACCTTCTCGTCGTGATTCACAGCGTCGCCAAGCGTCGTCACGAAGTGGCCCTCGCCGTTTCGCCCGGCGTCTTCCCGGCCCGCGTCGTTGACGATCGCCACGTAGGCGTCGTCGGTCCGTTCCTCGCGGACGATCTCGACGGCCTTCTCGTAGTTGCGCCAGCAGTTGTAGAGGACGATCACGAAGTCGCTGATTGCGGCGGCGCGCAGTTTCTCCTCGATCTCGTCCCAGCCCCGCCACTTATCGGACAGCGAGACGGTACAGAAGTCGTTACACAGCGGTGCACCGACCATCGCCGACCCGCCGAGTGCGGCGGTCACGCCGGGGACGATCTCGATGGGGACGTCGGTCGCTTCCTCCTCGTCGGCCATCAGAAAGAGGAGGTCGGATTTCCCGTACACCGATGGATCGCCACCCGAAACGTGGGCGACGTCCTCGCCCGCGCGAACGCGCTTGAACGCCTCCTTCGCCAGTTCGACCTGGCGACCCATCGACGAACGGACGATCTGCTGTTCGTGGCCTTCGTCTCGAGTCACGAACCCATCGTCGTCCACTGCTTGTGCGGGTGGCAGGGTGCCGTCCTCGCGCAGGAACGTCTGGTAGAGATTGGAAGCGATCACGCAGTCGGCCGTCTCGATGACCTCTTTCGCACGCTTTGTCATGTGATCGGGCAGGCCGGGCCCGATGCCGACGACGTAGAGGGTGCCGTACTCCTCCGGCGTCCCCGTCGCGTCGGCGCTCACAGTCGTGTCAACGTCGTCAGCGCCGCTCATCTGCCGATCGCCACCGTTACCTCGTCCTCGTAGCCGATCTTCTCGAGTACGAGTTCGTTCTCACGGCCGCCGGCGATGGCAGAGGCCTCGGAGACGCCTGGCCAGCCGATCAGCTCCTTGGACTTCGAGGGGGTCGGCCCCTCGTGTGCTAACAGGGTCTCCTTCTCGAAGGCGACGACGCCGAGACCGAGTTCGTCGGCCGCCTGGAGGAGTCCCTCCTCGTCTTCTTTCCGTGTCGCCGTCGCGACGAACTCGACGTCCTCGAGATCGTACTCCGTTTGCTCGAGGGCACGCTCCCATGCCTCGAGGAACGTCTCCTTGTCCGCCCCGGAGACGCTGCCGGTGCCGATGACGACGCCGTCCTCGGAGTTGCGTTTGAGGACGGTCACGTCGTCGCCGACGAGTACGGCCTTGGGACCGTCGAGTCGGGCGACGGGGCCGAGTTCGTCGTCGAGGACGGCGAGGTTCGTCGCCACGGTCGAATCGCCGTTGACCACGTGCAGATCCATCGCCTTGGCGCGCGCTTCGACGCCCTGCTTGCCCGCCGCCTCGCTCGCGGTGGTCATCGCCGGGATCGCGCCCATCGTCGCCAGATCCTTCGCGACCTGGTTCGCGCCGTGGTGGCCGCCCGTGATCGGGATCGCCCACGTCAGCTCCTCGTCGACCACGACGATCGCCGGGTCGTCCCACTTGTCCTCGAGCAAGCCCGCGGTCTTTCTCATTGCGATACCGCTTGCCATCAGCCCGACGAAACAGTCGTACTCGCCCCAGTACTCCTCGAAGACCTCGGAGTGGTACTCGAGGATGTCAATCGAGTCGTAGCGATCGCCGATGCCGTCGACGATCTCTTCTGCGGTGTCCATCTTCCGCTCGAAGGCGATGATGGCGATCTCCTCTGCCACTTCGCCGTCCGAGTCGGGCGTCTTGCAGTGTCCGCTATCGTCGGAATCGTTGCTGTCAGTACTCATTGTTCACCTCCGGATTGCCGAATTTTCAACGCTCGAGTCGCGACCCTGTCCAGCCACCCGCGTCGACCCGCCGACCGACCGCCAGGGGCGGGAATGAAAGGGGCCGACTCGGTCGAGGAAGGCGGCCGACGCAAGCACCGCAGGCGAGCGTTAGCGAGCCGAGGAGCGCAGCGAGCGCCCCCGACTCGAGCGAGTCGGGGGCTTTCACCCTGTTGTCGACTCCATGTTGCACTCCCAGTCATCTCAGTCCGAACACCCCTCGTCGCTCTCCTCGGAGCTTCCGGAGCCACGGTTCGCCCAGTCGCCGTAGAGGTAGGATCGTTCGTAGCCCGCACCCGTGACGGCTTCACCGATCAGAACGAGTGCTGAGGCCCGATAGCCGGCCTCGTCGACTTTGTCGGCGATCGTCCCGATCGTGCCCGTGATGACGTCCTCGTCCGGCCAGGAGGCGTGGTAGACGACCGCCACGGGGGTTTCGGGGTCGTGGCCCTCGGCGAGCAACCGCTCCATCGTGTCACGAACGGCGTGGGTACCCAGGTAGATACAGGTCGTCACGTCGCCCATCCCGACGAACTCGCTGATGTGGTCTTCCTCCTCGGTCAGGGTCTTCCCCTGCGGGCGGGTGAAGGCCACGTGGTTTGCGACCTCGTTCAACGTGAGTTGCGTCCCGAGGGTCGCACTCGCCGCAAAGGAGGAGGTAACGCCGGGGACGAAATAGGTCGGCACGTCCTCCGATTCGAGGGCGTCCATCTGCTCGAGTGCGGCCCCGTAAATCGCGGGGTCGCCGCTGTGCAGTCGAACGACCTCCCGGCCCTCGTGATACGCGTCGGCCATCAGTGGGATCAGTTCCTCTAGGTCCTTGCCGACGGAGTTGACCAGTTGGGCGTCCGCACAGTATTCGTCGAGCAGTTCGCTGTTGACCAGCGACCCGGCGTGGACGACCAGATCGGCGGCCTCGAGCAGTTCCTTGCCCGTCACCGTCAACAGACCCGGGTCGCCGGGCCCGGCCCCGACGAAGGGGACGCCCTCGCGGACGTCGCCTGCGGTGTAGGTCTCGTCGCTCATGCCGACCCCTCCGCTTCGGCGTCGGTGTCGGCGTCCGCCTCCGTCCCCTCGTCGACGTCGAACTCCGCCGTCGCGAGGTCACGCTCTAGGCCGTCCCGTTCTGCGTACGCGAGCGTGTAGTAATCGCGCTCGTCGATCTCCTCGGGGTCGTCGGTGACGATCGTCTCACCCTGTTCCATGAAGAGTCGACGGCCAAAGCGGACGTCGTAGCCCGCCTCGGTCAGTTTCCCGTGGGTGGTCGGTGCGTCGGTGACCTTGAACAGGACCATCCTGTCGGGGCCCGTCGGTGCTGCCCCGCCTGCAGCCTCCCGGAGTGCCAGTCCCGTCCCGGACTCGACCTCGACGCCGAGGGCGGTGGTGAACGCGGTCATCGCGCTGACCCCGGGGACGACCTCAAGGTCGACGTCGGGGTGGAAGGCCTCGAGCGTCCGTCGCAGGTGGCCAAACGTCGAGTAGACGTTGGGGTCGCCGAGGGTGACGAAAGCCACGTCCTTTTCGCGGGCCTGTGCGGCAACCTCCTCGGCGGCTTCCTTCCAGGCACTCCGCAACTCCTCTGGGTCCCGGGTCATCGGGAACTCCAGGTCGCCCACCACCGATTCGGGAACGTACTCGAGTGCGACCGATCGGGAGAGTCGACCCGGCGAGTAGACGATCTCGGCGTTCTCGAGGATGCGTTTGCCCTTGACCGTCACGAGTTCCGCGTCGCCGGGGCCGAGGCCGACGCCGTAGACGGTCACGCCACCCCCTCCGAATTCCGGCGGCCGACGATCATGTAGACCGGGTTCTGTGAGTCGAACCCCGTCGCGCCGACGAGTTCGTAGCCGTGGCTGACCTGGAACTGGACGACCTCATCTAAGATCTCCCGTTCCCGGAAGGCCTCGACGGCCCGGCCGGCGACCTCGAGACGGGCGACGTTCATCACGATCCGGTCGACGTCCGTCCCGACGGCGTGGTCGAGGACGGCCTCGAAGTTTCGGCTCCCGCCGAGGAACAAAGCGTCGGCGTCCTCGGGGAGTCCCTCGGGGGCTTCGGCCTCGCGGACCGTCACGTCGGCGTCTACCTCGTTGGCCGCGAGGTTCCTCTCGGTGACCTCGAGGCGTTCGGGTTTGCGCTCGATCGCGGTCACGCGACCGGCCCGGCGGGCGGCCTCGATGGTGACCGAGCCGGTACAGGAGCCGACGTCGACGAAGTGGTCGGTCGGTCCCAAATCGAGTTTCCCGAGTGTCACCGCCCGGACCTCCGGTTTCGTCGGTCCGGCCTTCGCGTCGTGTGGCAGGGCTACCTTGGGCATTACCCGTACCGTTCGTCCGATGCGTAAAAACAATTTTGTTTGTGCTACCGAAAGCAGGTTTTCACACTCTAGGTTGGACTACCACAACTGGATCCTCACTCGAGGGTCCCGATCAGATCCCGCGCCCGCTCGCGGGCGGCCTCGAGATCGCCGTCCTCGAGACACGTCCAGACGTCCCCGTCCTCGAGGACCGCCCACAGGGCCTCCCGGCGTTTCCCGGGGGGAACTCCGTCGGCAGTCCGTAACTCCTCGCGGAGTTCCGCCTGGAGAGCGACCATCGGATCGACACGCTCGAGCAACGGCTCGATCTGTTTTCGGAGGTACTTCGACGTGGCGGGACTGGACCCGCCCGTGGAGATGGCGATCGTGACCTCCTCGGACCGTGCCCGGCTCGGGGTCACGACGTCGCCGCGGCGGTCGACCCGGTTTACCAGACAGCCGGCCTCGTCTCCGGCCCGTTCGATGGCGTCGTTGAGCGCCCGATCGTCGGTCGCCGGCACGACGAGGGCGGCGTCGGCGACGACCTCGGGGGCGTCGCCGGGTTCGAGTGCCCGACGGTCCAGGGTACACTCGAGGTCGGAAAAGCCCTCGAGGAACTCGGGGGCGATGACGGTCACGTCGGCTTCCTCTCCGAAGGTTCGGGCTTTCCGTACGGCGACGGGACCGCCGCCGACGATGACGACCCGTCGGCCCTCGAAGTCGTGAAAGAGCGGGAGCATCAGACGGGTTCGAACGGCGTGAGTTGTGCGTCGATATCGTCTCTGATCTCGGCGACGTCGCCGATCACGGCCGTCGCGGGCGGTGAGACGTCCGCTTCCTCGACGCGGTCGACGATCGTCTCGAGTGTCCCTTCGACGACGTGTTGGTCGTCCCAGGTCGCCTTCTGGACGAGCGCGACGGGTTTCCCGCCGTCGACGCCGCGCTCGCCTAACGCCGTCACGTTACGCTCGAGGGTGCGTACCCCCATGAGGATGACCAGGGTCCCGCCGCTCTCGACGGCCGCGGAGATAGCGTCCCAGTCGAGTGCACTCTCCGCTTTGTCAGGCGTTTCGTGGCCCGTGATGACCGTAAACCTCGAGGAGACGTTTCGGTGGGTGAGCGGAATACCGGCGACGCCGGGGGCGGCGATGACACTCGAGACGCCGGGGACGATTCCGAAGGGGATACCGTGGTCGGTCAGGTGCTGGGCTTCCTCCCCACCCCGGCCGAAGACGAAGGGGTCGCCGCCTTTCAGCCGGACGACGGCGTTGTCGGCCTCGGCGTACTCGACCAGCAGGTCGTTGATCTCCGACTGGGGCGTCTTGTACTCGACGCGTTTCCCCACGTCGACGATTTCCGCACGGTGGGGCAGGCTCTCGATCATTGCGCTGCGGACCAGCGCGTCGTGGAGGATCACGTCGGCGGTTTCGATCAGGGATCGCGCCCGGACCGTGAGCAAGTCGGGGTCGCCCGGGCCGGCGCCGACGAGATAGACGGTTCCTGGCGATCCTCGACACCGTTCGGGTGCCGATTCCCCGAACGGCGATTCGGTACGTGGGGGCGACGCCGCCCGCGATCCGTCCGCCCCGCTCGGTCCGGGACCGGTGTCCTCTTCCATCGATGGATAATCGATACTTGGAGTAACTTCAATCTACTTGTATTGGGTCGCCCGGATCGCCGAGAGTCTCCGGGAAGGGGGCGTCCGGACCGACTGATTCGCGGGCCGTTTTTCCCACAGGTAGAACCCACCCCGATTCGGACGAGAGCCCCGGCTACGTAACTGAATCGGGTTTCACTCGAGCCAGTTACAGTCCCGAAACCGGGCCCGTAACCGAGGCGTTGATGGCCCTGGAGGCAAAGGTGTTAGGGAACGAGTCATGAACGAAGACGCAAACGTCGGCGCGTTCGTCTGTTCCTGTGCCGACACGTGTAACATCGACCTCGACACCGCCAGAGAGCGGATCGACGGCGTCGATATCGCCGCCAGTTCGGACCTGCTGTGTGGTGAGGAAACCCTGGGCGATCTCCAGGAACTGGCCGACGGGCGCGAACTCGACGAAGTGATCGCGACCTGTCCGGCCCCGGCCGCCCAGGAGAAAATAAAGCGGATCGAACGGGAGACCGACGCGACCGTCACGTTCGTCGACCAGCGGGAGGGCGCGGGCTGGATCCACGAGGAGGACGCGGCGACCGAGAAGACCGCGCGGCTGGTCTCGGCCGCCAGCGCCGGGTTAGACGACGGCGACCGCGGGAGCGTCGACGTCGACGTCGGCAACTCCGTCGCCGTCGTCGGTGACGCCGAGTTCGCGGCCGCCTTGCCCGACAGCGCGGACGTGACGCTGATCGCAAACGGCGAGGACTTCGAGGGTGTCGGCGTCGACCTCGAGGGCGTCGACGTCGAACGCGGCCGGGTCGCCGACACCGAAGGGTCGATCGGCGAGTACGAACTCACCCTCGTCGCCCGCGTCACCGACGACTGTATCGACTGTATGGAGTGTGTCCGACAGGGTCCGGACGGCTACGTCACGGCGGCGCCCGTCGATATCGACCCCGGCGCGCCCGAGGGCGAGTGGGTCGACGTCTGTCCCACCGACGCGATCGACCTCGAGGGCGTCACCCGAACCGAGACCTTCGATCAGGTGGTCTACCCCGGCGGCGAGGGCCCGATCGGCGGCAAGATCGGCTTTCACACCGACGCGAACCTGGCGACGATCTCGAAGGTCAGCAACCTCCTCGAGATCGACGACCGACCCTCCCACCTCGAGTTCGACATGGACGTCTGTGCCTCCGGTGCCCGTGGCCAGGAGGGGTGTACCCGGTGTTCGGATGCCTGTCCACACGACGCCGTCTTCCGTCCCCAGGTAGACGACGTCAGCTTCGACGAGGCGGCCTGTCTGAACTGTGGGGCCTGTACGAGTTCCTGTCCCACCGGCGCGGTCAGCCTCGAGGACCGGTCGAACGAGCGAATCGCCCGCGAGGTCGAGGCGCTGGTCGACACCGAACCGGAGGGGGGGATCCTCGACCGAACGGAACCCGCGATCGAGACCCAGCTCGTCGCGTTCGTCTGTTCGGAACAGGCAGAACGCGCCCTCCTGAACTTCGGCCGGATGGTAGCCCGCGGCGAGGAGGACCTGGAGTTCCCGCCGATCCTCCCGGTTCGGGTCAACTGTACCGACACCGTCGGGGAGGCACACGTCCTCCACGCGCTCGCGACCGGTGCCGACGGCGTCGCCATCGTCGGCTGTGGCGGTGAGTGTCTCCACTCCGGGCCGGACCCGAAAGCACAGCTCGTCAGCCGACTCAACCAGGCGACGGCCGACCTCGGACTCGGAAAGCGCGTCGAGTTCTTCGCACCCGACCCCGAAGACCCCGGCGAGTTCGTCGAGGCGCTCTCGACGTTCGCCGTCCTCGAACTCGAGGACACCCCCGTCCCCGCGGGCGAACACGAGGCATCCGGCCACTCGCTCGGCCAGGGTAACCGCCTCCCGGAGTACGGCAACCGCGTCTGGTCGCTCGAGAGCATCCGCCAGATCCTAGAGTACACCGACCCCGACCGCGAGGTCATCCGCGGCCTCGAGGGCTTTGGGATAATGGGCGTCGACGAGGCGTGTGCGTTCACCCCGACGTGTACACAGCTGTGTCCCACCGGCGCGATCCAACAGTCCGACGAGGACGGCGAACTACGCTTCAGCCACGAACGCTGTGTCAACTGTGGGCTCTGTGAGGACGGCTGTGCGGAGTCGGCGATCACGATGGAAACCGGCCTCGACCTCTCTTTGCTCCCGGAGTACAACGACGGCGACGCCTGGACGACCGTCTACGAGGTCGAGATGTTCCCCTGCCGGAACTGTGGGAAGGAGTTCGCGAGCGTCCCCATGATCGAGAAGATGAAAGACGAACTCCCAGAGCAGACGATGGACCGGATCGACGGCCACATGGCCGAGTACTGCAGCGACTGTAAAGGCGAGATCGCGTTCGGATTCTGAGGGCGATGGCCGCGATCGAGACGCGCGGGCCTGACCGTCGACTCCGGTGGGGTGTTCTGGTTCCTCGGGCCGAACGGAGCCGGGGAGACGGCGACGATCGCCCTCCCGCCTGAGTTCATCCGGCCGACCGAGGGATCGGCGACGGTGTTCGGGTACGACATCCCGCCCCCCGTTCGGTTCACGTCCGGCCCAAGCCGGGTTCCCGCCGTCAAGGGAAGCCGTCCCGTCTTACCACACCATCTGGGACGCTCGAGCGAGCAGATAGACGACGGTGAGCAACGTGGCGAAAAAGAGGACGGGGAAGACGAGGAACATGACACCCAGCGGAATATACGCACGAAACGCCACGAAGAGGACCGCGGCCGAGAGAACGATGACGATCACGAGCCGTCGCTGGGTCGGGGTCTCGAACATAGTGTAACGCCGGTCCCCTGGGCGTTATAGGTTCTGGAGTCGTGGCGAGCCAGGATCACTCGAACAGCGCCCCGTGGCGCTGTGCGAGGTTGGTGTAGGCACCCGAGGAGTGTTCCTCGAAGATCTCCCCGGGGTCGATCGTCGTCTCCTCGAGAGGGGTGACGGTGGCCGGAACGCCCCGGGCGAACGATTCGGGTGGGATGGCGTAGCCTTCCGGGACGGTAGTGCCCGACGCGACGATGCTCCGCTCGCCGACTTCGACCCCGGAGTTGAGCGTCGCGTTGAACCCCACGAGCGCGCCGTCCCCGACGACGGCCTCGTTCAACACCGCGCCGTGGCCACACATCACTCGCTCGCCGAGTCTCGAGGCGTGTAACGTCGCGTTGTCCCCGACGTGAGTCGACTCCCCGACCACGACCGGGCCGACGTCGCCCCGACAGACGACCCCGGGCCAGATACTCGCGTCCGCCTCGACGGTCACGTCGCCGATCAGCGTCGATTCGCGGCTCACGTGGGCCTCCTCGTCGATCGCCGGTCTCACACCCTCGAACTCGTAGCGTCTGCGCTCTCCCATACGGGGTGGTATCTTGCCACAACCAAAGTCCTTTCCCGATGTCAGGAGGTCTGAAAACGCCGGAGGGAGCTATCCGAAAGCCGACGGGGGGCCGTCTACCACCTCGAGGCCCTCCAGAACCGTGTGTCGGTCGGGTCGGCCCCGGTTCGCGCGGGCGGGCCGTCGGGGCTCCGAACGGGACGGTGTTCGGTGGGAGACGACGCCCGAATCGACGTATCGAAAGCCTGGACCCCGAAACGGATTGTGGCGTTGCCAACGTTTAGCTTTCTGCGCCGCCAACGGGAGCCCATGAGTTCCGTACCGGAGCGTTCCGAGATCGACGAGGAGTACAAGTGGGACCTCGAGAGCGTCTACGCGACCGACGAGGAGTGGGAGAGCGCCTACGAGACGGTGACGGATCGAATCGAGGAGTTCGCCGCCTACGAGGGGCGGGCCGTCGAGGACGCGGGGACGGTACTCGAGGTGCTCACCCTTCGTGACGAACTGATGTGTGAGGTGTCGACGGTCGCCTCCTACGCCCGGATGCGAAGCGACGAGAACACGACGGACCAGGCCTGTCAGGCGATGTTCGCCCGGGCACAGTCGCTGGCTGCCGACGCGAACTCGGCGGCCTCGTTCATCGAACCCGAACTCCAGTCGCTCACCCGCGAGGAGTTCGAGGCGTTCCTCGAGGCCGAACCGGACCTCGAGACCTACGACCACTACGTCGGCGACGTGTTGCGGATGAAACCCCACACCCGTTCGGCGGAAGTCGAGGCCTTGCTCGCGGATCTGGGTGAGGTCACGGGGGCGACGGGGGACGTGTACAACATGCTCTCGAACGCCGACATGGAGTTCCCAACCGTCGAGGATCGAGACGGTGAAGGCGTCGAAATCACCCAGAGCAACGTCGTCAACCTCCTCAAGAGACCCGACCGGGACTTCCGCCAGCGCGTCTACGAGGCCTACTTCGACGAGTGGGAGTCGATGCGAAACACGGTCGCGACGACCTACAAGAACAGCGTGAAAGCCGACGTCAAACTCGCCCGGGCACGAAACTACGACACCGCCCGTGAGGCCGCCCTCGACGGGCCGAACGTCCCCGTGGACGTCTACGACACCCTCGTGGAGACCGTCGACGACAACCTCGAGAAACTCCACCGCCACGCCGAACTCAAACGCCGGGCCCTCGAGGTCGACGAGTTACGGATGTGGGACATTTACATGCCACTAACGGGCGGTGAGGGCCCCGACGTCGGGTACGACGAAGCCTGTGAGTACATCGTCGACGCACTCGCGCCACTCGGCGAGGAGTACCAGTCCCGTGTCGCGGAGGGTCTGGAGTCCCGGTGGGTCGACGTCTACGAGAACGCGGGCAAACAGTCGGGTGCCTACTCCGGGGGAACCTACGACACCCAACCGTTTATCCTGATGAACTACCAGGACGACATCTCCTCGATGTACACGCTGGCTCACGAACTGGGCCACTCGATGCACTCGGAGTTGACCAAAGAAGAACAGCCCTACGTCTACTCGGGGTACGAGATTTTCGTCGCCGAGGTCGCGAGTACGGTCAACGAGGCCCTGCTGACGAATCACTTACTCGAGACCGTCGAGGACGAGCAGTTCCGCCGGCACGTTCTGAACGAGTTCGTAGAGCGCGTGCGCTCGACGCTGTACCGTCAGACCCTCTTTGCGCAGTTCGAACACGAGGCTCACGAACTCGAGGAAGCCGGCGAACCGTTGACGGCCGACCGACTCGACGAGCTCTATCGCGGGCTAAAGGAAACGTACTACGAGCCCGCCGCGGTCGACGACCGCATCGCCCGCGAGTGGATGCGCATCCCCCACTTCTACCGGGCGTTTTACGTCTACCAGTACGCCACGGGCATCTCCGCGGCACTCGCCATCGTCGAGAACATCGAAGAAGACGGCGAGGACGCGGCCGCCGATTACCTCGAGTTCCTCCGACGGGGTTCCCGTGAGTACCCGCTCGAACTCCTCCGGATCGCCGGCGTCGACATGAGTTCATCAGAACCCGTCGAACGCGCCCTCGAGACCTACGGGCGCCGCCTCGAGGAGTTCGAGGCGCTACTCGAGTGACGAATACCGTCCGGGACCCAAAGGCACATTTATCGTCCACTGCGTAAGCGCCTACATCAGGATGTCCCGTAGCCCCTCTCTACCCGACCGTCCTCGTCGCGACATCGACCCGGACATGCCCGACGACGAACGCCTCGAGGCCCTTCGAGACCACTTCGAACAGATCCTTACGGTCCACGACCAGCTTACCGAGCAACTCGAGACCGCTCAGGAGCGAAGGCGGAGTCTCCAGGAGCAACTCGACCGAACCAAGCGCGAAAACGCGGCGCTGAAGAGTTCCTCGCTGTACATCGCGACCGTCGAGGACGTAATCGACGACGAGGTCGTCGTCAAACAACACGGGAACAACCAGGAGGTGTTGACCGACGTCTCCCCGCAGCTACTCGACCGCCTCGAGGCGGGGGATCGCGTCGCGGTCAACGATTCCTTTGGTATCCAGCAGATCCTCGACGCCGAGACCGACGCGCGCGCCCAGTCGATGGAGATCGAGGAGAGTCCGGCCGTCGGGTACGAGGACATCGGCGGGATCGACGAACAGGTCCGTGAGGTGCGGGAAGCCGTCGAACAGCCACTCGCCCAGCCGGAACTGTTCGAAGAGGTCGGCATCGACCCGCCAAGCGGTGTCTTGCTCTACGGGCCGCCGGGAACGGGCAAGACGATGCTCGCGAAGGCCGTCGCGAATCAGACCGACGCCACGTTCATCAAGATGGCCGGCTCGGAACTCGTCCGGAAGTTCATCGGCGAGGGCTCGCGGCTCGTCCGCGACCTGTTCGAGATGGCCCGGGAACGCGAACCGGCTATCATCTTCATCGACGAGATCGACGCCATCGCCGCGAAACGCACGGAGTCGAAAACGTCCGGCGACGCAGAGGTCCAGCGGACCATGATGCAACTCCTCTCCGAGATGGACGGCTTCGAGCCCCGCGGGGAGGTCCGGATCATCGCCGCGACGAACCGCTTTGACATGCTCGATTCGGCCATCCTCCGGCCCGGCCGCTTCGATCGGCTCATCGAGGTCCCCGAACCCGACGGCGACGGTCGCCAACAGATCTTCCGGATCCACACCCGCGGAATGAGCGTCGGCGACGACGTCGACTTCGAGGCCCTCGCCGAGGAAACCGAGGGCTACTCCGGGGCGGAAGTCGAGAGCGTCGCCACCGAAGCCGGCATGTTCGCTATCCGCGACGACCGCACCGACATCCGCATGGTCGACTTCGAGAACGCCATCGAGAAAATCGAGGACGACGGCAGCGACGTGATCTCCTCTGCGGGGTACTTCTACCAGTAGCAGTTGCGGACTCGAGCCGCGTGGCCGATCGTCACGGCTCCGGGGGAGGCCGGACCGAGTCCGGGCACCACAGAGCGTAAGGAATAGAGTGTAGGACGTTCAACGGGTAGACAATGGACCGGAGTGATAGGTCCCTCGTCGAGGACGACGGCGGATCGGGAGGGTCACGCGTCGTCGCTGATCCCGAACGGATCAGGGTACTCTACGTCGGGGAGAAACGGGCGAGTGCGGACGCGCCAGCCGAGATCGAAACCCGCCACGATCACCTCGAGGTGACAGTCGAGAGAGCCCCGGAGACCGCGTTCGACACCCTCGAGGACGGCGGCTACGACTGTCTGATCTACGCTCCGGAACGGGCGGAAAACGACGTTCGGGCCGTCCTCGAGGCCGTCAGGGAGATCGACTCGCAGCTCCCGACCATCGTCTACGGCGAGCCCGCGGTTTTCGATGACGCCCACGCGATAGACGGCGTCGACCTCGTCCGGCGCGGGGGTGAGGGGGAGTACGCGGTACTCACGAGTCGGGTGCGAAACGCCACGGCCCGCTACCGGGCCAGCGAACGCGTCGGGGAGTTGGAGTCGGACCTGCGGCGGTTTCACAACGCGGTCGATCACGCGGGTCACGTCGTCTTGATCACCGACGCGGACGGGGTAATCGAGTACGTAAACCCCGCCTTCGAGGAGGAGACGGGGTACGACTGTGGGGAGGCCATCGGGCGGACGCCGGCGATGTTGAAATCCGGCGAGCACGACGAGCGGTTCTACCGGGACCTCTGGGAGACGATCCTCGAGGGAAAGGCCTGGCGCGGTGAGATCGTCAACTGCCGGCCGGACGGCGAGCGGTACGTCATCGACCAGACGATCGCCCCGATCGACGGTGACGACGGGGAGCCGGTCGGCTTCGTCGCGATCAACAAGGACATCACCGAACTCAAAGAGTACGAACGCGAACTCGAGGCCCAAAACGACCGCCTAGAACAGTACGGTCGGATGGTCGCCCACGACCTCCGGAACCCGCTTACCCTGCTCAGCGCCGAGGTCGAGAACGCCCGGACGGTACTCGACGGTGACGCCGGGGCGACCCGCGAGGAACTCGAAGGCGAGTTGCGACGGGGACTGCTCGAGATCGAGGAGATCACCGAGTACATGCGCCGGCTGATCGAGGACTTACTGCAGCTTGCAGAGCACGGGCAACTCGTCCTCGACGCCGAGGAGGTCGACCTCGAGGCGGTTGCACACAAAGCCTGGCGGGAAGTCGACTCACCCGCGGCGAAACTGGTCGTCGAGAACGGCCACCTCGAGGCCAACCCCGCCCGACTCCGGGAACTGTTTTCGAACCTGTTTCGCAACGCCGTAGAACACGGCGGCGAGGACGCCACCGTCCGAGTCGGCCCCCTCGAGGTCGTCGAGGGTTTTTACGTCGAAGACGACGGGTCGGGCATTCCGGAAGACGAACGGGACCGGGTGCTCGACCGTGGCTACACCACCGCCGAGGACGGCACCGGGTTCGGGCTCGCGGTCGCTGCGCGGATCGCCGACGCCCACGAGTGGGCCGTCCGGGTCACCGAGAGCGCCGAGGGCGGGGCCCGCTTTGAGTTCCGCCCCGACGCGTACTCGTAGACAACAGTGTGCAAACTGACGTCGACAGGTGAACGGTCATCCACCGGTGAGGAGTGATCCAGCCGTGATCGAACGACCGGGGGATACTGACGGGCGAAAACCCGCCTATGATTTCGTTCGACAGTATACCTCCCTCACCGGTCGGGAATCGCGGCGTACCTTTTTGCCCGCGTCCGGTGTACTGGCGGATATGGCAGACCACGTTCTCGTCCCCGTCGATGGCTCACCGCTCTCCCGTCGCGCACTCGAGGTCGCCCTGGAGGAAAACCCCGACACCACGGTGACGGCGTTGCACGTGATCGACCCGACGGAACCGGGGTACAGCGTCGCCGGCGTGGAGTTCGACAGCGCGACCGAGCCACGTCACGGCTCGACGGAGTGGTACGACCGTGCCGAGGAACTGGCAGCGGACCTCTTCGGGGACCTCTCGGAACTGGCCGAGGAGTACGACGCGCAGTTGAACACCGAAACCGTCGTCGGCCGACCCGACCGGGAGATCCTCGAGTTCGCCGAGAGCGAGGGCGTCGACCACATCGCTGTCGGCAGTCACGGCCGTGAGGAGGACTCGCGGCTCTTGCTCGGCAGCGTCACCGAGGCCGTCGCCTTTCGCGCACCGGTGCGGGTGAGCCTGATCAGGTAGCGTGACCGATCGAAATCGTCCGTAGATCCTCCGCGAAACGGACGTCACCGTCGTAATACTCGGCGATCGACTCGAGCATCTCGGTGTGGCGGCCGTCCGTGTGTGGGTAGAGGTGGGTCAGGTAGACCCGCCCGACGTCGTGGCCCGCGAGTTCCCGGCCCAACTTCTCGGGGGTCGGGTGGTTCGAGACGTCGACGTCGTCGGGGAACGAACAGTCGTGAGCGAGCACGGCCGACCCCTCCGCGAAATTGGCCAGGCCGGCAAAGGCCTCGCTGTCGCCACTGAACGTAAAGCGGTCGTCGAAACGGTAGGCGAGACACGGCACCGAGTGGCGTGTCTCGTATGCCGAGACGTCGAAGTCGGCGACCGAGAACTCCCCGGGGACGACCTCCCGGACCTGGAGGTCGAGACGGTCTTGCATGTAGTCGTATATCTCGAGCAAGCCGTCGACCAGTCCCTTCGTTCCTCGCGGGCCTACCACCTCGAGATGGTCCTCCCCGGCGAGCCAGCGGGCTTTCATCAGCGGCAGGAGGTCTGCGACGTGATCTAGGTGGTGGTGAGTGAGCAAGACCGTCGAGACGTCCTCGTAGCCGACCCCCGACTGCTGGAGGCGGTGGAGAACGCCCGATCCACAGTCGACGAGAACGGTTCGACCCGCTTCCTCGAGGAGGATTCCGGTCTGGAAGCGCTCGCCCGTCGGCATCGCGCTCCCGGTGCCGAGAAACGTCACGTTCATGCGGGAACGTGTGACAGCGCGGGAGAAAGCCGTTTCGACGACGGTTCGCAACCCCGAGGGACGGTTCCACCGGGGTCACTGCGATCGGTCCCGGCCGTTGCGTTGTGACGCCGACTGTACCGCCGGTCGAGACGAACGCCGTCGGGTTAGCGAACCGAGTCGAGCAGCAGTCTCTGTTCGACGCGTTTGACCTCGTGTTGGACGTCGCGGACGGCGTCGATGTTCGCCGAGATG
>Ga0207421_10002799_pt1 | contig 21323 bp, 20 predicted proteins | sample SodLakKL_010_SED_4_FD_187542 | JGI IMG/M metagenome (GOLD analysis project Ga0207421, IMG submission 187542) | Alkaline sediment microbial communities from Lake Tanatar, Kulunda Steppe, Russia - 8KL_010_SED (SPAdes) (version 2) | ecosystem: Environmental > Aquatic > Non-marine Saline and...
CGCCGGCGCCGCCCCACGCGCCGGCGCCGCCCCACGCGCCGGCGCCGCCCCACGCGCCGGCACGGCCACGCGCGCCCGGCGCGCCTGCACGGCGGCGGCGAGACAGAGCAGGAACTGCTCGGCGGTGCACTCGGGCGGAGGTGCCGGACGCACGCGCCCCGCGAGACGTTGCGCGAGTTCCGAGGTGAGCTGGGCGCGGACCTCCGGGGCCAGGTCGCGCGCACGCCGGAGGGTCTCGCGGATCGTGGCGTAATCGCTGGCCTGCAGCCCGCTGACGTCCAGACGGGCGGTGTAGGCCTCGAGCCCGGGCGGGGCGACGAACGTCTCCGCGGACGGGGTCCCGCCACCTCGCCGTTCCCGGACCACCAGCGTTCCCGCCGCCATGTCCCCCAGACGCTGGCTCCGGGCCGAGGCGAACGACGACACCACCGCGATGGCCCCGGTGGTCCCGAGCAGCTCGACGATGCCCACCACCGCGCGGATCGTGGCGTGCCGCAGTCCGACCGGTGCGCCCTCGACGGTGACCACCCGGAGCCCGAACGCGGCCTTGCCCGGGGTGCGGCCGCGGGCGAGCACCTCGAAGCCGATCGGGTAGCCGAACTGCCACAGGAAGGCGAACAGCAGCAACAGCGCGATCCCGAACCATCCGGGTACGAACCCGGTCGCGCCGAGCAGCCCCTGACCGATCGTCAGCAGCGCGCCGACGGACAGGAAGATCGACAGGTCCAGCACGTAGGCGGCGCCCCGGGACCCGAGGGTGGCGATCTGCAGGTCGAGGCCGACCGCATCGGGTGTGACGATGCCGGAGCGGTTGGCCGCGCCGGATCCGTGCGGGCTCCCCCCCGTGTCGCTCACCTGGATCCTCCGGTCGCGGGCCTGCACCTACACTCCTCGACGGTAGCTGGCCCACCATCGACGACCGACCACAAGGACCGGCTCACGGACCTCGACGGGTTCATCGCGCGCAGCCAGCCGACCTGGGACCGACTGGCCGATCTGACGCGCCGGGCGGGCCGTGACCCGGCCCGGCTCAGCAGCGACGAGTTGGACGAGTTGGTCCGCCTGCACCTGCGGGTCTCGTCCCAGCTGTCCTACGCGCGCACCCACCTCCAGGACCCGGAGACCTCCGCCTACCTCTCGGCGTTGATCGGCCGCTCCAACGCGGTGGTCCACGGCACCAGACCGCGCACGTGGGCCGCCGTCATCGAGGGCGTCACCCGCACCTTCCCCGCCGCCGTCTGGCACGCACGCCTCCCCGTCCTGATCAGCATGCTGGTGTTCATGGTGAGCGCCGGGCTGATGGGCACGTGGCTCGCGGCGACCCCGGCCGCGCTGGAGGTGGCGATGCCGGCCGAGGTCCGCGAGGACTACCTCGAGCGCGATTTCGAGGCGTACTACTCCTCGGAGCCCGGGACCACGTTCGCGGCGCGGGTGTTCACCAACAACGCCGCCGTCGGTGCGCTCGCGTTCGGCGCGGGCATCCTGTGGGCGATCCCCACGCTGGCGGTGCTGGCACTCAACGGCCTCAACGTCGGGGTCGCCGCCGGGGTGTTCCACGCCGCCGGGGATGCGGCCCGGTTCTACGGGCTGCTCCTGCCGCACGGGCTGCTCGAGTTGACCGCGATCTTCGTCGCCGGGGGCGCCGGGCTGCGCCTGGGGTGGGCCGCCATCGCGCCGGGCGATCGGACCCGGGCCGATGCGCTGCTCGCCGAGGGGCGTCGCGCGGTGGTCATCGTCATGGGCCTGGTGTTGGTCTTCCTCGTCGCCGGGCTGATCGAGGGCTACGTCACCGGCCAACCGTGGCCGACCTGGGTCCGGCTCGGCATCGGCGGCACCGTGTGGGCCGCGTTCAGCGTCTGGATCGTGGTGGCCGGGCGCGCCGCCGCGGCCCGGGGGCTCACCGGCGCGCTGGGCGAGCGCGGCGCCGATCCACCCGGGGTCGGGCTCACAGCCGGCCGCGCGCCTTGACGTCGAGGTAGACGTCGGCGAGCGCCGAGGCGAGCTCGTCCGGTCCGGTGTCCACCACGTGTGCCCCCAGGGCGCGCAGCCGGACCGCGGCGCGCGTGCGGTCGCCCAGCACACTGGCGGCGGCCGCCGCCACGTAGGCGTCGGAGGCGGAGGTGGCCTCGTGGTCGCGCAGCCGTTCGAGCTCCGGGTCCCGGACCGAGGCGATCACCACCGCATGCTCCCGGGTGATGACCGGCAGGGCCGGGACCAGCGTCTCCTGCACGGCCTCGTCGCTCAGTTCGGTGATCAACACCAGCAGCGCTCGTCGGCGGAAGCGCGAGAGCGTGGCCCGGAAGGCCTCGTGGTAGCCGGATTCGGCCAGCTCCGGCTCCAGGGCGTGCATGGCGTGCGAGAGGCGTCGCAGCTGGTCGCGGTCGCGGCGTGGAGCGACCACCGACCGGACCCCTCCCCCGAAGGCGATCATCCCGACCCGGTCACCGAGCGCGGTCGCCACCGTCGCCAGCGCCAGGGTGGCGTCCATGCCGTGGTCGAGTCGCGGCACGTCCTCGACCAGCCCGGCCACGACCCGCCCCGTGTCGAGCAGCACCACCACGGTCTGGTTGCGCTCGGCCCGGTAGGTGCGCACGATCGGCGCGCCCGCCCGGGCCGTCGCCGCCCAGTCGACGTGGCGGAACTCGTCGCCCTGGACGTACTCGCGCAGCGCCTCGAACTCCGTGCCGCCACCGCGGCCGCGGACCGAACGCAGGCCCTCCTGCAGGATCCTGGCCCGCCGGATCCTCAGTTCCGCCGCGTCCCGCGACCTGAAGCTCGGGTGCACCTCGAGACGTCCCGGCACCTGACGCTGGGCCTGCCGGGTCGCGAGACCGAGCGGACCCACCACGCGGATCGTGACCGCCGACGGCCGGAAGGTGCCGCGACGTCGAGGTGCCAGCCCGGCGCGTGCGCGGGTGCGACCCCGCGGCGGCAGGGTCGTGCGCACCCGGCGGCTCGTCGCCCCGAGCGACGGGGCCAACTCGTCGGCGAACGCCACCCGCAGCGGGCGTTCCGAGGGGTTCTGCACGCGCCACACGACCTCGCCGGTCCCATCGAGCGGCAGGACCGCCGGCAGTTGCCGCTCGAAGCCGACCGTCCAGGGGGCGGGCGCGAGCGCCCCGTCGAGCACGGTCAGCAGCACGACCACCAGCAGCGGCGGCCACACCCCGATCGGGTCCGGGCCCAGGCCCGAGATCGCGGCGGCCCCGACGAACGCCGCCGCCGTGCGGACCGTCGGGACCGGCAGCGTCCCCGCCCACCAGGCCCGGCTGGCACGCGCCGGACGCACCGCCGCCCCCGGCTCCCCGCCCGCGCCCGGCGCGACCGCCATCGGGGCGCTCACCTCGGGACCGGGACCGCCGCCAGGATGCCGTCGAGCACCCCATCGGCGTCCGCACCCTCGAGCTCCAGTTCAGGTCGAAGGTGGAGCCGGTGACGGAGGGTCGGCTTGGCCACCGCCTTGACCTCGTCGGGGGTCACGAAGCTCCGTCCGGCCAGCCAGGCCCAGGCCTTCGAGGCGTGCAGCAGCATGGTGGCGCCACGCGGGCTCACGCCGAGCTCCACCGACGGGGACTCGCGGGTCGCCCGCACGATGTCGACGAGGTAGTCGCGGACCTCCCCGCCGACCTGGATCGACTGCACCGCCGCACGGGCGGCCGCGAGCTCGGCGGCACCCGCCACCGCCCGGACCCCGGCGACCTGCGGGTCGGTCGCATCCAGCCCGGCGTGCTGCCGGGTGATGATCATGCGTTCCTGCTCGCGGGTCGGGTAGGGCACCAGCAGCTTGAACAGGAACCGGTCGAGCTGCGCCTCCGGGAGCGGATAGGTGCCCTCGTGCTCGACGGGGTTCTGCGTCGCGACCACCAGGAAGGGCTCCGGCAGCGCGTGCGTGGTCCCGTCGATCGACACCTGGCGCTCCTGCATCGCCTCCAGCAGCGCCGCCTGGGTCCGCGGCGGGGTGCGGTTGACCTCGTCGGCCAGCAACAGGTTGGTGAACACCGGCCCCTCCCGGAACCGGAACCCGCCACCACCCGGTTCGAGGATGGTCTGGCCGGTCACGTCGGAGGGCATCAGGTCGGGGGTGAACTGCACCCGGGTCGCCCGGAGGTCGAGCGCATGGGCGAGCGTGGTGACGAGCAGGGTCTTGGCGACCCCGGGCACGCCCTCGAGCAGGACGTGCCCGCGGATCAGCAACGCGGTCACGAGTCCGGTGACCACCCCGTCCTGGCCGACGATGACCTTCGCGATCTCGTCGCGGACGGCCGCGAGCGCCTCGCGCGCCGTCTCCGCATCGCCGGCCGTGACCGTCGAGCCGCTGGAGGTCGTCGGGCGGCCGTCGTTCGCGTCGGTCACAGGTCTCTCCGGTGGTGAGGGTGGGTCGGTGAGGGTGGGTCGTGGGCACGGCGACGGGTCGCGCGGTCGCCCCGGCAACGCTGGAACGTTAGGCGCCGTCGCGGGGATCGGCGGTCCGGTCCCCCGCCTCGACCCCGGGGCCCGTCGAGGTGGCCGGTGCCGGGCGCCGCAGTCCCGACCGGACGCGCGAGGCGGCGGCGGCCAGTTCGGTGAGCTCGCGGTCGCGCTCGACCGGGGCGTCGATCAGCACCGAGCGCGCGTCGGACTCGCCGACCCCCGAGCGCTGCGCGATCAGCTCGACCAGGCGCGACGACGGGGTCCCCGCCGGGAGGCGCAGGGCGTGGCGGACCTCGTTGCGCACGTCCTCACGGATGCGCGCGGCGGCAGCGGCCCGGTCACCGGCGCGTTGCAGCAGATCGGCGACCGACCGCGCGAGTTCGGCGCTCGGCAGCACCGGGGGCAGGCGTTCCGCCACCGGCGGCCCGAGCCGGCGTGCCCGCCACACCACGGTCGCGATCACGGCGAGCAACAGCAGCCACGCGGCGCGGACGACGCCGTCGGGGATCAGGTCGGTGAGCGGCGTGTCGCCCTCCCCCACCTCGCCGCGGGGCACGATCCGGAGCCGGTCACCGGGTTCCGGCCCCAGCAGCGCGGCCGCCAGGACCGCGTTGTCCGCCTCGTCGAGCAGGGCGTTGGTGAAGGGTTGCGCCGAACCGAGGGCCACGATGCTCCCGCTACCGGTGGGCACGGCCACCAGCCAGGCACCGAACTCCCCGACGGGGAAACAGGCGAGCGCCTCCTCCGGGACCTCCAGCGGCGTCCACCGGCTCTGGAGGACCTCGCCCACCGGGGCGAGGGCGTCACAGTCCGCCGACCGACTTCTCCGCCCGAGCGCGTCCACCGGGGAGCCGTCCAGCGCGTCGAGGCCGTGGATGCCGGGTGACTCGCCCGCGACCACCACGGTGCCGCCCTCCTCCGCGAACGCCACCAGCTCCGCGCGGCGGTCCGCGGGCATCTGATCGACCGGGACGAACACCCGCGTCGAGGTGTCGCCGGGGGTGGCGGTCGAGACCTCGACCTCCACGTCCAGCTCGCCGAGCAGCTCCACCACCCCCAGCAGCCCGTCGCCGGTGGGCGAGTCCGGATCGAGCGGGAAGCCCTCGGGCGGGGGCAGGCTCAACACCACCCCGACGGTCATCACGAGCAACCCGGTCGCGACCGCCACGAGCCGACGGACCGTGCGCCGGGAGGGGCCCGCGGCGGACGGATCCGCCTCCCGGCCACCGACCTCGGGGACCGCGGGAACCGACGCCGGGTCGACGATCGGTGCCGAGCGGTTCATGTCCGCCCCGAGGTGCGCAGGCGCTCCGGGCGGCCGGCAGCGACGCGGGCGGCGCGCGCCACCACCTCGAGGTCGTCGCCGGTGACCTCGTAGCGGCCGTAGACCACGGCGTCGAAGCGTTCGCCGGCGGCCGCGACCTCCTCGGCGATGGCGGGGTTCGTGCGCGCCACCTCGAGGTCCAGCTCGTGGACCGTTCGCCCGGGCACGTCCTCGAGCGTCCCCTCGGCGAGCAGGGACGCGACCATGGCCGCGTACCGCAGTCGCAGGGCCTCACGCAGCTCGCCGCGTGCCTCGGCCGCGTCGGCGTCTGCGTGCCACTCGGCGGCCGTGCGGGTGACGCTCTCGGCCGGCACCTCGGCGACGGAACGGTCGGCGGCCAGGCCGCGCGTGATCCGCCACACCAGCCAGGACACCACGGCGATGCCGAGCACCACCAGGACCCACGGCAGCAGGCCCGTGCCGAAGATGCCGTCCAGCAATCCCCCGAGGAACGTGGCCACGAGATCGCCGAGGTAGCGCAACAGCCGGCGGATCGGCCCGGGACCGTGATCGGTGAAGGGCGGGCGCGACAACAGCTCCGCGGCACGGGAACGCACGTCGTCGGGGTCGTGACCGAGCGGGACGAGTCCCACCACGAGTCCCACCACGAGCGGCAGCCGGCCGGTCATGTGCGGCCGACCCCGCGGGTGCGGAGCTCCAGGTCGAGGCCCTCGTGCCGCACCCGGGCGTCGAGGTAGACCAGCAACGCCCCGAACGCGGTGACCGGCACGACCACGGTCTGGCTCAGGAGCTCCCCGAGGGTCGTGAAGACCCATCCGACCGGTCCGAGGACCGCGGCGAGCAGGGCGAACGGCAGCTGGAGCCCGAGGGTGGCCAACACCGCCAGCAGGCCCACCAGCAGCGTGATCCCCACCAGTCGCCAGAACCGACGCCGCACGACCCACAGGGCCCGGGCGATGGTCGCGATCGGGCCGCGCCGCTCGACGACCGCGATACCCACCAACATGCCATAGGCGCCCACGATGGCGGCACCACCGATGACCAACACGGGCAGGAACAGCACCACGACGACGATGACCCCGACCACCGGGATCGTGAACCCGACCAACGCCCCGAGCAGCATCACGGTCGTGGCCGCCGCGATACCACCGATGCCGAGCAGGACGCTCGCACCGAGCAGCGCCCAGAACACCGACAGCGCCCCGCGCAGGGCCCGCCCGACGTCGGTCGGCTCGCCGCGGTCCACCTGCAGCACCAGCTCGACGACCGCGGCGGAGGCGATCAGCGAGACCACCACGGAGATCAGGCTGAACAACAGGCTGATCCCGGCCACGCCCGGCGCGCCGGTGCCGACCGCATCGTCGAGTTCGGCGAAGCCCGCGAAGGGTCCGGTGGCCAGCCCCGGCGACACGCGGGAGAGCGCGAGGTTGAGCACCAACTGCACGGGACCCAGGACCAGGGCGACCACGATGACCACCGGCACGAACGTGGCGCGCAGGGCACTGAAGGCCCCGTCGAGCACATCGCCCACGCTCATGGGCCGGATCGGCAGTTGCTGTCCCCCGACCCGGAGCTCACCATCCGGCTGGCGCTCGTGCGCGCGCCCGGGCGACGACCACCCGCCCGGCGGCGGCGCCGCAGGCGGCGGCCACCCACCCGGCGGCGGCGCAGGCGGCGGTGGCCCCTGGTGGCGGTGCGGGTCGGGTCGCGGCGGTCCCCCCGGGGGCCCCTGCGGGGTCCCCTGACCGTCGTCGGGCATGTCCGGCTCCTGGGTCGCAGGCATCGAGCGCAGTAGGATGCAGCGGTGGGGCCCGAGCGTGCCACCACCGGCACGGACCGTAGCGAGCGAGCATCACCGCATCCGACAGGGGGCCGGGGTTGAGGGAGCCTGGGGACGGCCCGGCCGCCGGCACCCAAGCGCCTCGTTGGCTGGCGCGCCTCGGCGACGGGGTCGCCCGCGGGATCAGCGCCCTCGGCCTCGAACGGTCGGCGCGCCTGGCCGCGGTCGCCGTGGTGCCCCTGCTGCTCCCGGATGGCGGCCTGGTGGATCACGCGCCGGCACTGGCGGCACTGTCGGCCTACGTGCTGCTCACCGCCCTGGCCAACCGCAACCGGTACCTACGCGCCACCGACCTGGCGGTCGCCGCGGCGCTGCTGCTCGTCCCCGGTGCCGGGGTGATCGCGTTCCTGCCCTTCGTGCTCGTGTCGATCGCCGGGCCCGCGTCACGTGGGGGCGCCCGCGCCGGCCTGGCCGCAGGCACCACGCTGGCCCTGGTGTTGCTGCTCCGTCTGTTGGTGACCGGCGAGTTCGCGGCACTGGGTGCCGCCAGCGTGGTCCCGATCGCGTTGCTGCTGCCCCTGGCGGGCCTGACGACCGCGGCGGCCGGCGAGCTGCTGCAGGATCGTGTCGTGCACGATCGCATGGTGCTGCAGCAGGCCAACCGGCTGCTGAGTTCGTTGCGCGACCTGGCCGAAGAGCTCCCCGGGGGCCTCGATGTCACGACCGTGTCGGCCGCGCTGCTCGCCGAGCTCCGGGGGGTGGCCGGCGTGGAGGCCGCCCTGGTGCTCGTCGAGGACCACGGCATGCTGCGCCCGACGGCGGCGACCGGCATGGGCGACCGGGCCGTCACCCCGCTGCGGGTCGAGGAGCTCGGACCCTCGGTGCTGGGCAGCGCCCGTTTCCACACGCCGGGCTCGCTGCCACCCGGCCTGCGCACGATCTGCGCCCGGCACCCGGACTGGATCGTCGTGCCGCTCGGCGAGGCCGACGCGCCGGTGGGCGTGGTGCTCGCCGGTTTCGACCTGCGCGAACCCGCCCGCCGCGCGCGGCCACGACTCGCCTCGATCGCCGCCGACGGACGGCTCGCGCTGGACAACGCGCGCCTGTTCGACGGGACCCGGCGCCGGGCCTCGGACCGGGCGCGGCGCAGCGTCGCGGGCGACCTCCACGACGGCGTCGCGCAATCGCTCGCCCACTTGCGCATCGAGCTCGAGCTCCGGGCCCGCGAGGCCGACGGCGACCCGGAGCTCGCCCGGCTCGCCCGGGTCGCCGACCTCGCCCTGTTGGACCTGCGCGCCACCATCGCGGGGCTGCGCGCGCCGCTCGATCACGACCTCGGGGCGTTGCTCGGCCGCCACGTCGAGGACCTGCAGAGCCTGCACGGACCCGCGATCGTCTTCCGGCGCGAAGGCGCCAACCGGCTCGACCCCGACCGGGCCGAGGAGGTGCTGCGCGTCGCGCAAGAGGGCCTCAGCAACGCGCTGCGTCACGCCGCTGCCGAGACCGTCGAGGTGGTGCTGGTCCAGGACGACGACGAGGTCCGGCTCGTGATCCGCGACGACGGCGTCGGCCCGCACGCGCCCTCCCCCCGGGCGGGGGGCGGCGTCGGTCTGCGCTCGATGCGGGAACGGGCGGCGCGCCTCGGCGGCGAGCTCGAAGTCGAGCAACGTCCCGACGGGGGCACGCGGTTGGTCCTGACGCTGCCCACCACCCGGCGGCCGGTCGCGACACCTCCGGCAGCGGAGGACACCCCCACACCCACCCGGGGCACCCAGGAGCGGACATGACCCTCAGGATCGTGGTCGCCGACGATCACACCCTCGTGCGCCAGAGCGTGGTCAAGGCGCTGCGCACCGAACCGGACGTCGAGGTGGTCGGCGAAGCCGCCGACGGCGCCGCGGCGCTGATCGCCGTCGAGCGCCATCTGCCCGATCTGCTGGTGCTCGACATCGCCATGCCCGGGCTGGACGGTCTCACGCTCGCCGAGCGGTTGCGGGTCGGCCATCCCACGATCCGTGTGCTGTTGCTGTCCATGCACGACGACGACACCAGCCTCCAGCGCGCGGTGGCGCTCGGCGTCAGCGGCTTCGTGTCGAAATCGGCGTCGATCGAGGAACTGCTCGAGGCGCTGCGTGCCGTGCGCGACGGGGGGTCCTACCTCAGCTCCAACGTGGCCAGCCGGGTCATGGACCTCGCCGCGGGGCGCAACGCCACCAGCGCGATCGGCCTGACCACCCGGGAGCGCGAGATCCTCGAGCTGTTGACCACCGGACGACGGCCGGGGGACATCGCCGACGACCTGTTCCTGTCGGTCAAGACGGTCAAGAACCACCTCACGAGCATCTACCAGAAACTCGGCGTCGAGACCGGCGCGCAGGCGGTCGCCGAGGCCTACCAGCGAGGGCTCGTCAAATCCCCGTGAGCCCGACCCGCGCATGGACCAGCGGCGGGGCGGTGAACGCGCCCTCGCTCACCTCGATCGCGGCGGGCAGCTGCGCGAGGACGCGGTCCGCGTCGGCGTCGGTCCGGGCATGGACGCGCACCACGGGCTGGTCGTGCTCGATGCGGTCGCCCGAGCGCACCAGCACCTCGAGGCCGACGGCGAGATCGAGCACGTCGTGCTGACGCTGCCGTCCGGCGCCGAGTGTGGCGGCCAGTTCACCGAGGCGGCGACAACCGAACCTCGCCACCGTGCCGGCACCCGGCCGCCACGCCACCACGTGCGGCGCCCTCGGCAGGACCCCCCACGGGTCGTCGGCCACCGACGGGTCGCCGCCCTGGGCCACGACGAAGGCACGGAACGACGCCAGGGCCTCCCCGTCGTCGAGCAGCCGGGTCACGGTACGCAGCGCATCGTCGGGATCCCGGCCCGTGAGCTCCAGGGTCGCGGCAGCCAGTTGCAGGCAGAGCTCCCGGAACCTGCCCCCGCGTTCGCCGCGCAGGGTCTCCACCGCGACGGCGATCTCCAGGGCGTTGCCGATGCCGTCGCCGAGGGGCTGCGACATGTCGCTGACGATCGCGCCGGTGGCACGCCCCCGGGCGCGACCGATGCGCACACACAGCTCCGCCAGGGCGCGTGCCGCCGCCGGGTCCTGCATGAACGCCCCGTCGCCGGACTTGACGTCCAGCAGCACGTGGGCCGCACCGCCGGCCAGCTTCTTGCTCATCACACTGGAGGCGATCAGGGCCGGGCTCGCCACCGTCGCGGTCACGTCACGCAGCGCGTAGAGCCGTTTGTCGGCCGGGACCAGATCCTGGGTGGCGGCCGCCACCGCCAACCCGATGCGCTCGACCTGATCGCGGAGTTCCTCCGCCGACAGGTCGACCCGGAACCCGGGGATGGCCTCGAGCTTGTCGAGGGTCCCGCCGGTGTGGCCGAGACCGCGCCCCGACAGCTTCGCCACCTGGCACCCGGCCGCCGCGAGCAGCGGGCCGACGACCATTGTGGTGGTGTCGCCCACCCCACCCGTGGAGTGCTTGTCGACGGTCGGTCCGGCCAGCCCGCCGAGATCCACGGTGTCACCGGAGGCGACCAACACGTCGGTGAGCGCCACCGCCTCGGCATCGGTGAACCCGCGGATGACCCCCGCCATCAGCAGCGCCGCGATCTGGGCCTCGTCGACCTCGCCGGCGAGGTAGCCCGTCAGCAACGCGCGCAGTTCGTCCTCGGTCAGCTCCCCGCCGTCACGCTTGCGGGCGATGAGCACCGGGACCTCGAACGCGGGGTCCGTGCGGCTCCGGCCGGTCTGGGGGGGTTCCATGTCGCTCTGTCCGTGGGCACTGTGGGCGTGTCGTCGCTGCGACACCTGGTGGCGGCCCGGGGATCGGCCCGGGGGTCGCGATCCGTGGCCGCCTAGAGGGACGGCTCCCGGGCCAGGACCTCGAGGGCCAGATCGCGGTAGGCGGTCGATCCGCGCGAGTCCGGGTCGTAGCTGAGGATCGGCTCGCCGGCCACCGGGGCCTCGGCGAAACGGATCGTCTTGTTGACCTGGGTGTTGAACACGGCGTCGCCGAACGCCTCCTCCACGCGTGCCAGCACCTCGCGGGCGTGCAGGGTGCGACCGTCGAACATGGTCGCGACGATGCCCTCCAGCGCGAGCTGCGGGTTGAGACGGTCACGGACGCGTTCCAGGGTCTGCATCAGCAGGGTCATCCCCCGCAGCGCGAAGTACTCGCATTCGAGCGGGACGATCACCGAGTCCGACGCGGTCAGACCGTTGATGGTCAGCAACCCGAGACTCGGGGGGCAGTCGATCAGGATGCGGTCGTAGCGGTTGACCAGCCGCTGGACCACGCGCGAGAGCGCCTGCTCCCGGGCGGTCTCCTGCACCAGCAGCAGCTCCGCCGCGGCCAGGTCGATGTTGGCCGGCAGCAGGTCGAGGCCCTCCGTGCGCGTCGAGACCAACGCCTCGTCGAGCGTGGTCCCGTCCTGCATGAGCAGGTTGTAGACGGTGGCCTCACGCGCGTGGGGCTCGACGCCGAGCCCGACGCCGAGGGACCCCTGCGGATCCATGTCGATGAGCAGGACACGCTCACCCAGCTCCGCGAACGCCGCACCGAGGTTGATCGTGGTGGTCGTCTTGCCGACCCCGCCCTTCTGGTTGGCCATGGCGATGACCCGAGCGGGCCTGGCCCGGGGGGGCCGACCGCCCTCGCGGTCCGATGACGCACGGTCACCACGTAGTGCCTGGGCCGATGCTGCGCCCAGTGTCCCGAGGTCGCTGGTACTCACGGTGTCTCCTGCGGTGGATGCAGCGCACGACCCGGCGCCCTGCCGTGGAGCGGGGCGGGTCGGCGCGCGTGATGCATCGAGGTATCGAGGTCTCGGGGTCCGAACGTAGCCGGACACCCTGGTCGGATCGGCCGCCGGAACACCTCGCCCGCGACACGGGCACGAGGTCGGGCTCGGTGCCGGACCCTAGCCAGGGCACCGGGGGCCTACAAACAAGCGGCCCGGTTCGAGCCGCACCGTGGCGGGCAGGGGCAGCCGGTCACCGCGTGCGTCGCGCCCGCGGATGCGCGCGTTCGTAGACCTCGCGCAGCGCCCCCCGGCTGACCAGCGTGTAGATCTGGGTGGTCGTGACGCTCGCATGTCCGAGCAGTTCCTGCACGGCACGGACATCGGCGCCACCGTCGATCAGGTGGGTCGCGAACGAGTGGCGCAGGGTGTGCGGCGAGATGTCGGCGGCCAACCCCATCCGTTCGGCGTGGCCCTTGATCCGCTGCCAGGCGCCCTGACGGGTGAGCCGTCCCCCCCGGGCGTTGACGAACACCGCCGAGGACCGGGGGCCGAGCGCCGGACGACCCTGGACCAACCAGCCCTCCAGCGCGGTCGCGGCCAGGTCGCCGAACGGCACGACGCGCTGCTTGTCGCCCTTCCCGGAGACGGTCACCAACCGCTCGACCTCGTCGATGTCGTCGATGTCGAGGTCGGTGAGCTCGCTGATGCGCAAGCCCGACCCGTAGAGCAGTTCGAGCATGGCACGGTCCCGTCGCGACCGCGGATCCGTCCCCGAGGCCGCCGACAGCAGCCGCTCGACGACCTCCACCGACAAGGCCTTGGGCAGGGGGCGATCCGCGCGCGGGATGCCGAGCTCCGCCGAGACGTCGGAGGTCATGAGCCCCTCACGAGCCAGGAACTGATGGAAGCCGCGGACCGCGACCACGATCCTGGCCACGGAGGCCGACGCGTAGGGCGCACCGGAGGCCGAGGTTCGCCCCCGCAACCAGGCGACGAACACCTCCAGGTCCTCACCGACGACCTCGCGGGGATCGCCGATCCCCACCTCGGCGAGGTAGCTGCGGTACATCCCGAGGTCGCGGCGGTAGGCCTGGATGGTGTTGGCCGACAGGCCGCGTTCGGCCGCGAGGTGATCGATGTAGCGGCCGAGCAGCGGCAACGACGGCCGGCAGCTCAACCGGAGGTCATCCGCGGTTCGGCGAGCAACAGTCCGATCACCGTCTTGGCGTCGACCATGGAGCCGGTGTGGACGGCCTCGAACACGTCGGCGGCGAGCATCGGCACCACCTCCATGTCCGCTTCCTCCGACTTGGGCACGAAGCCCTCGGGCAGGGGCGTGGGACGACACCCCTCGGCGAGGTAGACGTGGGTGCGCTCGGTCGCCCAACCCGCCGAGTTGACGAACGTGATCAGGTGCACGAAGCGTTCCGCCTCGTGTTGGATCTCCTCGGCGAGCTCGCGGCGGGCGGCCGCTTCGGGCTGCTCGCCCTCGACGTCCAACAACCCGGCGGGGATCTCCACGACGTAGCCCCCGACCGGTTGGCGATACTGCTTCAACAGCAGGATCCGGCCGTCGGTGTCGACGGCCACGACCGCGACCGCGTCGGGACGTTCGACGATCTCGCGTTCCATCTGCTGGCCGTCGGGCGTGCGCACGGTGTCGATGCGGATCGTCGAGAACCCGGAGTAGACCTCGCGCGAGTCGATGGTCTCGAACCAGGCGGGGCGGTCCTCGCCGCTCATGAGCCCGTCCCGAACCGGGCGGCCACCGTGGAGCCGGGGCTGAGCTCGCCCTCCCGCAGGTCGAGTTCCGGGCGTTGCGCCACCGGTTCGGATCCGACCGCGTCCTTGACCTCGCCGGCGGTCGGCTCGTCGAGTTCGACGGGCAGGCGTCCGGAGGCTTCGCGCTGGTGCTGCAGGGCGGCGCGCACGAAACCGGTGAACAACGGATGGGGCCGGGTGGGCCGCGACTTGAGCTCGGGATGCGCCTGCGTCGCCACGAACCAGGGATGATCGGTGAGTTCGATGAACTCCACCAGGCGGTCGTCGGGCGAGAGTCCCGCGAAGACCATCCCGGCGTCCTCGAGCGCACGCCGGTAGCGGTTGTTGACCTCGAAGCGATGGCGATGCCGCTCGTAGACGACCGGTTCGTCGCCGTAGGCGGCGCGGGTCCGCGATCCGGCCAGCAGCTTCGCGGGCTGGGATCCCAGTCGCATGGTGCCGCCCTTGTCCACCACGTCGTGCTGGTCGGCCATCAGGTCGATGACCGGATCCGAGCAGCCGGGCTCGAACTCGGAGCTGTTCGCACCGACCAGGCCCACCTCGCTGCGAGCGAACTCGATCACCGCCGACTGCAGTCCGAGACACAACCCGAGGAACGGGACCTCGTGCTGTCGTGCCCAGCGGATGGCGGCGATCTTGCCCTCGACCCCGCGGACCCCGAACCCGCCGGGCACGAGCACCCCGTCGAGCCCGCCCAGGCGACCGGCGATCTGGCGTTCGGCGGCCTCGGGCTCCGAGTCGCCGTCGACGAGCAGATCGTCCGAGGCGATCCAGCGCAGCTCGACCTCGACCGCGTTGGCGATCCCCCCGTGGTTGAGCGCCTCGACCACCGACAGGTAGGCATCGGGCAGATCCACGTACTTGCCGACGATGCCGATGGTGACCCGGTCCTGGGGCGCGTTGACCCGCTCGACCAGCCGCTCCCACTCGCGCAGGTCGGGCTCCACGTCGGGCAGGTCCAGCAGCCGGACCACGACGGCGTCGAGTCCCTCCTCGCGCATGGCGAGCGGCACCTGGTACAGCGAGGCGCTGTCGACCGCCCCGATGACCGCATCGAGTTCCACGTCACATTGCATCGCGACCTTGCGACGCAGGTTGTCGTCGAGCGCCCGGTCGGCACGCAGGACCAACACATCCGGCTGGATCCCGATGGAGCGCAGCTCGCGGACCGAGTGCTGGGCCGGCTTGGTCTTCAACTCGCCCGCAGCGGCGATGTAGGGCACCAGGGCGCAGTGGACGTAGAGGATGTTCTCGCGTCCGACGTCGTAGCGGAGCTGGCGGATCGCCTCGAGGAACGGCAGGCCTTCGATGTCGCCGACCGTGCCCCCGACCTCGGTGATGACCACGTCCGCGTCGTCGACCACCGCATGGATGCGACGCTTGATCTCGTCGGTGATGTGCGGGATCACCTGGACGGTCTTGCCGAGGTAGTCGCCCCGCCGTTCCTGGTCGATCACCGACTGCCAGATCTGGCCGGAGGACACGCTCGAGCCCCGGTGCAGGTTCTCGTCGATGAACCGCTCGTAGTGGCCGAGGTCGAGGTCGGTCTCGCCGCCGTCGTCGGTGACGAACACCTCGCCGTGCTCGAACGGGTTCATCGTCCCCGGGTCGACGTTGATGTAGGGGTCGAGCTTCTGGAGGGTGACGGTCAGCCCACGCGCCTTGAGCAGACGACCGAGCGATGCGGCGGTGATGCCCTTGCCGAGCGCGGAGGCGACCCCACCCGTCACGAAGATGTGCTTGACGTTGTGCCCGGTCGCCACGCGACGTCCCTTCGGAGATGGACCGCCGCGCGTGGCGGTCCGCCCGACCGTAGCGGCCCACCCCGTGCCTGGCCAAGGAGCGTGCGTCTCGCCGGCGGGTCAGACGACCGACCTCACCCGCGCCTGCTGGAGCAGCTCGCGGGCGTGCTCGAGGCCGGCCTCCGCGGTGGCGTCCCCGCCGAGCATGCGGGAGAGTTCGGCCACCCGATCGGTCTCGGCGATCTGTCGTGTCGTGGTCACGGTCCGACCCGAGGTCAGGCCCTTCTCCACGACGTGGTGCATGTCGGCGAACGCGGCCAGCTGGGCCAGGTGGGTCACGCACAACACCTGTCGACGGCGGTCCCCCTCGCCCGCGGCGAGCCGCGCCAGCTTCTGGCCCACCGCCATGGCCGTGGCCCCACCGATCCCCGCGTCCACCTCGTCGAAGACCAGCACGCGCGCATCGTCGACGTCGGCGAGCGCCACCTCGATGGCCAGCGAGACCCGGGACCGTTCTCCGCCCGAGGCCGCCTGGGCGATGGCGCGCGCCGGCTCGCCGGGGTTGGGCGCGAGCAGGAAGGTGATCCGGTCACCCCCGCTCGAGGCGAGCTCGTCGTCGGCCAGGGCCTCCACCGCCACGCTGAACCTGGCGTGGGGCATGCCCAGCTCGGCGAGGTGGCCGTCGACGACCGTCGCCAGCACCTCCGAGGCCGCGCGGCGCCCGCGGCGCAGATCCTCGGCCGCGGCGACCACGGCCGCGTGCGCATCGGCCAACCGCGCGTCCAACGCATCGGCGTCCTGCTCCTCGGCCTCCAGTTCCAGCAGCCGCGCCCTGGCCTCGTCGGCCCAGGCGAGCACGGCCGCGACGTCCACGCCGTACTTCCGGGTCAGCGAGGCGACCAACCGTTTGCGTTCCTGCAGTTCGCCGAGCCGCTCCGGATCCGCATCCACCGCCTCGCCGTAGGCGCGCACGTCCGCCGACAGCTCCGCCACCTCGGCCACCAGCCCGTCCAGACGCGATCGCAGCTGGTCGAGCTCCGGCTCGTCCACCGGCAGCCGGCGCAGCGCGTCGACCGCCACCCCCAGCGGCTCTTGGGCCCCCTCGCTCCCCAGCGCCTCGGAGGCGAGCGCCGCACCCCGTTCCAACTCGTCGGCGTTGGCCAGGCGCTCGAGCGCACGGTCGAGCTGGTCGTCGAGGTCCGGATCGAGTTCCGCGGCGTCGATCTCCCCGACCTCGAACCGGAGTCGGTCGAGCTCCCGGGCACGTTCGCGCGCGTCCGCGTGCAGACGGCTGCGCCGCTCGTGCAGCTCCCGCCAGCTCGTGTGGTGCTCGCGGTAGCCGGCCAGGACCCGGGCATGCGGGTCCCCCGCGTAGCGGTCGACCAACGCGCGTTGCACCTCCGGTCGCGAGAGGCGGACGTGTTCGTGCTGGGCGTGGACCTCGACGTGACGGCCGAGTACGTCCGCGAGCGCGGAGACGGGCGCGAGCCGGCCCGCCACCCGCGCACGCGAGCGACCCTCGGCCGGGATCTCGCGCGAGACGATCAGGTGGTCGTCGTCGTCACCGATCCACCCGTGGGCCTCCGGCGGAGGCGGCGAGACGACCGCGTCGACGATGGCGGCCGACGCGCCGGTCCTGACGAGCGTCGCATCCGCGCGGGCACCGAGCAGCAGGCTGAGCGCGGTCACCAGCATCGTCTTGCCCGCCCCGGTCTCCCCGCTGACCACCGTCAGGCCCGGAGCCAGCCGCAGGGTGGCGTCCTCGATGACCCCGAGTCCACGGATGTGGAGTTCCTCGATCACCTCGTGCTCCCACATCGACGGCTGTGCGCGGGAAGGCTACCGCCCGGGCAACCGGCGCAGGCTCGGACCGGGGCGATGTGTGGACGAGCGGCGGTCCCCGGTCCGGGTCAGCCCGGCGGCGCGGCGCGGCCGGCGGCACGGCGGGCGACGCCCTCGGCGATGGCCGCACCGATCAGTGCCGAGGGGTCCTCGGCGCCGGGCGGCTCGACGGGATCGGGCGTGGGGTCACGGTCGACGAGGTGGACGAGGAACTCGACGTTGCCGGCCGGACCGAGCAGCGGCGATGCGCTCACCCCGGCGACGCGCCATCCGAGCGGCGCCGCGGCGTCGGCGACGCGTTGCAGACAGGCGCGCCAGACCTCCGGATCACGGACCACCCCGCCCTTGCCGACCTGGCCGCGTCGCGCCTCGAACTGCGGCTTGACCAACAGGACGGCCTCGCCGGCGGGGGCCAGCAGTGGGCGCAGCACCGGCAGGACGCTGACCAGGGAGATGAACGACAGGTCGGCGACCAGCAACCCGGGCAGCGGCCCCGGGATCCGGTCGGGCGTCAGATCGCGGACGTTGGTGCGCTCGTGGACCGAGACCCGTGGATGGGTGCGGATCGTCTCGTGGACCTGCCCGTACCCGACGTCGTAGGCCACCACGTGGTCCGCGCCGCGTTGGAGCAGGCAGTCGGTGAACCCCCCGGTCGAGACCCCCGCATCCAGGCACCGACGCCCGGCGGGGTCCACCCCGAACACGTCCAACCCGTGGGCGAGCTTCTCGCCCCCACGCGAGACGTATGCGCGGGGAGGCGCGGCGACCACGAGCGCCTGACCCGCACTGACCTGGGTCGCGGGCTTCGAGGCAGGTGCGCCGTCGACGGTCACGAGCCCGGCCCGGATGGCCTCCTGGGCCTCCGTCCGGCTCGCCGCGAGGGAGCGGCGGACCAGTTCGGCGTCGAGCCGACGGCGCGGGGTGGCCAGCGTCAGACCTCGTCGAGCTCGGCCAGGGCCGACGCCAACACGACGTTGGCGTGCTCGAAGCGGGTCACGCGGTCCGCGACCGGTCGCTCCCGGATCGACGCCACCTCGACGCGCAGCGCGTCGAGCGGGTCGGGCGTCTCGGAGTCCCCGCCCGGGGCGCCCGTCCCGCCGTGAGGGTCCTGGTCCCCGCCGGCCGGGGTGGGCGACGGTGGCTGCACGCTCAGCTCGTGCTCTTCTTGGTGGTCTTCTTCGCCGTGGACTTCTTCGCCGTGGACTTCTTCGCGGCGGTCTTCTTGGCCGGCGCGGTCTTCTTGGCCGGCGCGGTGGCCTTCGCCGTGGACTTCTTCGCGGTCTTCTTGGCCGCGGTCTTCTTCGCGGTGGACTTCTTGGCCGGCGCGGTCTTCTTCGCGGTGGACTTCTTCGCGGTCTTCTTGGCCGCGGGCTCCTCGGCCGCGGGCTCCTCGGCGGTGGTCGTCCCGGTCGCGGCCGCGGACGGTTCGGGTGCGTCCACCCCACCCGGTCCCGCGGACGCCGCTTCCTCACGTTGGACGCGGACGAGCTCCCGCTTCAGATCGGCGACCTGCTTCTGGAGCCGCTCCACCTCCGTGGTCGTGGCCAGGCCCATCGCGCGCACCGCACGCCGGGTCTCACTCTGGACCAGGGCGGTGACGGTCTCCCGGTTCTTGCGCTGACGGTCGAGCAGGTCGTCGACGAGGTCCCCGACCTGGTCACCGGCGGCTTCGCCCGACTTGACCATCTGCTTGACGACCTGTTCGGCTTTGGCCGCGGTCAGGTTGGTGAGACCCGACGCCGCCTCGAGGTAGCGCTGGACGCTGCTGTTCATGACGGTCCTTGTCGGTACGGAGTACTCGTGAGGGTAGTGCGAACGCGGTGGCGTGCGTGCGCTCCGTGGTCGCCCGACGGGCCGAACGGTCACACCCTCGGCTGCTAACTTCCTCGACCAGACAGGAGCAGCGGTGGCGAGCGTCGAAGAGGTCGAGCAGGTACTCACAGACCTGCTCCAACGGTTCGGTCACGTCGATGAGTCGACGCGGGCGCTCCTGCCGAGCCGTCGGACGATCGAGGCGCGCTGCCCGGACCTCGACCTGGTGCGCCACGCGGAGTGGCGATCGGGTGAGATCATCCTGATGGACGATGCCCCGGAGCGACGTTCCGACATCCGGATCAGTGTCCGCTCCGACGACCTGCTCGACATCGCGTCCGGAGACCTGCCCTTCGGCCGTGCCTACGCCTCGAACAAGGTCCGTCTGGATGCCTCCATGACCGACCTGCTGCGTCTGCGCGCGGTGCTGTGACCGACCGCTGATGGTCCTCCCGATCGGCGACATCAACCCGACGCGCCGTCGGACCTTCGTGCTGTGGACCCTGCTGGCCATCAACGTCGGGGTCTTCGGCTACCAGGCCCTCGTGCTGGAGGGGTGCGATCAGCTGGTCTTCGTCTACCAGTGGGCCGCGATCCCCCAGGAGCTCCTGACCGGCGCGCCATTGAGCGGCGCCGAGCTCGAGGCGCTGCTCGGTGAGTGCGCCCCGCTGGCCGGCGAGAAGAACGTCTGGCTACCGGTGCTGACCTCGATGTTCCTGCATGGTGGGCTGGCCCACCTGCTGGGCAACATGATCTTCCTCGCGGTGTTCGGCGACAACGTCGAGGACCGTCTGGGCCATGCCCGGTTCCTGCTGTTCTACCTGGCCGGTGGCGGGGTGGCCACGGCCGCCTTCGTCGCGCTGCAACCGGGCGCCACGGTGCCGCTGGTCGGTGCCTCCGGGGCCATCGCCGCGGTGCTCGGCGCCTACCTGATCTGCTTCCCACGGGCGCGCGTGCTGACCATCGTGCCCTTCCCGCTCTACCTGGTGGCGCTGCTGTTACCGGGCGTGCGCATCCGCCGGTGGCTGCTGATCGTGGCCGTGGTCGGTCTGCCGGCCTGGTTGCTGCTCATCGGCTGGTTCGTGATTCAGGCGATGGCGGCCGCAGATCCGGTCGGTGACATGGTCGCCTACGAGGCGCACGTGGCCGGGTTCCTCGCCGGCATCGTGCTCGTGCTGCTGCTCGACATGCGGCGCTCACGGCGCGGGCAGCAGCCCTTCCATCCGAACCGACCGTCCCGGCCACCCCGCGGCTGACCGGTCCCCGGCGGCTGCTGTCCTAAGCTGGCGAGTCGACCGAGCGCTGCGGCGCCGGACCCCCTGGACGCCCCGGCCCAACGACGTTCGATCATGCCCGACACACAGGAGCCCACGTGGACCGCGCTGCCCGGACACCCGGGGACCCCACATCCGTCCCCGTCCTCGGATGGAAGGAGCACGTCGTGCTCCCCGAATGGGATCTCCGCCTACGCGGCAAGCTCGACACCGGTGCCCGTTCCAGCGCCCTGCACGTGACCGCCCTCGAGGAACTGGGCGACCACCTCGACGACGAGTCCGGTGAGCGACGCGCCTTCGTGCGCTTCGACGTCGTGCTCGGGCGCAAGAGCAACCCCATCCACCACGAGGTGACCGCGCCCATCATCGGCCACAAGGTCGTGCGCGACACCGGCGCCCGCGCCGAGACCCGCCCGGTGGTCCGGACCCGCATCGTGTGCGGGCCGCTCGACACCATGGCGGAGGTCACCCTCACGGACCGGACCGGGATGAACTTCCGGATGCTGCTCGGTCGTCTGACCCTCGAGCATCGAGCCCTGGTCGACCCCTCCGGTGGCTACCTCGTGACCGGGCGGGGCCGTCCGCGCCAGATGCCGAGGTGACCGGGGGACCGATCACGGTCGCCGGGGTCACCGTCGAGCCCGGCTCGCGCCGC
>Ga0207421_10002801_pt1 | contig 21318 bp, 22 predicted proteins | sample SodLakKL_010_SED_4_FD_187542 | JGI IMG/M metagenome (GOLD analysis project Ga0207421, IMG submission 187542) | Alkaline sediment microbial communities from Lake Tanatar, Kulunda Steppe, Russia - 8KL_010_SED (SPAdes) (version 2) | ecosystem: Environmental > Aquatic > Non-marine Saline and...
TGCGCCGCCCACTTTTAATCAGGATGCCGTATTTTTTGGGGTCCAACCGGGAGGTATCTTCTATTTTCTCCAGGGGGGACAGGACATCTACACTTATTGATAGCTCCGGCAACTCATCTGCTTCCAAAGGAGGAAAACGGGGATCTTCGAAACCTGCTTTTACGGCGTTATCGACAATTTCTTCTGCCAGGTTTTCCCGGTTAGGGTTGATCGCGCCAATGCATCCCCGGAGATGATTATCCTTTTTCAGGGAAACAAAAACGCCTCCTTTTTTCTTTTTCAACCCGGGAGGAAGAGAAGCAGACACAGGCATGCGCTCGTGGTGTTTCAGGTAGTATTCCAGGCTGTCCCTGGCCAACTTAACCAGGTCTTCGGCCAAGGGATCTTCCGGCGTATCTTTATGCCGGGAATCTTCTTCTCTGCTGCTTTTCCCAAAGGGTTCGACGGTTTTGTCTGGTTCTTCCAGGGAAAAAGAAGTCACCAGGTAACCTACCCCGAAGGGCCCTTCGTAAGATAAAATTTCCGGGTGAACCGAAAAGCCCTTTAAACATCCCAGGAGGATTACCAGTGATCGGAAACCACACTCACCTGCTCTTTCAATAAGGGCATGTTCCATCTCCAAGATCTCGTCTACCCGGTAATCCTGGAGCAATTCCACCAGGGTTCGATCGAATTCTTCGCCGCGCTGATCATAGCCGGCGGGAGCTTCAGGAGACAGGCGGTGAGAAAGATCACCGCTGGCGATCACTGCCACCTTTTTATTACTTCTCTCTATAGCACGTTGAAGTGCTTCCCCCATGCTGAAAAGACGGGGATACGGCTCCATACTGAATGACATCACCAGCCCTGGAGAATATACCCCCTGTTCTTGAAGATAGTAGAGAGGGACAGTAACCCCGTGATCCAGTACGCCCCCGGAGGAAAAAGCCGGCAAAGATCCCTCCCTGAAAGGCTGCAAACGCAGCTCCCGGGCATCTGCTTCTTCCTGTAGGAAATGATAAAGCTCCAGATCGGTTTCCAGGGTGAGGCTAACCTGTTCCGCTCCAAATTTGCTGAAATCACCTGACAACTGCTCTTTGACCAGCACCGTCACAGCATCATGCATTACCGGGCCATGAGGGGATATAATGACCAGGGTTTCCGCCCCTGATTCCCTGACCCGGAAGCCAAGTTCTTGTAAACTGTCACGGGTAGCTTTTACATTTTTTATTTGTGCACCTCCTACTTCAGGTATAAGAAGAGGGGGATGAGGCGCAAAACCAGCCATTACCAAACCCATGCCTGAAGTCCTCCTTTTTATGGTATAATCGCGGGCTTTGCTGGTTATTTATCCCGTTTTAAATGTATCATTTCCACAAGTTGTAGTCATAATCCTGCTGTTTGAGAGAGGCCTGTATCGCCTGTTAATTCTGATTTAACCTGATTGAACTGTATATGAAAAAAGCAGGACCGCTTGAGGGTCCTGCCTGCCAGGCTATAACGATTAAATTGGGCATATGCCAGTAGTTTGTTTGGTTTGGGGATGGATTTGTATTAGCAGGTCTCATACCTGGAAGAAGCCTGTTTCTACAGGCAGTTGGTAGCTATTCTTTCAGCGCACTCAGGATTGAGCGCAACCTTTCCCGATAGCCGGCATTTTCAATAACTGTTCCTGTTACTACTACGTCAGCTCCGGCTTGCCTGACCCTCCTGGCATCAATAGCGTTGCGAATGCCTCCACCTACAATCAAGGGTACCCCCAGTTCTTTTTTGACCGCACGAATCATTCCGGCAGGTACCGGTTGGGCTGCCCCGTTACCTGCTTCCAGGAGAATAAATTTCATCCCCATGAATTCAGCAGTAAGAGAAAACCCGATGGCTTTCCAGAAATTCTCCCGGGAAACCAGTTCAGCCTCTCCCATTTCACCAATCTTCATGCCCGGTTCTACCACGATATACCCAACGGGAATCACTTCTACTCCCAACCGCTTCAAGATCAGGGAAATCTCGGAGTGGGCTCCGGTAATAAACTGGGCGTTTCGAGAATTTATCATACTCAAGAATAAGACGGCGTCAAAGTCAAGGCTCAAAGCCTCCGCACCTGAAGGAAAGTAAACTGCAGGAATATCGGCTTTTTCTCTGACCGCTGAAGCAGTCTCTACCAGGTTTCTCTGGGTAGTCCCCCCGCTGCCGGTAATAAATATGAGATCACTGCCTACTTCTTGAGCCGTGTATGCCAGCCTCCCGGCAGCCTCGGGAACTTGCCTTACCGGGTCAATGAGGGTAATATGCACGGTGCCGTTATCCAGTTTTTCCTGTATATAATCCAAAACGCTCATATTAAAACCCTTCTTTTATGGTTTTGAGGTCCTTAAGTTTAAATTTATTATATTAAACTTTATCTTCTTTGACAACAACTAAGTTTTTCCGGTTTGCGGAGTGGGGTTAATTTCCGGTAATCCCGGTTAACTTCTTTCATCTGATTATTATTCACTTTAATCCCGGTATATTCGTGAAAGGCTTCTACGGATTCCAGGGGAGGCGCATCTAAAAAATGGGCCGCCCGGGGCACTCCTTTAAATAGATGAAAAAAGGAAGTGTGGTCCCGGTGATAATGAGTATAAATTACCAGATCTACTCCATAACGGGCCACTTCTGTTAAGAGGTGAGGATCCGAGCCGGTATCTATAATAACCCGGCCTTCTCCCTCCAAAAAAAAGAATGAGAATAAGGTAAGCGACCCCGCCCCCCCAGGACAAGGGTTACCCCTTCCCCCAGGCGGTTACACATGGAAAGCCACTCCTTTGGTTTAAAAATGGCGGCATACAAAAATACCGGGATATTTAACCACCGGATAACGTTTGCTTTTCTCTTTTAATGTTTCTTGTCTCTCCGGGGCTGATTGTTGCTGGTGCTTTTATTAAACAATTCATCTTCCATCTCTTCCCTGGTTTTAAGCGGCACTTGCCTTATGACGTCTGGACGTACGAAGTAGAAGCTTACTTCTTTTATCCTTTTACCGGTAACATGCTCCAGGGCTAAAGCATAACCGTAAGCCTGGGGCAGATAGTAGTCACGCCTGGATTCTACATCATTTTTATCCAGATAGTCGGTCTTGTAATCCACCAGGACCAGGCTTTCTCCCTCCTGGAATAGCAAGTCAACCAGGCCTTCCAGGATCTTGCCCCCGTAGTAAACACTAAAAGGTACCTCCCGGTAGACCGGGATTCCCTCTATTCTTTTCCACAGGGAGCTTTTCAGGGTTTTTTGCACCATCGCCCCCAGTTCATCAGCAGCTTCTTGTTCCAACCCCCAGTAGCGTGAGGCTTCTTCTACCAGGCGGTATACTTCAGATGATTCCGGTTTAAGGCTTACCTTTTCCATGACCTGGTGATAGGCTGATCCCAGGCTTGCTCCCCTGGCAACAGGCCTGTCCAGGCTAGAAACCTCTCGTTCTTTATCTTTTTCGTCCACTTCTCCCACCTGGCCGCTGGCGGTGTAAGCAGGAGTAGACTCCGCTTGCCGGGTAACCAGCTCCGACAGCTCTTCTTTCCAGCGTTGTCTCCTTTTCAGCCAATCAACAGCGGTCAATTCTTCGGCAAAAGACTTCTGGTTATCCTCTTTTTCTGTGGCTTCTTCCTGATCCTCCGATGGAAGAGATTTCGGAAATTTTTCCAGGTTTGTTTCCATTTCAACCCGGGCATATTCTGGAATACGGTGATTCTCGTCCAGCTCACTCAAGTAATTCCAGTACCCCTGGCTGCGCCTTCCCCGGGTCAGAGGAATCATCAGGCAGTTTTCAGCCCGGGTAACGGCAACGTAAAAGAGGCGCCTTTTTTCTGCTTCCTGGCGAGCTTTTTCATCCTCTCTTAGTTCACTAAAACCGCAGGTGGCAAAGCTCACCTGGCCCCCGGCTTTTAATTCATAACGGCTATGCCGCCGGTCAACCAGGAGGGAAGGGCTACGGTTTTGTCCCGAGATCAGATTGGCCAAAACAACTACAGGGAACTCCAGCCCCTTAGAACGGTGGACCGTTAGCAGGGTGACTGCTTTTGCTTCCCCTTCGGGTATAAGAGACTCGGATTCTTCCTTTTCTTGTTCTTTGGATTCCCGAAGCCAACCCAGGAACTGGCGCAAGGTCAAGGGATCTTTTTTTTCCCAGGAACGGGCCAGGTCCAGCATTTTTTTCAAATTGGAAATCGCCTGCCTGCTCCGCTGTTGTAGCCGGAGCCATTTTAAAAACCCCGTTTTCTCCAGCGCCTCCTCCAGGTAACCTGTAACGGAATTAAAACAAGCCTCCTGCCCAGCGCGGTACAGCTCTTCCAATACCCGGAAAGCATGATCAATGACCGGAGGTAATTTTTCTAAACCCTGTTCTTTTTCGTGGAGATAATCCAGCCGCCCCCCCTGATGGACAAAATAAAAAATCTCTTCGTCTGATACGCCAAATACGTTCCTTAAGGTGGAGACCAACGCCACCTGATCGTAAGGGTTATCCAGGGCAGCCACCAGGGCAATAAAGTGGTTTATCTCGCTTCTCTGGAATAAGAGCTTGCCTCCTTCCAAACGGTAAGGTATGTGAAGTTGCTGTAAAGCATCTTCGTAATGGTATATCCCCGTAGTAGTAGGGAAAAGCACCGCCACATCGCTGTAATCAAGAGTCCGGGTGGAGCCGTCTTTTAAAACTATCTCCTGGCAGCCTACCATATCCTTAATGCTGGCGGACAGCCAGCGGGCCTCCATGCGGCGCAGTTCATCGGCAGAATATTCCCGGCTTTCTTCCGGAGGATGGTAAAATAATATGGGAGGGATGTCTTGCCTGGATTCCCGGCGATAAGGGTCCAGAGGTACATACCGGGGCTGATAACTGCGGTCGGGCACCGGCTGGATAAGATGTTCAAAAGCCTGATTAACCCAGGTGATTACCTGGGGGAGGGTACGGAAGTTCTGAACCAGATAAAGCTCTTCTCCTTGCTGCTGCAGCAGGCACTGCCTGACTTCATCGTACATCTGTATATCAGCCCGGCGAAACCGGTAGATAGATTGCTTGGGATCGCCCACCAAAAACAACTTCCCCGGCTGAAGTTTAACCTGATCCCAGGTGCCTGCCAGAGGGGCGCTTTCCGATAGAAACATAATTATTTCCGCCTGGAGGGGGTCAGTATCCTGGAATTCATCTACCAGCAGGTAGCGGAAGCGCCTCTGGAAGTATCCCCTGGCTTCATTATGTTTTTTTACAAGATCCCGGGCTTTTAAGAGCAGGTCATTAAAATCTAGTACCCCCCGCTTGAGCTTCTCTTCTTCCAGGTAGGGGAAAAATTCTTTCAACCATTCCAGGGTCTCTTCCATGACCCCACCAGAAGCCCTGACCAGAATATCCTGTTGCATCTCATTTATTTCACCGGCAAGCTTTTTTTGTTCCCGGCAGGATTCACGGGAAAACCAGTTTTCCTGCTTACCTTTTTTCTTAAGTTCAGGCATCAGCTGTAAAAATGAATAAGTAAGGTCTTCGTCGTTTTGTTTATCCGCTGAGGAAAACCACTCCAAAAACCGGGTTATCTGCTGAAAACCCTCGTCGGATGTTTCCTTACAGTCCTGCATGAGCTGTTTCAGGAGGCTTAAGGGCTCTCGCAGTTTTTCCAGGCATTCCCTCGGGGAGTAACTAGCTGGATATGACCTCCCCTGCTCTAATATCTCCCGCTCGGAATAGATCTTAAATGCCAGGGTGCGCAGGTCATCAGGCCGAAACCCAAACTTGATTGCCCGGCGCAAAGGTTCTCTTTCTTGTTCCAGTTGGTCGGTAAACCATGAATCCCAGGCCCGTGCCCCCAGGGTTTCCATCCCCGATTGGTCCAAAATTTCAAAACGAGGGTCGACACGGGCCTCTACAGGCCTCTCCCTGAGTAAACTCGCGGCAAAAGAATGTATGGTCCCCAGGGGAGCATATTCCAGTTCTTGCAAAGCTGCCTCTATTCTTCTTAAAAGTGGGCCGGTTGAAACCTTTTTTTGTTCTTCCAGCTTTTCCCTGAGCCGGATTTTTAGTTCAGAGGCAGCCTTTTCGGTAAATGTTATGGCTGCTACCTCTTCCAGGGACACTCCTTCCTGAACTACCAGGTAATAGAGACGCTCTATAAGTAACCTGGTTTTTCCCGTTCCCGCTCCGGCTTCTACCCAAAAGTTAGTGGTGAAATCTTTGCGGGCCCTTTCCCGGTGAGCCTCGTCAACCGGTAAGTTTTCCAGGGAAAAGTTAGATTTATCAATCATGAACCAGGACCTCCTTTATGCGTTCGAATTCCTGGTAAACGGGGTGATTTTTTTTGGTTTCCATTACCCGGGAAATATCGGGGCTGCAGATCAAGGAAAAAGGACAGCTTTTGCAGAAGTTTTCGGGGTAAGGGAAGAAATAGCCTTTTTGCTGGTATTCCAGCAGGCTTTCCAGTATATCCAGGAATTGCTTCCGGTTATTTTGCCAATGCTCTCCCTCCAGAGAAACTTCCGGGTAGCCCTCGGAACGGGATAAATATACATAGCCAGCAGAAATCTGCTCCACAGGTTTACCAAGTAGAACTCCGGCAGCTATCAGGTAAATAGAAAGCTGGAGAGAAATTTTTTCCTGGAGGTGACGGCTGCTTACTCGGGCCTTGCCGGTTTTATAGTCCAGCACTTGAAAGCGCTCCCGGGAGACCAGATCCAGGCGATCTATCCTTCCCTGAAAGCAAAGTGTATCTCCCGAGCTGGGCAGTTCTAGTGTTACCAGTTTTTCTTGTTGAAACGGCCCTTTCAGTGCAGATTTACTGTCTCTTGCCTCTACAATACGAGTACCTCCGAAGCGGATCTCGACCCCATAGGGAAAGCGGTCGGTGTTTTCCCGGGCCTCTTTTTCCAGATACCCTTGCAGTTCTGCTTTAATCTGTTCTTGATCGATCTTCCAGAGGAGGGGATAGCCGGTAACCTTTTTTTCTTCGGCTTCCCGGAAACATGCCTCCAGTATTTCTTCCAGGAGCTTGCCGGTTTCATCCATACGCTGAGGGTCAAGAGGAAGCAGTCCCCTGGAACTTGCTTCCCGGAAAAACCTTTCTAACGCCCGGTGCATCAGATCCCCCCGGTCTACACTTTCCAGCCTGCCCCTTTCTTCGGGCTCCTCCAGGGGGGCCAGCCTTAATAATTTTTCCAGAAAAAAGCGATACGGGCAAGCAGTGTAACTTTTCAGGTAAGACACAGAAAGAATGGTATGTAAAGGGTTTTTTCCCTCGAGAAGTTGCTTTTGGGCAGTATCACTCACCAGCATCCCCTGGTGGGGAGTTAAACCGGGACCTGCGGCAGATTGTTTTTGTTCTAACAGGTGGGGAAACCAGGGATAAAGATTTTCCAGGTAAACGGTTGTCCTGGGTCGAGAAAGCCTGAGTAACACTGCCTGGTCAAATTCTTCCGGCGTAACTGCTTGCTCGGGTTTTTCCACGGGTAGAGCTGAAACTCGGCGAAATCCGGGGGTCTGTTCCAGTTGCTCCAGAGAAACCTGCTTGCCAACCAAAATCTCCGCTAACCGTAGCAGATAATGAGAAGGAACCTGTTCCCTGCCACTTCCTGCCTGATAGCGGGGATAAGAAAGATAGAGCCTTTCAGTAGCAGCGTCCAGCGCCATAAAGAATTGCAGCTCCTGGTGTTGCATTTCCTCCCGCCTTAGAGGAAGCGCTGGTATTTGTTTTCTCTCTTCCTCCAACAGTAATGGATCAGGTCGGTAAGGTGAAGGATAGTTTTGTTCCAGCACCCCCGGTAAAAACACCACTTTAAAGGGAAGATGGAGAGCAGAAGCCGGGGAACATATGGTTACACCTTTACGGGAATGTTCCCCGCCGGGAAGTGAAGCTTCCTTTACGAGCCTGCTAACCAGCTCCAGGGCTTCTTCTAAAGATACCCTGTCTTCCAGGTGCTCCAGGGAACGCAAATAACTCAGGTGCCGTAAAAGACCGGCTTTTTCCTCTCCTTCCAGAAAGAATTCCTGGACAAAGCTCTCCAGGTGACTCACCATCTCTCCCCAGGAGGCTTTGCGGGGAAAGCTGTTCAACCGTTGATGTAGACTGCGTACGAAAGTTTTTAGTTGTTTTAGTTGTTCCAGGTAAAGCTGGTAAGGAGGAATAAATTCTTCGAGACTTTCAGAGGTTTCTTGTTCCAGAAGTGCCTGGTATCTATTTTCCAGCCGGGAAAGATTGCCAAACCAGGTACTTATACCCCGGGTGATTCCTGCCTCGACAGAAAGAAAATCCCACATTACCGGGGATGGCTCCATGCTACTTCCGGTAACCTTTTTAAAATTTAAAGGAGCGCTGGTAACAAGGTTCATAACCTCACCCCGAGACCAGTTACTGTGTGCCAGCTGCAAGAAAAGTAAAATGGATCGACCTGTAGGAGTATTTTCCAGTGACCTGCCTGAAGGAAGGTAAACAGGCACCTCCAGTCCGGTCAGAAGTTCTTTCAGCAGAGAAGCTTGACCGGGATCTTTAACCAAAATGGCTATTTCCCGGAAATAATACCCCTGGTTGGCCAGTTCCAGCACCCGGCGGGCTATCTGGCGCGCCTCTTCCACCTCTTCAGGTGCGGACCATAGTTCGAGGCTGTTATCATCCCTATCCGCTGGACAAGTTTCCGAATTAGTTTGGAAATCAGTAAGGCTCATCCGGGTAGAGTCATCTTCCTGCAAGTTAATACGCAATTGCAGGTATTCTCTCCTGGATAGTTTATGATTTGTTTCAGGCATGACTTCCTCCAGCTCAAAACCAGCACGGCGGTACCATTTTAGCATTTCTCTACCGAAAGGCTCATTTTTAACAGCCGGCGGCAAAAAGACAAACGCAGGCAGGTTTCTACTTAAATAAGCTACTAATTCTTTTTGCTGCTGGCTGAGGCAGGTTACCCCGTACATGATGAACGCGGGACAGGGCAGGTTTTCCGGAGGAATTTCCACAGCACTCTGATAAAGAGAGATTTCATCATCATAGGGCTCCAGCTTTTTAATGTATTCCCGGTATAACTCCTTTAGGTGTTCTTTCTTTTCTCCAGACAAACTATAGGTAAACTCTTCCACTCCAGATGCGCGTAGCTCCTCAAATGTACGCAGCAAAGCCTCGCCAAAGCCGGTATGTCGTGATACGGGGGCAAAATATGAAGTTTCTGGCAGAGACTGGATTGTTTTCTGAACCAACCTTTCCTTCCCGTAAAAAGGCATTTCTCTTTTTTCCGAATAAAGGTTCTCTGTCAGGGTACGGGCAAGGTCGGGAAAAGTGGAAAAGTGAAGGTTCAGGTGGCTGTATCCGCGCCATGCCAGCATTCTCCTCAGGTGAACCCCGGTAAGGTTGGTATCCACTACCACGTCAAGGGGTAGGAGACTTCCCGGTGATTTAATCTGGGACAGCTGTTTATGAAACAATTTTTCCAGTTCTTCCCGCCGGGCCAGAAAAAGCTTTCTCGGGATAGAGGCGGACATTAATTAACCTCCCTTACATAAAAGGCCAGAGGTCGGCAGCTCTGTTTAGAGGCCAGAATAATATCTTATTTTAATTTTGTAATGCTAGGTTATTCGATATTAAGCTATTTTTCCCTTCTTCATTGAATCAAAAAAGGTGCCGGATTAAGGCACCTTTACTCCATCGCTGGATAAATATAATAAACAGATGTGCTCCCTGGTAACTTATTTTACCTCTTGGAAAATTGAGGAGCCCGGCGAGCTTTCTTGAGGCCGTACTTTTTACGTTCCTTCATTCTTGGATCCCGGGTCAGGTAGCCGGCTTTCTTCAGCGCCTGGCGAAACTCTGGGTTGGCTTCCTGAAGAGCACGGGCTATTCCATGACGTACAGCTCCGGCCTGTCCGGAAGTTCCCCCGCCATTTACCCTTACCAGGACATCGTACTTTCCGGATACACCTACCGCTTCCAGGGGCTGGCGAACCTTGGCTTTAAGGGTTCCCATGGGAAAGTAATTATCAAGATTTTTTCCGTTTATTACCACGTTACCTTCTCCAGCCACTAGTCGCACACGAGCCACCGCTTCTTTTCTTCGCCCGGTACCCTGATATTGAAACTGGGCCATCTGTTACCCCTCCTTTCCCTGCTTGGAACTTATTTCCCAGAACTCAGGCTTTTGCGCCTTATGGGGGTGTTCGTTACCGCGGTAAACACGTAACTTTTTCAGCATGGCCCGGCCCTGGCGGTTACCCGGCAACATACCCTTTACTGCCAGGTAAAGAGCCCTTTCTGGTTTATCTTTGAGCAGGGTATCGTACCTGACTTTTTTCAGCCCCCCCGGATAACCGGAATGCTTGTAATAATACTTCTGGTTGATTTTTCTACCTGTCAGAGCGACCTTGTCGGCGTTAATTATGATCACATGATCACCACTATCCACGTGGGGGGTGTATTCAGGCCTATGTTTCCCAATAAGTATATTGGCCGCCTGACTGGCAACCCTGCCCAACGGATTGTCAGCAGCATCCACCAGGTACCACTTTCGTTTTATTTCTCCTGGTTTAGCCATATAGGTTTTTGTATTCATATTTTTCCCTCCTACTTAATGTAGCGGAATGCATCATTTTTTATTAAATTATCATAACTCTGCTTCGCACCTGGGACGCCGGACCAGTCCCCGTATCTCCGCTTTTCTTAAATCTTGCAGTCCAGGCAGTCACAAAATATCTTTAATGATTCGCGCCACAAGAATTATTGTATTATACCCCGCATAGACTGTCAAGACAAACCCCGGCTTACTTTTATTTTTTGTAACTACTCAGCCTATATAAAGGTTAAAAACGGTGGTGTGGTCGGCGACATGGGCATAAAGTGAGTGGTTGCTCAGCACCTCTATATTCCTGCCTACGGGTCACTTATGTTCTAAAAACCATAGTACACCTCTTCCAGGCAGAGGCCCCGGGCCGGGAGGGCGGGCCATTTTCTTCTAGATTCCGGGGCATGGTTCGTCTCCCCATGGAGAACCCGGGCAAGTTCTTCCGTAGAAAGCCTGCCCCGACCTATCTCCACCAGGGCGCCTGCCAGAAAGCGAACCATCTTGTAGAGGAAACCGTTGCCGGTTACCGTTATAGACATAATTTCTTTCACGGGGTTATCTTCTACTTTTACTTCCCAAAGAGTGCGAACGGTGTCATTGACGTGGTTTCCAGAAGCCTGAAATAACTTAAAGTCATGGGTCCCCCTTAATGTTTCCCCTCCGCGGTTCATCTCTTCAACAGCTAACTTCTCGGGGCAATGCCAGGAGTACCGTCTTTCCATCACCTGGTAGATGCGAGAACAGTCGATAGTATAGGTATATTTTTTTCCCCGAGCGCTGAACCGGGCATGAAAATCCAGAGGCACCTCTTTTGCTTCCCAAACACGAATATCCCCAGGCAATAAAGCATTAAGCGCCCAGGGGAGACGGGCTGTGGGGACAGCAGGTGGAGCAAGAAAATTGGCTGCCTGACACCTGGCATGAGCCCCGGCATCGGTGCGCCCTGCAGCTTTGATATCGATGGTGAAACCGTAGAGTTGTTTCAAGGCATTTTCCAGCTCCTGCTGCACAGTGCGTTGGTTTTTCTGCCTTTGATAGCCATAAAAATCAGTTCCATCGTATGCTATAAAAAGTAAGAAGTTGATCTGCTGCGGTTGAGGGGTTTTGCTTGTGTTTATGTTTTTGTTCATAGACACATCCTCCACAACACCCGGTTCTAACCTGTTAGTTTTCACATTTAGCTTCTGACCTATAATACCCTGGTTTTATGTTATAAATACCGCCCCCACTACCAGCAGGCAGGAAGCAGCTACTATAAGATAATCGGTAAGGGTGGCCCTGGATTGCCGCAAGGAAGTCCTGCGGATACCGGGACGGTAACAGCGAGCTTCCATGGCGGTAGCCAGTTCTTCTGCTCTCCGGAAAGCGCTTACAAAAAGGGGAACCATCACCGGCACCAGAGCTCTTGCTTTACGGAACAAGTTTCCGCCCCCCAGATCGGCTCCCCGGGCCATCTGGGCCTTCACAATACGACTGCTCTCTTCCATAAGGGTGGGGATAAATCTTAAGGCTATCATTACAATTACGGCCATTTCTGATACAGGAATTCTCAAATATTTTAACGGCTTCAACAAGTACTCCAGCGCTCCGGTAAGATCCAGGGGAGTAGTGGTGAGTGTTACCAGCATTGTGTAAAAGACAAGAGTAATCAGGCGTAAAGCTGTAAACACCCCCAGGTGAACCCCGTCATACTCTATGGTAAACTGCCCCATTCTCCAGAGCACAACCCCGCCTTTGGTAAAAAAAACATGAAGCACCAGGGTTAAAAAAACTATTACCATAATAGGACGCAATCCCCGGAGCACCTGCCGGTAGGAAACCCTGGAGAAAAAAAGTAATAACAACACCAACACCAGGAAAACCATCAAACCTGGGAAGCCGGGAACAGTAAATATGCCTCCTATAAAAACCAGCAGAGATATCAATTTGGACCGGGGATCCATCCGGTGTACTATGGTGTTGCCGGGCATATATTGACCTATAGTAATACCCTGGCTCATTCACACTCCTCCTCGGGAGTTGTCACCTTTGTGGCAATCTCTTTACATACTTCTTCTGTGGTGAGCTTACCAGGAGAAAGGTTATAGCCCCGGCGCCGCAACTCTTCTACCAGGTGTACCGGTGCAGGCAGCTCGATTCCCATTTCTTTAAGCTCCCGGGATCGTGAGAACACCTCTGCAGGGATCCCGCACAAAGTCATTTTACCCCGGTGCATGATATAAATACGATTTACATGAGGCACTAATTCACTTGGACGGTGGGTAACCATGATTATGGTTAAACCTTGCTCCCGGTGCAACTTTTCTATATGTCCCAGGAGCTCCTCCCGACCCCGAGGATCCAGGCCAGAAGTAGGCTCATCCAGGATCAAGGCTTCCGGTTCCATAGAAAGCACCGCCGCCAGGGCCAACCTCCTCATCTGTCCTCCGCTCAACTGAAAGGGAGAGCGATCCTTGATTTGTTCATAATCCAGGGAAACCTGGTGTAAAGCCTCTTTTACTCTCCCTACCACCTGGGCATGTGGTAAACCCTGGTTGGAAGGACCAAAAGCTGTTTCCTGGTATACCGTCTCTGCAAAAAATTGATGCTCCGGGTACTGGAAAACCATCCCCACCCGGGTGCGTAGCTTTTTTAAAGAAATGCTCCCCCCAAAAAGGGGTTTCCCATCAACCCGGACTTCTCCCCCAGAAGGTTTCAGGAGACCGTTGAGATGTTGCAGCAGGGTGGATTTCCCTGAACCAGTGCTTCCCATGATACCAATGAATTCGCCGCGCTTCACAGAAAAGCTAACCCCTTTTAAAGAGTGAACTTCAAAAGGGGTGCCCGGCATGTAGGTGTGTTGCAGATTGTTTACTTCCAGGAACATATCTGATTCACCAACTGTTCTATGGTTATCAGGTTTTCGGGCAGGGGCATTCCTCTCTTTTTAAGTTCACGGTTTAGAAAAACCGCTGGAGGAGGTTCCAGCCCCCAGCTTTCCAGTTCTTGCTCATTACTCAGCACCTCAGGAGCCTTTCCATCTTTAACTACTCTACCACGGTAGAGTACGATAACACGGTCAGCCAGGGCTGCTTCTTCGGGAAAATGAGTAACATTAACCAAAGTAATGCCTTCCTGCTGATTTAGATTATGCAGAGATGAAATGACTTCAGTCTTTCCCTGCAAGTCCAACTGAGAAGTGGCTTCGTCCAGGAGCAAACACCGGGGGCACATGGCCATTACCCCCGCCAGAGCCACTCTTTGTTTTTGCCCCCCGGAAAGCAGATGAGGGGCATGCTGGCTCCACCTGCTTAGATTCATGTTCTGCAGGACTTCCCAAACTCTTGCTCTTATCTTTTCATGGGACAACTGCAGGTTTTCCAGCCCAAACGCCACATCTTCTTCTACGGTAGTTGCCACCATCTGGTTGTCGGGGTTCTGAAAAACCATGCCGCAGTCCTGCCTGATTTCCCAAACCAGGCTGGAGTCAGAAGTTGTTCTGCCTCCTACCATTATTTTGCCACCGGTAGGAAGCAACAAAGCGTTAAAAAGCTTTAGCAAGGTAGACTTACCCGAACCGTTAGGGCCAATCAACGCCACATGTTCACCAGGAGCTATGGAAAGATTAACGCCCTCCAGAGCTTCTATCGGTCCTGAAGGGCCAGGATAATGATACTCTACTTCTTCCGCTTTGATTAACGGCTCCATAAAAATACCTTCTAACTAAAGTAATACTTGTTTTAAACTACCAGCTCCAGCACTACCAGGGGAGCACCATCACCCCTGCGATGACCTATCCTGGTCATACGGGTATAACCGCCTTCCCTGACTTCCATGCGCGGTCCTACTTTTCCAAAAAGCTTGGACACTACATCTTCTTCCATAATATAGGAATGGGCCTGTCGCCTGGAATGCAGGTCCCCTTTTTTTGCCAGGGTGATCATTTTTTCTGCCTCACGGCGGATATCCCGGGCTTTGGCTTCAGTGGTGGTGATCTTTTCTTCTTTTAAAAGAGCAGTTACCTGGCTACGCAACAGTGCACGCCTGGGCCCTGTTTTTCTGCCCAATTTCCGCTTAGGCATTGGCAATCCTCCTTTGGCCTCCTATGAGTTATCCCCATTTTTTTTCTTTAGCGTAAGTCCCAGTTCGGCCATTTTGTTTTCTACTTCTTCCAGGGACTTTTTACCAAGGTTGCGAACTTTCATCATTTCGTCTTCGGTTTTTTCGGTAAGTTCGTAAACAGTGTTGATTCCAGCCCTTTTTAGACAGTTATAGGAACGCACTGAAAGGTCCAAATCTTCAATGGTCATCTCCAGGATTTTTTCTTTGTCATCTTCTTCCTGCTCGGACATCAGTTCTACCTCAGCTTCTTGGCCATCCATGTTTGCAAATAGATTGAAGTGCTCATTAAGAATACGAGCTCCCTTGCTCACTGCCTCGTCAGGCTTAACACTGCCGTCGGTCCATACTTCCATGGTAAGCTTATCGTAATCGGTGACCTGTCCTACCCGGGTATCTTCAACGTTGTAATTTACCTTCCGGATAGGCGTAAAGATAGAATCCACAGGAATCATGCCGATGGGCTGCTGAGAATGTTTGTTTCGTTCAGCCGGTACGTACCCCCTGCCATTTACCACGTTTATTTCCATCTGGAGGTGTCCGTCATCTTCCAGGGTGGCCAACAGCAATTCAGGGTTGAGGATTTCCACCTCCGGGGGAGCATTAATGCTGGAGGCGTAAACTTCCCCCGGTCCAGATACATCTACATTGAGAGTATGTTCTTCTTCATCATGCATTTTCATACTCAAGGATTTCAACCTGAGGATAATCTCAGTAGTATCCTCCATAACCCCGGTAAGAGTCGAAAATTCGTGCAAGGCTCCTTCTATCTTCACATTGGTAACCGCTGCCCCCGGCAATGAAGAAAGAAGTACCCGCCTTAAAGCGTTTCCAAGGGTAATTCCATAACCTCTTTCTAACGGTTCCACTTCAAATTTGCCGTACGCATGATCTTCGTTTTTTTCCACCCATTCAATTTGAGGCTTTTCAATTTTGATCATACCGCTTGATGGTACCCTCCTTTTTATATTTTAATGAGGGCTATTACCGGGAATAAAGTTCAACTATCAACTGCTCGGAAACAGGAACATCAATCTCTTCTCGTTCAGGTTTACGAACCACTTTACCGCTCAAGGTGTCATGGTCTACTTCCATCCAGTCTACTATTCCTTGTTTTTCGCCCACTTCAGCAATCTCTTTAAATATCTCTTTATCCTTGCTTATTTCGCGAACTTTGACTTCATCACCAGGCCTGGTCAAATAAGAAGGAATGTCAACTTTTTTGCCGTTTACCTCAAAATGACCATGCCTCACCAATTGCCGTGCCTCGTTGCGAGAACGGGCCAAGCCCAGGCGATAAACCACGTTGTCAAGCCTGCTTTCTAATATTTGAAGCAAGATCTCACCGGTAACACCCTTACGACGGTCTGCTTCTTTAAAGTAATTGCGAAATTGTTTCTCCATAACTCCGTATACCCGACGTGCTTTTTGTTTTTCTCTCAGCTGCATTCCATACTCAGATACCTTGGAGCGTGACTGCCCGTGTTCCCCCGGTGGATATGGATGCCGGTTCATGGCACATTTATCGGTATAACAGCGTTCCCCTTTTATATACAATTTAACTCCTTCTCTACGACAAAAACGACAAACTGAACCCCTGTATCTTGCCATATGGTAAGAAACACCTCCTTTGCTTATGATGCTTTAAACCCTGCGCCTTTTGGGGGGACGGCATCCATTATGGGGGATAGGAGTAACGTCTTTGATCACGTTTATCTCCAAACCCGCCGCCTGTAAAGAGCGAATAGCGGCTTCCCGTCCAGAACCCGGACCTTTAACGTATACTTCCACCTGGTTCATACCCTGGTCAATAGCTTCTTTTGCTGCCGTTTCCGCTGCCAGCTGAGCGGCAAAAGGAGTAGATTTCCGCGACCCCTTAAAACCAACGTTACCGGCACTGGACCAGCAGATGCTATTTCCCTCCATATCGGTAATAGAGATAATAGTATTGTTAAACGTAGATTGGATATGCGCTACCCCTCGTTCTACGTTTTTACGCACTTTCTTTTTCGGGCGAGCAGCCCTCTTACGGGACATGGGTTAACCTCCTTTTCTGTGGTTTAGCGTCACTTATCTAAACAGCCTTTCTTGTGTTGCCGGGAAAACTACCGGCTATTTTTTGCGGCGTGCGCCCACGGTTTTTTTGGGGCCTTTACGTGTCCGGGCATTGTTTTTGGTAGACTGTCCCCGAAGCGGGAGCCCGCGACGGTGCCGGATGCCCCGGTAACTGTTGATTTCTATCAACCTTTTGATGTTCATGTTGACTTCTCGCCTGAGATCTCCTTCTACTGAATAATTTTTATCTATGAAATCCCTGATCCTGGTAATTTCATCTTCGGTGAGATCTCGTACCCGGGTCGCCTGGTTTATACCCGTCTGCTCCACGATATTTTGAGCTTTGCTCCTTCCAATACCGTAAATATAAGTTAAGGCTACACCTACCCGTTTATCCCGCGGCAAGTCAACTCCGGCTATTCTGGCCATTTGTCAGCCACCTCCCCTCCTGTATGTCTTGGGAAATACCACCTACCATAGGGTTCCCTTTCCTGGGCTGGATATGCTAATTTTTCCATTTTAACCCTGTCTTTGCTTGTGCCTGGGATTTTCACAGATCACGACTACTTTCCCTTTGCGGCGTATGATTTTGCATTTGTCGCAAACACGTTTAACTGAAGGTTTAACCTTCATTAATCCAGACCTCCTTACTTGTAACGGTAGGTTATTCGTCCACGGCTGAGGTCATAAGGCGACAGTTCCACGAGGACCCGATCCCCGGTAAGGATCCGGATAAAGTTCATGCGAATTTTACCGGACACATGAGCCAGCACTTTATGACCGTTTTTTAGTTCTACTTTAAACATGGCGTTGGGAAGGGGTTCTAATACAGTACCTTCCATCTCTATAACCTCTTTTTTCTTGGTCATGTTAACTATCAGGCCTCCCTCGGGCTACTATCATTTTCTTTCACCAGTTCCTTGAGGCAACCGGCAATAAATCCATCATTAATCCTGCCGTCTTCTATCATATCAGTAAATCCATCCACCCGTCGACGATACCTCTGTAAATGAATTATATTCTTTTTCTTGGGGGTATCCAGGGGACGCCTTTTACCGTCTACCAGCAGGACGTACCGGTCGTCCAACACCTGAATAACCAGGTAATGTTTCCCCCGGTCTCTCCCCGCCCTGGAACGAACCAACTGGCCGGGAGTTAAAGGTTCTATCTCACCCAATTTTCCTCTCCTTTTGCTTATAATTTCTTTTGAAAAATTTATTAAAGGATAGTCAGGATCTCCGGGCCATTTTCGCCAACTGCCACAGTATGTTCAAAATGAGCACACAGGTGGCGGTCCCTGGTAACCACAGTCCAGTTATCACCCAGGACTTCAACTTCCCAGGTCCCTTCGTTAACCATGGGCTCTATGGCCAAAGTCATGCCTTTTTGCAGACGAGGCCCCCTGCCTGGTGGTCCAAAATTGGGTATCTGAGGTTCCTCGTGCATTTCGTGTCCGATACCGTGCCCCACGTAGTTTCGAACTACCGCGTAACTTTCTCCTTCCACGTAGGACTGAATGGCGTGAGATATATCAGACAGGAAGTTACCTGGCTCGACCTGTTTTATGGCAACATCCAGAGATTTGCGGGTGATTTCAAGCAACTGGGCTGCTGATTCCGTAATCTCTCCTACCGCAAAAGTTTTAGCTGCATCGCCATATAGTCCCCGATATATAACACCCACATCTATGCTAACAATATCGCCTTCTTGTAAGCGCCTTATGCCGGGAATGCCGTGTACCAATTCTTCGTTCACGGAAACACAGATGCTGGCCGGGAACCCGCAATAACCCAGGAAAGCAGGTTCTCCCCCTTCTTGCCGAATAATCTTTTCTGCTATCTTATCCAGCTTCCCGGTAGCTATGCCGGGTTGCATGTTGTTTTCCATTTCTTGAAGCACCCGGGCTACTATTCCGCCTGCCTGTTTCATAAGATCCAGTTCTGATTTATTTTTAATGGTTATCATGGCATTTTCCTCTATTTCATGAATCCTCGATAACTTCGTGTTAAAAGATGACCTTCTATCTGTTTCATGGTTTCCAGGATTACACCCACCATAATGATCAAACCGGTTCCCCCAAAAAAGATTTCCACACCGGTCAGGTTCTCCAAAAATATAGGAAATACAGCAATAAAAGCCAGGACAAACGCCCCCACGGTTGTGAGGCGAGTAGTTACCCGGGAAAGGTATTCCGCGGTGGGCCTCCCCGGCCTCAAGCCCGGGATAAAGCCTCCGTATTTCTTGATATTACCCGCAATGGTGTTGGGGTCAAACTGTATGGCCGTGTAAAAAAAGGCGAAAAGGATAATAAGGACTACATACAGCACTATATACAGACCCTGGTTCGGGGCCAGCATTTGAGCCGCCCTTTGAGCGATGGGGTGGTTAATGAATTCGGCTATGGTAGCCGGGAACATTAACAAAACCGAGGCGAATATTACAGGAATAACTCCTGCCTGGTTTACTTTCATGGGAATGTGGGTGGACTGTCCCCCGTACATCTTCCGCCCCACCACGCGCTTGCTATACTGTACCGAGATGCGCCGCTGCCCCTGGTCCAGGCCAATGATACCCAGGATAAGCACCAGTAATAAAGCCAGTACCAGAATGGCCGCACCCAGATTAACTTCGCCTGTGGCTACCGATTCTGCCACCGCTCCAACATTGGCGGGCATTCCCGCAACAATTCCGGCAAAAATGACCAGGGATATTCCGTTACCGATGCCTCGTTCGGTAATCAGTTCTCCCATCCACATGAGGAATGCAGTTCCCGCAGTAAGGGATATGACAATAACGGCGTATGTGCTCAACGAATGATCGGTAACTGCTTGACCGGCGATAAGACCAAGCATTCCTATGGCCTGCAGAAAAGCGATTCCCACGGTAGCATAACGAGTGATCTGGGCAATTTTTTTGCGCCCCTCGGGGCCTTCCTGGCTCCATTCCTTTAGCTTGGGTATAACTACCGTTAAAAGATTCATGATAATGGAGGCGTTAATATAGGGCATGATCCCCAGTGCAAAAACAGCAAAGTTGTTCAGGGCTCCGCCTCCAAGGAACCCGAAAAGCGCAAAGATGCCTTCGTCAAACATTTCTCCCAACAGTGCAGGGTCGACCCCCGGTACCGGAACATGGGAGCCTACTCGGAAAACCACGAACATGGCCAGCGTAAAAAGGATGCGCTGACGCAATTCGGTTATTCGCCATGCCGTTTTAATTGTCTCTAACATTAAAGCACCTCCACCTTGCCTCCGGCTTCCTCGATCTTTTCAACAGCAGATTTACTGAAGGCGTGGGCTTGCACCGCTAGTTTTTGATTAAGTTCACCTTCTCCCAGTATCTTAATGGGTTTTTGCTTTTCTTTTACCAGTCCACGATCTTGCAGCTCCTGGGGAGTAATCACGCTGTTTTCTTCAAAACAATTCAAGGAATTCAGGTTAACTATAGAGTAGTCTTTCTTGAATATATTGGTAAAGCCCCGCTTGGGAACCCGCTGATACAGGGGCAACTGTCCTCCTTCAAAACCTCTTCTCACGCCACCCCCCGAGCGGGCATTTTGTCCCCGGTGCCCTCTTCCGGATGTTTTACCTTTACCCGCTGGGATTCCCCTTCCCTTACGTGCAGGGGAAAACCTTGACCATCTGGGCGGTTTTAGTTCGTTCAGGCGCATAAATACACCTCCTTCTCTTACCGTAACTCTACAGTATACTTGGCTTAACTTGGACTTTCTATTTCAATACCCCGGAGTTTGGAAACTTCGTCTTCTCTCTTTAAATTTTTTAGCCCTTCAATAGTGGCATTGATCATATTCATGGAGTTATCGGTGCCCAGGGATTTGGTAAGCACGTCTTTTATGCCGGCAAGCTCCAGGACTGCACGAACCGGCCCACCGGCTATAACACCGGTACCTTCTGAAGCTGGCTTGAGAAGAACTTCGCCGGCGCCGTATTTGCCCACAATAATATGAGGTATGGTGGTATCTTTCATGGACACGTTAATCATGGTTTTTTTGGCATTCTCTATGCCCTTTCGTATAGCCTCGGGGACTTCTCCGGCCTTGCCCAGTCCCGCTCCTACTTTGCCATTACGGTCTCCTACTACCACCAAAGCATTGAAGTTAAATCGGCGTCCTCCCTTAACCACCTTGGAAACCCGGTTTATCTTAACCACTTTCTCTTCGAATTCCTGGTTCTGGCTTTGATCTTGGTTGGGTCCCATTCCGGTTTCCTTTCCCCCCTTTCTTAAAATTGCAATCCTTTTTCACGAGCCCCATCAGCCAGGGCCTTTACTCTGCCATGGTATTTAAACCCTCCGCGGTCAAAAACTACCTGGTTGATCCCTTTATCTTTTGCCCGCTGGGCCAAAAGTTCTCCTACTCTGCGGGCTGCTTCTGCATTAGATGTTTGAGTAAGTTCTTCCCTCAGTGAGGGGTCCAGGGTAGAAGCAGCAGCCAGGGTATGACCGCTATAGTCATCAATGACCTGAGCGTGAATATGCTTCAAACTGCGACTAACATTTAACCGGGGTTTTTCCGGTGTTCCTGTAACCTTCTTGCGAATGCTTTTGTGCCGGCGTTTCCGGGCCAGCTGTCTTCCTTGTATTTTTGTCATGAAGCGCACCTCCCTGCCACTA
>Ga0207421_10002802_pt1 | contig 21313 bp, 18 predicted proteins | sample SodLakKL_010_SED_4_FD_187542 | JGI IMG/M metagenome (GOLD analysis project Ga0207421, IMG submission 187542) | Alkaline sediment microbial communities from Lake Tanatar, Kulunda Steppe, Russia - 8KL_010_SED (SPAdes) (version 2) | ecosystem: Environmental > Aquatic > Non-marine Saline and...
GGATTGACGGTAAAGACCGCATTTTCGACGTGACGGACCACATTCGAGGCGGTACTTCCGAGTCGGAGGTACTCCAGTCCGGTGCGGCCGATCGTAGCCATCACAATCAAATTATACGCTTCTTTCCGGGCAACCTTGGTGATTTTTTCATGGATGGATTTTTTGGTTGACAGCACATCGGTTCCAATCTGGTCCCGCATATCATTAAATCGATCATCCACCAGTTCCTGCATCTGCTTTTTCTTGGTATCGATAGCTGCCTGAATCTGAGGAATGCTGCCGAACTGTTCAAAACTGACCACATGGATGATATCCATGTGAGCACCTGTTGCCGAAGCAATACTCCGCGCAAATGGAACGGCTTTGAGTGAGTAATCGGAAAAGTCTGTGGTGAGCAGGATTTTCTTTATGGGTTTTACCTGGGATGCTTCCTCGACCACAAGAACAGGGACCGGGGCAAAACGAATGACTTTTTCGGCGACGGATCCCATAATCAGCCGGGTAAAGCCGGTCCGCCCGTGGGTAGTCATCACAATCAGGTCAAAGTTTCGCGCAGTATCGATGATAGCTTCGGCTGGATTTCCGGACCGGACCATTCCATGATTCAAATATGCTTTATCGACCCGTTTGGAGGCTTCTTTGTCCAGTTTTTCCACCAGTTTTTTTTCAAGCTGTTCGCTTGTGTCTGCGAATTTTCCGGTGGAAGGGCTGACAGGCTCTCCAATATCACTTAAGGAGATATAGGAGTGGAATGGAGTGATCGCACCGTCGAAAGCTTCGGCGAAAACTGTTGCCGCTTCGAGTGCCTTGAAGCTGAGTTCGGAGAAATCTATAGGTACTAATATGTTTGAATTCTTCATTGATTTAATCATTTAAAGCGTGAAATAGGTGTAATAAAAATCGACTTTTATGCCGGAATTCACGGAACCAGGCAATGTCATGTTGTTGACGCCGGTTTAATACTCATCACCGGTGTTTTAACATGTCGCATAACGCTGGAAGCCGTGCTGCCGAGCATCATATAATCGAGCCCGGTCCGGCCGATCGTTGACATTACAACCAGATTATATGGCCGGGATTTTGTCAACCGCGCAATTTCTTCATGAACTGCTCTGTCCGAAAATATGACCTCGGTATTGACCTGTCCTTTAAGGTCTCCGAGATACTTTACCGATAGTTCTTTGAGTTTGGTTTTACGCTCTTCACTGTCGTGTTGCGCCTGGGCAAGGGTATCAAACTGTTCATAGCTGACAATATGGATGAGGTCGATACCCGCTCCGGTTACCTCGGCAAATGCAGCAGCTGGTTCAAATGCGTAGATCGAGTTGTCAGAGAAATCGGTTGTCAGCAGAATACGCTGCAGCGGTATCAGATGGCTCTCTTCCTCCAGTACAAGGACCGGCTGGTCACAGGTACGCAATACTTTTTCACAAATGGATCCGAGGATAAGCCGTGAAAATCCGGTACGGCCATGACTGCTCATTACAATGAGATCAAAATCCTTACCGGTTTCACAAATCGCACGGGCCGCATTACCGATTTTGACCAGTGGCTCCCCCCTGTATGCCTCATCAAGGTGTTTGTTTGCCAGATCCTCAAGTTGTTGGTAGAGTGATCGTTCCAGTGTCCGTAAATCCGCTTCCGGGCTTGTCTCTCCCATGTAGTAAAAACCGTCAAGCTCATTAACCTGCATATACGCATGAAACAGATGTACTTTTCCGTCAAACATCTTTGCAATGGCCAGAGCCGCCGGAATGGCGAGCAGGCTGAGATCCGAGAAATCGGTGGGAACGAGAATCCGGGCATGTTTCATCTGTTTAAAATTTCTGATTTATAATGTCAGATAGAATGACATGACCGTTTTTAATCATACTCCTGTGTGTCGGAATTATGGCCCGGTCATGGTCATTTCATGTGTTTAAAAATTTAAATTAAGCAGACACATGCAATTCCATGACCGGGTTTAATCATGTGCCTGTGTGTCCTGACACCAGACCGGTCATGTTCATTTCATATGATCCTCCATTGTATATATGGTGTACCTAAAATGTAGGTATTCCATACGTGTCTGACAAGAAGATCCGGAGAGTACTTAAAAATTCAGACCGATTTTAAACTCGTACAGTATCGCGTGGTTATTACTGGCGGAAAGGATCATTTCTATCGGACCGATCAAGGTATTCCAGCCAAGAATGGCCGCCCATCCCCAGCGTGGGGCCTCGTCAAAGACCGTAAGGTCCAGCTTCTGATACCGGTCACCAATATTCATCCCGGGTGTGAAAAAAAAATTCCGATAAAAACGATATTGAGCTGCCATGCGGAAAGTAAGCAGGTTATTCCCCGCCAAAGCGTCTTTTGGATATCCCCAGAAAGACTCATCTCCTCCGGCATAAAACCGGTAATGAAGCGGGGGGGTGCCGCCGAAAATATGTCCGCCGCGCAACTTGTGATACAATGTAAGTTTGTCAGAAAGAGGGTGATATACCCTCCATTCTCCGGAAATTCGGCCAAATGAGACATCATTGGGAAGAAATGCCGGTACGAGGTCGGCCCTGGCAAGAACATACTGGCCACGGGTCGGCAGGCTGGAACGGTTGAGGTTATCAAATTCAATTTCACCGACCAGGTTGTGCATCGTATTCCAATTCAGAGGAACTTCCAGATCTCCGGTGCTCTCGGTCAGGTTAAAATGTTCCAGCCGGTAGCCGAACCCTGCACGTACCACCGAAGCATAAAGCGGGCCAATCAAGCCTTCTGTGTAGAGGATATCGGTTCGCAGACTAGCCTGCCTGCGGTCACCTTCATAAATGTCGAATTTGCGTTCACGGAAACCGGCCAATCCGTAAAAGGAGAGCCGGGGCTCCATACCGATGTAATTGAAATACTCTCCTTCAAACATGAATTCATGTCCAACACGGAAATTTACACGTCCGCTGCTGGCCGGAAATATGAGATTTCGGAAGGAGGCATTGAAAAGCAGTGAGGGCCCGGTGAGGTTATTGTGGTGAATCCCTGTCTGAATGATATTTGCGGTTTGCTCATCAAGATGGATGGTCAGGTCGGCTGCATCATCATCCCATGAGAGTCGATAGGAGACCTTGTTGAAACGTTTCATACCATACAGGCGGAGCAGGCCTTCGTTCAGCTCCTCCTTGCCGACGGTAGTGTTTTCTTCAAATTGCAATTTGGTGCGGATATGGTCTTCCGGGATTGTTTTGAGGCCTTCGAAACGGATGGAACGCACCGGAATTTCATCAGCTGGCTGAAATGCTTTAATTGGCTCCCTGTCGGGTCCACGCACATTGTTCAGACTGTCGGCAAGTGTTTGTATTTCATCTATCCGGGCTCTTGCCGCATCTTCCCCCGCCTGAATAATTGCTGCTACATCCCCGAAACTTAGTGTTGTATAGCTTCTCAGGTCCGGCTGAATGAAAAAATCAGCTTTTTTGCTCTGCACTAGCATAGATGTTCTCATCCCGACAGCGATAGTCTGTGTGAGGATGTCCGGCAGGGACCGCAGCTCGTCGGCGGGCCTGAGATCGGAACTGGAGTTGACGGCAATAACAAAATCAGCTCCCAGATTAATGGCTTCGTCTACCGGAAGGTTGTTTAAAACTCCGCCATCCACCAGGTATTTGTCGTTGACCCAGACGGGATCAAAGACCGATGGAATGGACATGCTTGCCCGGATGGCGTCGGGAAGAAATCCGCTGTCCATCACAACCGGTTCTCCGGTTTCCAGATCGGTTGCCATGCAGACAAACGGTCGGGGCAATTTCCGGAAATCATCGACATCGTGGTACGGCCAGGTTAGCCGGGCCAGTAAATTGAAGATATAGTTACCGGAAACCAGGCCGGTCGGCAGTTCCACTCTCCGGTTTTCTACCGGAAAGGTAAGCAGAAAACGGCCGTCGTAACGTTTTTCCTCCATGGGAAGATGCCGCCGGTAAATCGGTTCCTCAAACAGGGTGCGCCAATCGGTATTCCGGATCTCCTGTTCTATGAGCGCCGGGGTGTATCCGATTGCATACAGGGCTCCGATGATGGCACCCATACTGGTGCCGCTGACGACATCCACGGGTATACCCGCCTCCTCAAACACCTTGAGGACACCAATATGGGCAAGGCCTGCCGCACCTCCACCGCTCAGGGCCAGTCCGACCACAAAGTCACCGTCGTCCGGATCGAGAACAGCACCTGTTGTATCTGAAACGCCATGCTCCAAACCAAGTGATTCTGCCGTCCATGGGGCAAGGAATACCGCCGCCATCAGCAAGCACAAAATGGTGAGCTGTTTCATAGTTAAAGCGCTGAAATGCCGGATGCGGGTCGCCGATCTATTTGACTACCCAGGTCTCCTCGCCGGAAAGCAGCTCGTCCAGATCGGTTTCGCCGTGTTTCTCTTTTGAATCCTTAATTTGCTTGTGCAGAAGCTCTTCGTAGGTGGCCCGCTCTTCGGCAAGCAGTACTCCGAATGGCCGGGGCAGATTCTCCTCACGGGTATTGTCATCAAACATGGAGGTCAGCAGCCACGCTTTGTTCCGGTCTGTTTCGTCGTGAATCCAGAGATCGTCGGCTGACCACTCTTCCTTCTCCATGTCGACCACCTGAGGTCGGTATCCATCCAGACGGATTCCGAAACGGTCGTTTTTTCCGAACAACATGGGCCCTCCGTTTTCAAGAAAGAGGCTTGAGTTGTCGCGTGAGCTTTTGTCGGTATAGGGACTGAATGCGCCGTCATTGAAGACAATACAGTTCTGGTAAATCTCAAGGAAGGAGGTACCTTTGTGCTGATGGGTGCGTTCCAGCATCGCTTGCAGATGTTTCGGATCCCGGTCCATGGTCCGGGCGGCAAAGGTGCCGTTGGAGCCGAGCGCAAGCGCGAGCGGATTGAAGGGATTGTCCAGCGAACCCATCGGAGTCGATTTGGTGATATGTCCGGGACGCGAAGTTGGAGAATACTGCCCTTTGGTCAATCCGTAGATCTCGTTGTTGAACAGCAGGACATTGATATCCAGATTCCGGCGGAGCATATGGATGAGGTGGTTTCCACCGATGGAGAGGCCGTCACCGTCACCGGTTACCACCCAGACATCCAGATCGGGCCTGGAGGCTTTCAGGCCGGTTGCGATGGCCGGTGCCCGTCCGTGGATTCCATGGATACCGTAGGTGTTCATGTAGTAGGGGAAACGCGATGAACAACCGATACCCGCGATGAACACAATATTTTCCGGTTCTATATTCAGTTTCGGCATCAGGTTTTGAACCTGTTTGAGAATCGTGTAGTCACCGCAGCCGGGGCACCAGCGCACATCCTGGTCGGATGCGAAATCTTTTGCTTTCAGCGTTGCGGTGCCGTTGCCGTTTTTCGGTGAACCATTTACAGCTTTTTGGGTACTCATAATCGAATAAATATTATAGTTGGAACGTAAAATTTCGTAATCAGGAGCCGGAGCACAGGGCTGCTATTTTTTCCTTCAGTTCGGAAACAGGAAGCGGGGTGCCTTTGACCCGGTTGAATCCTTCGGCGGGAACGAGGAACTGATCGCGCAAAATTTTTACCAGTTGTCCGCTGTTGATTTCCGGAACCAGGATATTGTCAAAACCACTGAGCAATTTCCCGAGGTTTTTCGGGAAAGGACTCAGGTAGCGGATGTGAGCGTATGAGACATCGTGCCCCTCTTCACGGGCATCACTGACAGCCGACTTGATGGTGCCGTACGTGGATCCCCAGCCTACAACAAGCAACTTGCCGCTCTCAGATCCTTCGTCCAGTTCCTGATCGGGAATGAAATCGGCGATGCGATCCCGCTTTTGCTCCCGCATGTTGGTCATAAACTGATGGTTGTCCGGGTCGTAGGAGATGTTCCCGGTTTCGTGCTCTTTTTCCAGTCCGCCAACACGGTGTGTCAACCCTTTTGTGCCGGGAATGGCCCATGGCCTGACCAGGTTTTCGTCACGGGAGTAAGGAAGGAACGGTTGTTCACTTTCGCCATTTTCCCTGGCTTTCTCGTAATTCACTTTGATCGGTTTTATCTCATCGGCATCCGGAAGCTTCCAGGGTTCGGCCCCGTTGGCGATGTAGCCGTCGGTGAGCAGCATCACAGGGATCATGTGATCCACGGCGATCCGGCTTGCTTCGTAGGTGATCGCGAAACAGTCGGCCGGTGATGATGCGGCCAGAATAGCGACCGGACATTCGCCGGCTCTTCCGTAAAAGGCCTGGAGCAGGTCCGACTGCTCGGTCTTGGTCGGCAACCCGGTGGAGAGCCCGGCACGCTGTACATTAACAATCAACAGGGGGAGTTCCAGCATGGTTGCCAGGGCAATGGCCTCGGTTTTCAGGGCAACGCCCGGACCAGAACTGGTCGTCACACCGAGGCTGCCGCCAAACGATGCCCCGATTGCTGATGTGATCGCGGCGATTTCATCTTCCGCCTGAAAAGTGGTTACGCCGTACTGCTTAAGCCTGGACAGGCCGTGCAGAATATCCGATGCCGGGGTAATGGGATAAGAACCGAGAAATACCGGCAGCCCCGATTTTTTTGCAACGGCAGCCAGCCCAAGTACCACTCCGTCATTTCCGGTGATATTCCGGTATCGTCCCGGTGTGATGGGAGCAGCTTCAACGCTGTACCGTTCACTGAATATTTCTGTGGCAATGGCAAACGTAAAGCCGTCGTTCAACGCCTTGATATTCGCTTCGGCAATTTCGGGTTTTTTGGAAAATTTCTTTTTGAGAAACTGAATGGTGTTGTCCATAGGCCGGCTATAGAGCCAGTAGAGTACACCCAGCACAAACATGTTCTTGCTTCGGTCAATATCCTTGATGGAGAGGCCGGAGTCTTTCAGACTCTCGCGGGTCATTTTTGTGACATCAATTTCGATAATGGTGTATCCCGACTGCCGGGCATCCTCAATAGGCGTGTCTTCCGGTCCGTATTTGGCGAGCGACAGATCTTTTTTGTTGAACCCGTCGGTATTGACAATGATGATTCCACCCGGTTTCAGGAACTTGAGGTTGGCTTTCATCGCCGCCGCGTTCATAACGACCAGTACATCACACGCATCTCCGGGCGTGTGGATCGGTTTGCTGCCAAAATGGATCTGGAACCCGGATACCCCGTGAACCGTACCGGCCGGAGCGCGGATTTCGGCGGGATAGTCCGGAAAGGTACTCAGGTCGTTTCCGGAAAAAGCCGTGGTATTTGTGAACTGCGAGCCGGTCAACTGAATTCCGTCACCGGAATCACCCGCAAAACGGATCGTGACTTCTTTTTTGGTGGTCTGTTTAATACTCATAATACATTGATTCGCAATAATCGGTTACAAAGTTAGCGGTTAATTAAGCCTGGAAATAAATATTTAATGATATTAATCGGCGGTTTTGCCGGCAGGGTGACGCATGGACATGGAAACCCGGTCCTTCTGAACCGAAATGTTCAACTGACCGCATCCGGCATCGATATCTTCGCCGTAACACCAGCGGACATCGACCGGCAATCCTGCCTTTTCCAGAATATTCCGGAAGACATTCATCCGTGTTATTTCGGAACGGCTGTTTCGGGAATCCGATACTTCATTATACATAATTAGTGTGATATACGCAGGCAAATCTTTGAGATATGTATAAAGTTTATCGGCATCTTCCGGGCGATCATTCACCTCCTTTAATAAAAGATATTGAATGGTTACAGGATTCCCGGTTCTGCGATGATAATATGCCAGCGCATCCCGGATTTCCGGCAGGCCCAGGCGTGCACTCACCGGCATGATTTCGAACCGGGTCTGCTGATCGGCCGAGTGGATGGAAACGGCAAGCCTGACTTTGGGATGTTCATCGGCCAGCATCCGGATCTGGCGAAACAATCCCACCGTGGATACGGTGATGCGGGATGGCGGCGGGCCCGGGGCCTCCGGGTTGCGCATGATCGTCAAAGCATCCGATACGGCCCGGTAATTGTGCATCGGTTCACCCATGCCCATAAAATAGAGATGTGTGAGTTCGGTGCCGAGTTCCTCACGCACCGCCAGCTCAGCTTCACGAACCTGATCCAGCAGCTCACCGGTCGACAGATTTCGATGGAAGCCCATCCTGCCCGTTGCACAAAAGGAACAGCCGAAAAAGCAGCCGATCTGTGATGATATACTGGCAGAACATTTGCGGAGCTGCCCGTCCGACCACTCAGGGATAATCACGGTCTCGGCCAGGTTACCGTCATGCAGGCGCAGGGTCATTTTCCAGGAGCCATCACTGCTGCGGATCAACGATTCTCTTTTCGACTCAGGGATGACAGCCACATCGCGCAAAAGTGACCGCTCCTCTTGGGTCAGGGATGGAATCAAATCCGGATTTGTAATATTATTGTAAAAAACAGACTTAAAAGTCTCTCTTCTGGATTCTTCACGGATCGCAAGGTGGTCAAATAATTCGCTCCACTCCGGAAGCGATAATCGCTTAAGATCAACCGGCAGTTTTTGAAGAAGATGGTGATCCTTTTTCATAATAATGGAGGATACTAATCGGCCGTCTCAAATACAATGAAGATGCGCCTGAAATAATACTTTTTTGTAATAAGATGATGAGAGTTGTAAAACGTTGCCGTATGATACAATACCATTTACGGGGCATCAGTTATATAAGTGATGAAACATTGTACTGATACTCCGGCATGTATGTGATACGGACGTCACACCGGTTTATTTTAAAAAATCCACCGGGAGCAAAAGTTGCTATTGCAAACGGAGCCGAAATCTATTACAATGAAATTAACCGCTAAACCAATCACGCAATCGTATGAGGGTGCTTATGAAGGAAAATGAGCTTCTTGACGCCGCCGAAAGCGGTGACTTGTCACTTGTCAGTCAAAAAATCGATGAAGGGGCCGATGTGAATACCGTGGATGAGCATAACCGGTCTCTATTGTTAAAAGCTTCCAAGCATGGCCGAAAAAATATCGTTGAATTTTTACTCGAACGTGGAGCCGATGTCAACCTGAGAGATAATCGCGGGACCAGTGCCGTTTATTGGGCTTCAGCGCGGGGTCATAGTGAGATCATTTCACTGTTGTTGCAAAATGGTGCCGATGCAACGTATGTCGATGACCGCGGCTGGACAGCTATGGATCATGCCAAGTCCAATAAGGATGAAAAAGTGGTGGCCCTGCTTGATGAGGCACTAAGCCTGGGTAAAATCGCCTGATTATTTTCCCGCTCCGGTATAGATATGGAGCGGTGTCTTGTTTTATAACAAAAATATTTTTTATCGAATTCTTTTTTAAACCCGTTTGCCTTTGCGAGCGGGTTTTTTTTTACCCTTTTTTCCGGATGACTGCCATGCTTTTTGCGAAGCGGCTTTTTTTCTGCTTTGTGTGATGCCGGCAGGATCGGGGGCATCTCTGCCGCCAGCTTCCGATTGCAACAGGAAGATCGTTGGCTGATGATCCAGGTCAGCCGTTTTTTTTCGCCACTCCGATATTCGCCGTGTGATAATCTGCTCATTTTCGAGGGTCAGGTTGGAAGCCGTGCACAGCAGGGTTTCGTCCCTCAGCTCCTGTATGAGTTCTCGCAGCAAATCATTATTGCGGTATGGCGTCTCCATAAATGATTGGGTGGATCCGGTTCGCATCGATTCATTTTGCAATTGACGAATGGCCTCGGTGCGTTGCTGACCCGGTTTGGGTAAGTACCCGTGAAAACGGAAGGATTGTCCGTTCAACCCCGAACCCATCACCGCAAGCAATATGGAAGAAGGCCCGACCAAAGGGGTGACCGGTACGCCCGCCTGATGTGCCAGTTGTACCAGGTTGCTGCCCGGATCTGCAACCGATGGACAACCGGCCTCCGATATTATTCCCGCCCGTACTCCCTTTTTAAGCAGCGTTAGCATTTCGAGCAACTCTTCTCCCGGCGTATGTTTATTCAGTTCATAAAACCGGCATTTAAAATCCGGAACAGGGTGTTTGATCCACCGGAGAAACGAATTGGCCTGGCGAATCCGCTCAACAAAAAAGGTATCAAGACTGTGGATGGTTGCTATCACATGTTCCGGCAGAACCCGGTTCACCGGATCAGGCCCCAGCGGTGAAGGGATGAGGTAGAGGTGTCCTTTTTGTACCGGGTCGGATTCGGCAGATGGTTCAGTTTTCGATGATTTCAAAGCGTTGCTCCGGTTCGTTTCGTCGGGCAAGTTTACGCCGGGCAAAACGGTGTGCCACGAGCGCGACCAATGTGGTCAGGATGATGGAGACAATCAGTACGGCCAGATTCACCAGTACCATATTTTTGTGAAACTCATATATCGGTACCAGGACGATCGGCTGATAACTCCCTTCAAGATAGCGGATCGGCATCATCTCGGACGCCTGCAGCTGTGCCGCATTCTGAATGGGCTGTGACAACTTTCGGGTGATTTCCTCACCGCCATCCGGTGTGAACTGAACGGTGATGCTGCCGTTGGTCTGCGCAGCTATCTGCTTGATCTCGAAATGGACGACATCCGCCACATAACTCTCGCCGTTATTGTAGGTTTTCTCCAACCCCTGATGGATGGCACCCATATGGAACGCCATACCGAGTAAATAGGCCGGTAACAGCCAGATCAGGTACCACAAGTAGGTTACTTTCTGCATGAGATGATTTTTGGTATGAGACTAGATGTCCGGTTGCGCAATCGCAACCTTGGGGAGCATCTCACCTAACACCATAGAACGGTAAATCAATTCCGCAATCTGATCTGATGTGAATTTGCTATTGTCAATGATCAGGTGATAGTGCCGCGGATCGCGGATATCCTTTCGGGTGAATTCAAATATGAACTCCTCGCGTAGGTTGTCCCGGTACTGGATACGTTCCCGTGCCTCAGCTTCTGGCATGTCCAGGTATTTTACCACTTTCGCTACCCGGTATTCCAAAGGCGACTGAAGCCTTACATGCAGGGTATGCTTGATGTCGGCTGTGAGAATCGCCGATCCGGCGCCAAGTATTACGGAACGGCCCCGCATTGCCAATACGCGAAGCGTCTCGGCCATCTTGCGAAAGAGCTGTGCATCGGTTGGCTTGTGGGCCAGGAGATGGTCAACATATTGGTGAATCTTTCCCCTGTGCGGACTCAGAATATTTTCTGAAAGGTCTTTTCGGATCAGATCACTTTCGGATATTTCGGTGATGAGTTCCCTGTGAAACAGCACCCAGGGAAATTCATCGGTTGAGAGCTTGTCAATTAGTGCCAAAGCGACCGGAACGCCTTCACATCCGTATTGTCGTGAGATAGTTACACAAGGAAACTGGTGTTTTTGATTTCTTTTTTCTCCTACCCCCAATGACCGGAGTTGCGCCCCGATATCGCGGTCGATTTTTTGTATAAGATTGGTATACATCGTATTGGAAATAATAGTTTTGGTTGGTAGTTCCGGGTCGGGAAACCCGTGAGTGAACATGCCCCGTTTGTCTCATTGTTCGCTGTAGCTGCACTTTCAAACAAAAGGTAGTACGTCTGCTATTATAACGTGGAAATACGGCTGTTAGTAGTGTTTGTATATTAATTGCGTTACGGTTGATCCTGACGGTACTGGTACTGTTGGTGCTGATGTTAATGTTAATGCTGGTACAGCTGATAACTAACCGGGCCAGGGTCCATCAGGAGCGTGTGTGACCGGTCACGAATATTCTGGTCGTAAAGCATGCGGTGGTGATAATCCTGGATCATAAAGTTGCTGTTCATATGGAACCAGAGCCCGGCCGGAAGGTCATAAAGCAAAATCACCTGTGCCTGAACCGCTCCGGTATCGTTTTTTCTGGCAAGGGACCATCCGTTCATGTATCCCATCCGCTCGTCAAAATGTGCGGCGTATTCCGAAACGTGCCGCTGCAAAAGGTGGTCGCCGGGTGATCGCTGCAGCAGTCCGTCCACCATCGCACTTACCTCTTCGCTGATCAGGGAGCCATCCCGTATCGCCAAAAGCACAGCGGCAAACCGGTCGGGCTGCAGGTGCGGGTATAGGTTGTGCAGAGCGCGCTGGTCCTGAAAATAGGTGATCCCCCCGGGGTCTGATACTGCCGGATTTTCCCATTGGCTTCGGGCAATAGAAACGGCCGCTTCAATCAGTTCCTCCCGGTTTTTTTGACGGAGCTTTTCAAGCCGTTCCGCGAGTGTGGTTGATTCGGGGTCGAAACTGAGCGCCAGCATACGCAGTCCATACTCCGGAACCGGGGGCTCAATGACTCCCTCACCCAATTGCAAGGTGGTCTCGGTAACCCGGTCCTCATCCAGGAAAAAATAGAGATAGTCGGCAACGGCCGGGTCGTTATGCCGTATGTGATAACGTATGAGTTGCTCAATACCGGGGGTGTCTCCGGCATCGGATACCCAGCGCTCAAATGTTCTTTGGTGCCGCCGGTCTGTTTCCGGCAGATAAAATGTGGCGACGGTTTCGGGATCGACCGGGGTTGCGGGATCCAGCTCACCGGCTGCAACCAGGTCGGCATATGTGATTACCAGGAACAGATTAGACAAGGTACCGGCAGGGTGCATCTGACCGGCCCGCTGGCGAATGGCATGTGGACCGTTACTGCCGGATGACCCCGTATCATCATCCTGTTGCAGGGAGCCTTCCCGCCCGGTTTCATCGGTTATTGATATGATCGCGGCAAACTGTGGCTGTTCGGCCATGAATTCGACCAGTCCGCCCAGAGAATAGGTTTTTTCCACCCATTCACTTCCCTCCATCAATGAAGCACGGTTTTGGAAAACCGTCAGAAAAGAGTCCCGGTTAAGCCAAAAAATGGATCCGACTACCAGGATTGCCGTAGCGAGAAAAATCAGGAAAAAACGCAGAAGACGCATGAACACTCATTTTGTAATCGGGAGCAGAATAATTTCTTCAAAGTCGAGTTCACAGGAGTCAAGGACCGGTCCCGCTTTCTGTTCAATAGTCTCGTCTGACGCACCGTTAATACTTTCCAGTTCAATATAAAGTACTTCGGATTGATCATCATAATACCATCGGGAGGCACCTTCACCCAGTTCTGCCTGCAACCTGGTGACAAGCTGATCTATTTCGGCTTCAAAATCTTCCGGGGCATCGGGATTTAATTCATCAGTCATGGTGTTTTTATTGGATGAACGCAATTTTACAGGTATGATAGGAGCAGTGGTGATATAAATCAATTATGGTTGAAACAGAGAGTGTATTATTATGAATCCCTTATTGCAAAAATTACAACAAATTTCACAGAAAAAGGAGCGCAGAATCATCGGATTGATGTCGGGGACTTCCTTGGATGGACTGGATATCGCCCTTTGCCGCATATCCGGGTCCGGTTACGACACCACATTCGATCTGGAAGAGTTTGCCACCGTGGCCTACAAAGATGATATCCGGCATCAGCTCATCGCGCTGGTCAGGACACCGGCACTCGATGCCGAACAGCTTTGTGTCTGGAATACCCACCTGGCGCATATCCATGCGTCACAGATCAAAAAAAAAGTTGCAGAATGGGGCATCCGGCCGCAGGAGGTCGATCTGCTTGCCAGTCACGGACAGACCCTCCACCATGCTCCGAAACACAAGCATCGGATGAAAGGAATGCCGAATGCGACATTGCAGATTGGTGATGGCGATCATCTGGCAAAACAGACAGGTGTGATTACCATCAGCGATTTCCGGCAGCGTGATACTGCCCGCGGGTTTGAAGGTGCTCCGCTGGCCGCTTATGGCGACTACCTGCTTTTCGGAAAACCGGATATTACCCGGGTTCTGCTGAATATCGGAGGGATCGCTAATCTTACCGTATTGCCGGAAGGAGGCCGGAAGTTTCCTCCCTTTGCCACCGATACAGGGCCGGGTAATACCCTTATTGATGCCATGACCGAGGCGCATTACGGCGGACTCACCTATGATATTGACGGAGGCCTCGCCGCCCGGGGCAACGTTCATGACAAATTGTTGTCTTGTCTCAAAGGTCATCCGTTTTTCAAGCAGAAAGCACCGAAAACTACCGGTTTTGAAGTATTTCATCCGGATTGGGTCAGGGAGTGTATCGAGAAGTCGGGTTTTCAGCTTCAGGCGGAGGACCTGCTGGCGACACTGACCCGTCTCACCACCGACACCATCATCAGTGAAATCCAAAAGGTGCTGCATGAAAACGGGAACGCAGAGATCTTTGTAAGCGGTGGTGGAGCAAATAATATAACCATGATGAAGCAGCTTGACGACGGCCTGTCACCGCATCGGCTCCAAACAACGGAATCGCTGGGTGTTGGCACCGACGCCAAGGAGGCGGTACTGTTCGCGGCTCTGGCCAATGAACTGATATGCGGGGAGGATACCCGTCTCCATTTCGGGAAGATATCATTACCGGATACATGACCGAATATATGACCGGAAGCGGGGAACTATTATGCCGGAATGGCCACGATAGCACAGAGGTGAAGTGCACGGCAGCCAAAGGACGAATCTGCTGATGGACGGATCCATAAAACCGCCGGCAGGCTGGTCATTCATAATTATTTCCAGTACTTTTGAACCACTTTTCAATCACCTTTAAATCGTACTATCCATGGCGAACGTTATAACCCGGGAGCATATCGATCAATCCATGTCGTATGCCAGATTTCGTGACCTTATCAACAGCCTCCTTATTGAACGCAAAACGACCGGACCCAGTCAAACCAAAGAGCTGGCCGGGTATACACGGCTCAATGCCAAGCGGATGGATCGGATGGACAAGCAGACGATCATTAAACCCGAGCTGCTTGAAGCGCTTAAAGCCATCAGGGAAAATCAGATCTGGCTCGGTATTGTCGAAGCCTGGTGCGGTGATGTTCCGCACGCCATTCCACCCATAGCAAAGATGGCGGTATCGGTGCCGAACGTCAGTTTACGGTTGATCCTGCGTGATGAGCACCCCGATGTTATGGATGCGTATCTGACAAAAGGGGGCCGCGCAATCCCAAAAGTGATCGCCCTTAAAAAAGAAACCCTTGAGGAGCTGTGGACATGGGGGCCCCGGCCCGAACCGGCGCAGAAACTTTTTTGGGACTTGAGGGATAAAGGCGAGCCGAATGCAAACATCGCCGAAGAGGTCCAGAAATGGTACAACCAGGATAAGGCAGATACCCTTCAGCAGGAGATCCTCGAACGGGTGCGTTCGGTAAAATAGCAAACGGGGTAGGTGCTTTTGGTACCCGTGAACACCGTTGTGACCATTGAACTCAATTTTTGACTTTTGAAATACGGTTGTGACTTTTTGAATACGATTTTGACCCTTGAACACGATTGTTATCTATTAAAATGCCGGGTAAAGATCCGGTGACAACGTATGGCCAAATCCCGCCAATCTTCGGAAAGTGATGCCTTTTACCAGCATATTGCCCAGACCAGCGACGGCCCCATGGGATTGGAGATCGAACGCGCCGGTGGAGTCTGGTTCCATACCCGCGACGGCCGGCAAATACTCGATTTTATATCCGGGATTGCCGTCAGTTCTCTCGGACACGGCCACCCGGAGGTGGTGAAGGCTGTCCAGGAGCAGGCCGCCCGGCATATGCATGTGATGGTCTACGGAGAGTTTATCCAGCGTCCGCAGGTCGCCTTCGCAAGTCAGCTGACATCGCAGCTTCCCGGATCGCTTGACCGGGTCTATTTCGTGAACTCCGGTACCGAAGCCAACGAAGCCGCCCTGAAACTGGCAAAAAAAAGTACCGGACGGCACCAATTTGTTGCATTTCAGGACGGATATCACGGCGATACCCAGGGATCGCTGAGCGTGACCGGCAGGGATGTCTATCGCGAGCCCTACGAGCCGCTTCTGCCGGAAGTACAGTTTTGTGCGTTCAACGACCCGGCCGCTCTTGATTGCATCACGGATGAGGTGGCCGCAGTTATTTTGGAACCGATCCAGGGGGAGGGCGGTATCATCCCGTCAGATCCCCACTGGCTCCGGATGATCCGGGAACGGTGCAGCGAAACCGGTGCGCTTCTCATCTTTGATGAAATTCAGTCAGGCTTCGGCCGGACCGGCAGACTGTTTGCCTTTGAACATTACAGCGTGGTTCCGGATATCCTGACCATGGCCAAGGCGATGGGAGGCGGGATGCCCCTCGGCGGACTCGCCTCCTCAACAGATCTGTTCAAGGCATTCATGTTCGATCCGCCGCTGAATCATGTCACCACATTCGGCGGACACCCCGTTTCGTGTGCCGCCGCCGATGCCGCTCTGCGTGTGCTGCTTCGTGATGGGCTGATGGAGCGGGCGGCACTGATTGAAGCATACGCCCGGGATATTCTCGTGGGAAACGGGATCCGTGATCTGCGCGGAAAAGGGGCGATGCTCGGGCTCCAGCTCCGGGATTCGGAAACCACCCGAAAAACCGTTGAAAACTGTCTGAATGAGCACGGTATACTTCTGGGTTGGACTCTCCACTCAGACACCCTCATCCGGCTTGCCCCGCCGCTGATCATTGACGAATCGCTGCTCATCGACACATTGACCACCATCCGGAACACCGTCTCCAGATTTTCCGGATAACATCCGTGCGTATTGATCTTCGCCCTTGTGTATATGTGTGATATATGTTATCATATGAAAAAGCAGATCTCATGGATAACAAAAGCAGCCAATCAGGGCCCATCCGCGGACGCGGCACATTCACCAATCCGGCCAACCGATTCATGCGGCTTGAGGTAACACCGGATCCGGAGCACAGTGATGACGGCATCTCCCCGAAAACCTGTTTTTTTCATGATGATGCCGCCGATGTCATTGCCGTAAACAACAGTCCGGATGTTCCGTTTGAGGCGAGTGTGAATCCCTACCGCGGGTGCGAGCACGGTTGCGTCTACTGTTATGCCCGGCCGTTTCATGAGTACCTGGATATGTCTCCGGGGCTCGATTTTGAAACCCGGATTATGGTCAAGAAAAACGCCGCCGAAAAACTTCGGAAGCAACTTCAGCGGAACTCCTGGAAGCCGCAGACGGTGTCGGTAAGCGGGGTCACCGATCCCTATCAGCCGGTAGAGCGCAAGCTGGGGGTGACACGCCGGTGTCTGGAGGTACTTGCCGAATTCCGCAATCCCTTTACGATTGTCACAAAAAATCACCTGGTCACCAGAGACATCGACATCCTCGGGGAGATGGCATCGTACAATGCCGTCCGGGTGATGGTCAGCCTTACCTCGATGAATACGGACCTGATCCAGGTTATGGAACCCCGGACCAGCCGGCCGGAGCGGCGGCTGGCCACTGTGCGGGAGCTGTCCCGTGCCGGAATCCCGGTTGGTGTGCTATTTGCACCGGTGATTCCGGGCTTGACGGATGAGGAGCTGCCCCGCCTTGTAGCCGAAGCGGCCCGGGCGGGCGCTGATTTCGGTAATTATGTGTTGCTGCGGCTTCCGGGTGCTGTGGTGCCCCTTTTTGATTCGTGGCTGGATCAGCATTTCCCCGACCGTAAACAGAAGATCCTCAGCCGCCTCAAATCCTTGCGTGGCGGGTCACTGTATGACACCCGTTTTGGCTACCGTATGAAAGGGGAGGGTGCCTATGCCGAGCAAATACGGCAAACCTTTTGTATCGCCAGCCGGAGGCACGGACTTGGCGACTCGTCGAAACCGTTGTCGACCCAACACTTTCGCAGGGTACCATCCCAGGGCGAACTGGATCTGTTTTAACCTTGCTGGCCTTATTCGGGTGCTCTGATAGATGGAAGTACCAAATGTGAGCCCGGCCTCAGCGGGATGATACGGTATGGTCCCCGTAATTGAGTTCGATGGTGCCTCCGGATGTCCGCAATTGTACCGGAAAACCGCCTCCTTTGACTTCTCCATCAACAACACTGCGTTCGGTAGTTCCAGCAAAATCGTCAAGATTGTTCCTGATATTTATCGCGCGCGCATGAATATCCATGCCCTGGTCCGGCGGCAGATAAACATGAATCGGTCCGCCGGAGGTCTTCAGTTCCACACCATCAAAAAGTGATAGAATATTCGCGTTGATAGGGCCGCCGCTGGTATGGGCATTTATGGACCCGGATACATCCGAAAGATTGACCGGCCCGCCACTGGTACGGGCATTGATTGTGCCGCTGACCTTAGTCAGGAAAATCCCGCCACCACTTGTACGTGCTGTAACGTCACCATGAACATCCTGTATGGTGATCGGTCCGCCGCTTGTTCGGGCCAGAAGATCGCCGTTGATTCCTTCTGCCGTGACCGGCCCTCCGCTTGTAATCAGCGAGGTATGATACAGATTACCGGATGCCGTAACAGGTCCGCCACTGGTTCGGGCCTGAACTTCGGTCTCATCCGGAACGAGAATCCGGTACGAAATGGTTGCTGCCGGTCGGGTTCTGAAAAATCCTCTGCTTTTGGTTACTTCCGATGTAACCGTGATCCGGCCGTTTCGTTCGTTAATGGTTACTTCAACAGGTGCCTCTTCTCCCAACTCGAAATATTGTCCGTTATGGCGCACGAACACATCGATACAGACCATATCCCGGTCATGAGTCTCTATGGTAATGGACCCTCCGGAGGTAATCGTTTCCAGATGAACCGGCAAGTCCACGGGTATGGTTTCCGAAAGCCATACCGGTTTTTCATGCAGATCCGGATTACTGTTGCCCATGGCAATAACCTGATTCATATCCAGTCCGGAAACCCATCGAAATAATAAAAACAGGGCTAACAGCCCGATTAGCAGCCATCCTTTCCCTTTCATAACGTGCTCCGTAAAATGTGATAGATTGTACCCATGATATTATGAAGCTGTTTAATAATAACGCCATGTTACTGGATATACGGTATATATTTTAAAAAGTTTAACGGATCGGCCGGTTGCATTGCGGCATGGTGAACTGATGTCGGGAGTGGTTTGTTTTATGGGTATTAATTATTGTGAATATGTCATGCAGCACCCATTCTGTTTCCAGATTCCCATGAATATTTCTGATTCTTACCTGAACCGGATGGTCCATGTCCCCCGGTATTTCTGCCACTGTTCCATACCTGTTTTAGCGGCCCTCATCGTTTTCAGCGGCGCTCTCTTTACGCCACACCACATCGCAACGGCACAGGACAACCCGTTGGATACCCTGCGTTATGACCTCACAGAAATTGAAATTCAGGCGGCCCGCGATACCGAAACCGAAGCAAGCGCTCCGTTTTCCATATCCGTCGCCAACCGGACGATCGAAGAGCAAGCCATCGAGCCCGCATTCAGTTTTGATCAAATTGCATCCGGCGTGCCGGGCCTGTGGGTGAATAATCGCCAGAATTACGCGTTAGGCGAACGGGTTTCCATCCGCGGAATGGGGTGGCGGACCGCTTTCGGGGTGCGTGGGATTTTTGTGATGCTGGATGATGTGCCGCTCACGGTGCCCGACGGCCAGACCGTGATGGATATCCTTGATCCGGCAATGGTGCGTCAGATGGAGGTGGTGCGCGGACCGAGTTCTTCGTTCTGGGGCAATGCCAGCGGCGGGACCCTCTTCCTCTCCACGCGTCCGGCTTCCTATGAGCCATCCCTCCGCACCCGGTTTTACACCGGAGCGTTCAACACCTACAGCGCACAGGCCCGCGGGTCCTGGCGGGATGGGTCCCGCGGCTATCACATGAACGCCTCGTACCTGAGCCGCGACGGTTATCGCAACCACAGCCAGCATCAGGCATTCCGGTTTACCGGTCACATGGACTGGGAGATCAACAGCCGCAGCAATCTGCTGGTGAGCGGGGCATTTGTGGATGCTCCCGATACCCGTCATCCCGGATCACTGACACAAACCGATCTGGAGGCCGACCGGCGTCAGGCCGCCGCGATCTTTGAGAACGCCTCGGCTGGCAAAAGCTGGCGGCAGAGTCAGATCGGGCTGACCCTCCGCTCCGAAACCGGCCTGGGACACTGGCAGGGAACCGTTTACGGAATCACCCGCTCACTTCACAACCCGCTCCCCTTTGCCGATATAGAAGTGGATCGAAATGCCGGTGGTGCCCGCATTGCCCTGCGCAACGACGAACATATTCTCTCCTGGGGGATCGGTGCCGATGCCGCGGTACAGTCCGACGACCGGAGAAATTTCGACTATCTGGAGGAGACCTATCAGCGCGGTGAGATCGCCATTGACCAGCAGGAGACGGTCATAAACACCGCGCTATTTGGACGGGTTGGCACAAACTGGGACCGGTTCAACCTCTCCGGCGGGCTCCGGGCGGATATGATTCGATTTGAGAACGATGACCGGCTGATGTCAGGCGGCGAAGATCAGTCGGGCGACCGCACATTTCTGTCGCTGAGCCCCCATATCGGGGCATCGTATCAGACCCGGCCCGGATTGGCATACGTCAATTTCGGCACCTCCTTTGAGACACCAACCACCACGGAACTGGTCAACCGGCCCGACATGACCGGCGGTTTCAATCCCGAAATCGATCCGGAGCGTTCCCGCGGTGTGGAAGCCGGTTTTCGCGGCGGCTGGCCTGACCTGAGCCTGCGGTACGATGTAGCGGTTTTCCGGTTGCATGTGCGGGATCAGCTGATCAGTTTTCGCACCGAAGAGGGCGGGGACCGGGATTTTTATCGCAATGCCGGATCCACGCGTCACGACGGCCTGGAAATTGCCCTCCGGTGGCGGCCGGAGCGTTGGATGGAACTGACCGCCAACTACAACTGGAGCAATTTCACCTTTCGCGAATCGGTTGAGACCGATCAAATCACCTTCACCAGTGGTAATCGGCTTCCCGGCATCCCCGAACACCGGCTGATGTCGGAGCTGACAGTGATGCCCGGCCTGTATCGCATCAATGTCACCATGGAGCTCCTCGACAGCTACTATGTTGACAACGCCAATACCGCCACCAATCCGGGATATGAGGTGTTTCATCTGCGGCTGGGACACAGCGGATTGGGGATCGGTGACCATGTCACGGCTATGCCGTTTATAAAAATCAATAATATTTTTGATGCCACCTACAACAGTTCGGTGAGTATAAACGCCAACTTCGGCCGGTATTACGAGCCGGCACCCGGCAGGGCGGTCTACGCCGGGTTTAGCCTGGATATGTGATGGGTGGGTTCATCCCGGAAATGTACCTTCGGGAGCTCAGCCCCTGAGGTAACCTCCCGGAAATTCATCGTCGGCTGATTGGAATATAACATTCAAGGCGGCACATGTTTGCAATATGAGATGATTTGTGTGCACGATCCGGTCTGGCACTTGTTCACGGCTGTTCTTACTTTCAGTGTAACCCATGAAACCCGAAAAACCGTATTACGACTATTTCAGCTATCTCAGGCGCGAGATGGGGGCGGTGACCTATAAGGT
>Ga0207421_10002803_pt1 | contig 21308 bp, 12 predicted proteins | sample SodLakKL_010_SED_4_FD_187542 | JGI IMG/M metagenome (GOLD analysis project Ga0207421, IMG submission 187542) | Alkaline sediment microbial communities from Lake Tanatar, Kulunda Steppe, Russia - 8KL_010_SED (SPAdes) (version 2) | ecosystem: Environmental > Aquatic > Non-marine Saline and...
GATCCCGCCAGGGACTCCCCGCTGAGTTTCAGCATGATTCGTTTGTATATTGCCATATTCTCTTAGTTAGTCGGGGGCTAACGCCCCCTCCAGTTAGTCGTGGCTGACGCCACTCCAGTTAGTCGGAGGCTTCGCCTCCTCCGGTTAGTCGTGGCTGACGCCACTCCGGTTGGTCGGAGGCTTCGCCTCCTCCGGTTAGTCGTGGCTGACGCCACTCCAGTTAGTCGGAGGCTTCGCCTCCTCCAGTTAGTCGTGGCTGACGCCACTCCGGTTGGTCGGCGCTTCGCGCCTCCGGTTAACGGGTGCTTCGCACCCTTGGTTGTTGGTTTGTCAGCGCTGCGCGCTGACGGTTGTTGGTTCTGCTGCGAAAGGTACAAATTTTTTACGTTAGTAACGTGTGGTTGCCTAGTAATGTGTGATCCCTTCGGGATCTAACCAACAATCGCCTGGCCCGTTTCCCAGACCATTGGCATCTTCCCCAACCCATAGCCCATGAGAACCAACAACTTCTTCTCTCCGTTTACCAGCCCGTTGGTCTTTTCCTTCCCTCCGCCCATGAGAACCAACAACCAGAGGGGGCGGCAGCCCCCGACTAACCAACAATCATTCTACATCCACATTATTTATTAAATTTGTCTGTACGAACCAAAAATGTCGCAACATGAATGAAGATTTGGATTTTTTATTAGCTGAGGCGGACGAAAAGATGGGCAAGTCGATCACCCACCTGGAAAAGGAACTGGCGAAGATCCGGGCTGGGAAGGCCAACCCGCAGATGCTTGAAAGTGTGACGGTTGACTACTATGGCGTTCCCACAAAACTGTCGCAAATGTCAAACATCAATACCCCTGATCCGCGGAATATCCTGGTCCAGCCCTGGGAGAAAAATATGCTGGAGCCTATCGAGAAGGCCATTCAGGCTGCCAACCTGGGGTTCAATCCACAAAATGATGGTACGTTGATCCGCATTACGGTACCTCCGCTTACGGAGGAAAGACGTAAGGAGTTGGTGAAAAAGGTCAAAAGTGAGGCGGAGAATTCCAAAGTGAGTATCCGTAACGTCCGGCGGGAAGTTCTTGATGCTGCCAAAAAGTTGGAAAAGGAGGGGGTTCCGGAGGATGAAATTAAGGTTTTCGAGAGCAAAATCCAGGATCTGACCAACAAATTTACCGAGCAGGTGGATAAAATGGTTGAAGGCAAAGAAGCCGACATCATGACCATCTGATCCGTTCCTGCATGAAAATAAATTCCTTATCTGCGTTTTCCGGGGCGAGGTATTGAAGGATGTTGGCGGCCTGGTGACGGTCTTTATCCAGTTGATGCTTCAGGTCTGCCAGTGAACTGAAACGCATCTCGTCCCGTATTCTCCCCAGAAATGCGATGGTGGCGAATTCTCCGTAAATTTCTTCACGGAAATCAAAAAGGTGGGCTTCGATGGTAACGTTTTCTGCGTCTATGGTTGGCCGGATGCCGATATTGATCATGCTGTAATGCCATGTACCTCTCACTCTGACCATCCCGGCATAAGCCCCCTGGGCCGGAAGCACCTTTGAATGGTCCGCCAGACGCAGGTTGGCAGTCGGGTAACCCAGCGTCCTGCCAATTTTATTCCCTTCAACCACATATCCGCTCAGCGGGTAGGCAAAGCCCATTTCGTGGGCTGCTTCGGTGAGTTCTCCGGCCTCTATCAAGCCTGTCAGTTTCTTATAGACTTTGTTTTCAGGATCCGTATCCGAAAAGCTTTGGTCTGTCAGTGCACGGAATCGGCGATCGTTCTCCATGGTTTTGGTGAGCAAATCCCTGAACCCTGCATTCGACCACATGTCGGCTCCGGGCACCAGCCGCCCTCCTTTTTTCTTCAGTAACTTCGGGCTTACAGGCCATTCTGCGGGCGATTGTTGCCGGGATCCCGGAAGCGCCCAGGGTAGGATGTACTGATATCCCATTGCGGTCAGCAGCTGTGCACGTTCTTCCGGTGAAAGCAGAATTTGCCGGTCGGATTCCACCTGGCCTCCGGAAAAATCTTCATAACATATTACAACCAGGATTCCGGAGGTGTCCTGACCAGCTATTTCGCGGGCGTGCGACAGCAGCAACAGCTGGTGGTCGAGCAAACCGTCAAAACCCGAAAAAACGGTTACCCTGAAGCCCTTGCTTTCAGCAAGCTGTTCTTCCGTAAAAGGCACGGCAAGCTGTTTTGAATCCATGGTGTTATTGGTTGTCATACAATGTCCGGGTGTTACCAATCGTTGACATGGAGGTAAAGTTATAAAAATAAACGGGCTTCTGATCACACATTTGTTTTAAAAATTTGTACATTCGGTAATGAAGGTTTAACTGACAGAAGTGGTGGGATTGCCTGCGGCTACCAGCCCCTTGGATGGTGGCTTATCCGGAGGTACTTTTGTGACACGCCCGGTGGCTTTTCCGGTGGTTTCACCTGAGGCTTTTCAGGGGCCCCTTTCGGTGACCCATCCGGTGGCCTATCAGGAGACCTCCGGTGGCTGCATCTGCGGCTTCCGGTGGCGGTTTAGGATTCCGGCTGTGTTCAGTCTTAATTTCTTATCATATAAGCACACTGATATGGGAAAAAAACCAAGCGGACAGGGCAAAGTTTCCCAGGTGATCGGCCCGGTGGTGGATGTGGCTTTTGAGGGGGAGAAGAATCTTCCGGGAATTTATGAGGCACTGGAGGTGGTGGCCGAAAACGGACGAAAGGTGGTGCTGGAGTGTCAGCAGCATCTCGGAGAGGATACCGTCCGAACCATTGCCATGCACCCCACCGACGGTCTGGCACGTGGTGTTGAGGTGAAGCGTACCGGAGGCCCGATTACCATGCCCGCCGGTGAGGAGGTAAGGGGTCGTCTGTTCAATGTGACCGGTGAGCCCATTGACGGACTGGGTCCGGTGGAAACCGATACACGCTATGACATCCACAGTGACCCCCCGGACTATAAAGACCTGAAAACCGGCGAAGAGGTGATGTTTACGGGTATCAAGGTGATTGACCTTCTGATGCCCTATCCCAAGGGAGGGAAGATCGGGCTGTTTGGCGGTGCCGGGGTGGGAAAGACCATCCTGATCATGGAGCTGATTCACAATGTGGCCCGCAAATACAAGGGTAAAAGTGTGTTTGCCGGTGTGGGCGAAAGAACCCGTGAGGGCAATGACCTGCTTCGTGAAATGATTGAGTCCGGAGTGATTGACTACGGGGATGCGTTTCGTAAATCGATGGAAGAGGGCAAATGGGATCTGTCGCTGGTGGATCGTGAGGCGCTGGCGAATTCACAGGCCACTCTGGTTTTCGGTCAGATGAATGAACCCCCCGGTGCGCGTGCCAGGGTTGCGCTTTCGGGCCTTGCCATGGCAGAGTATTTTCGTGATGGCGACGGGGAGGGAAAAGGCAATGACATCCTGTTCTTTATTGACAATATTTTCCGTTTTACCCAGGCGGGTTCGGAGGTTTCGGCCCTGCTGGGGCGGATGCCTTCAGCTGTGGGGTACCAGCCTACACTGGCCACTGAAATGGGTTTGTTGCAGGAGCGGATCACTTCAACCAAGCGGGGATCGATCACATCGGTGCAGGCCATTTATGTGCCGGCCGATGACCTGACGGATCCCGCACCTGCCACGACCTTTACCCACCTGGACGCCACAACCGTGCTGAGCCGCAAAATTTTTGAATTGGGTATCTATCCCTCGGTTGACCCTCTTGACTCTGCGTCGCGCCTTCTCTCACCCCATATTGTGGGGGAAAAGCATTACCAGGTAGCCCGTGATGTGAAAAGCATCCTGCAGCGCTACAAAGATCTTCAGGATATCATTGCAATTCTTGGTATTGATGAGTTATCTGAAGAAGATCAGACGGTTGTGAAACGTGCCCGCAGGGTGCAGCGCTTCCTCAGCCAGCCGTTTTTTGTGGCTGAGCAATATACAGGGATTCCGGGGCAGTTTGTGTCTCTGGAGGACACCATTGATGGGTTTTCGGTGATCCTGAGTGGTGAAATGGACGATTACCCTGAGAGTGCATTCAATCTTGTGGGGAGTATCCGGGAAGTCAGGGAAAAGTCCGCGAACAACAATCACAATCATACAGGTCATGTTTCTTGAAGTGATCAGCCCGGAAAAAATTATTTACAGGGGCGAGGTGGGCCTGGTTCAGATGCCGGGCGCGATGGGGTCTTTTGAAGTACTGGAGAACCATGCGCACCTGGTTGCATTGCTGGATGCCGGACGTACCAAAATCATCGATGACCTCAGAAACACCATTTACCTAACACTTTCAGCGGGTGTTGTACACGTGAAGGACAATCACATTACCATCCTTACGGAAAAGTAAGCCCCAAAACAAGCCTGATTTTTCTTATCTTTACAGAAAAAACACTAAATGTTGCAAAAACGGTGGGTGCAAAAAAACGATGAGAATGAAGAGCTCATCCAACACCTTGCCACCACACTGAAGATAGATTCTGCGCTTGCCCGGCTGCTGGTTCAGCGAGGCATATCCGATTTCGGAGAAGCGCGTGACTTTTTCCGGCCTTCGTTTGATAAGCTGCACGACCCATTTCTGCTGAAAGATATGGATGTGGCCATTGAGCGTATTGAAAAGGCCCTGGAAAAGGGTGAGCGCATCATGGTTTACGGCGATTATGATGTGGACGGAACCACTGCAGTTGCCCTTGTGTACAGCTTCCTTAAAGAGTTTTATTCCAATCTTGATTACTATATCCCTGATCGCTACAAAGAGGGCTACGGAATATCCAGGCAGAGCATTGATTATGCCAGGGAAACCGGCGTCGGTCTGATCATTTCGCTGGATTGCGGGATAAAGGCACACAACCAGATTGGTTATGCCGCTGACAATGGAATTGATTTCATTGTGGTGGATCACCACCGCCCCGGCGATCAGCCTTTGCGGGCCACAGCCGTGGTGGATCCCAAGCAGTCTGACTGTTCCTATCCTTACAGGGAATTGTCCGGTTGTGGGCTGGGGTTTAAACTGGCGCAGGCCTACTACCTGAAAAATGGGCTTCCGTTTGACCGCCTGAAAAAATATCTTGACCTCGTAGTGGTAAGCATTGCTGCTGATGTGGTTCCCATCACGGGTGAAAACAGGGTACTTGCCTACTACGGCTTGAAACAGCTGAACTTTCATCCAAGGGCGGGCCTGGAGTCCATTCTGTTTTACAGCAATGTGTACCGCAAGTCGGAGCCGGATCATCTGACAGCTTTTACCAGGGAGATCGGTGTGGGCGATCTGATGTTTCTGATCGGTCCGAAAATCAATGCCGCCGGCCGCATCAAAAATGGCAAAAAAGCGGTGGATCTGCTCATCTGCAAGAAAATGGGGGATACCCACGAGCTGAGTGAAGACATCAACGACCAGAACACCGAGCGGCGCAGCCTGGATACAGAGATCACCCGTCAGGCCATGCAGCGGATTACCAGGGATCCGGCGCTTCGAAACAGCAAGGCCACGGTTTTGTATGACCCCGACTGGCACAAAGGGGTGATCGGAATTGTAGCTTCAAGGCTGATTGAAACATATTACCGCCCGACGATTATTCTTACCGCCTCCAATGGGATGATTACCGGATCGGCCCGCTCTGTGAAGGATTTTGATGTGTATGATGCCATTGATGCCTGCAGCGACCTGTTGGAGCATTTTGGCGGACATAAATATGCTGCAGGCCTCAGCCTGCGCCCTGAAAACCTGGATAAATTCCGTGAGAGGTTTTTACAGGTGGTGGAAGATACCATTACGGATGATTTGTTAATTCCTCAGATTGAGGTACATGCTGAAATCCAGCTGGATTCCATTGCCGGAAAGTTTTTCAGGGTGTTGAAGCAATTTGCTCCTTTCGGCCCCGGGAACCCCAACCCTGTCTTCGTGTCGCGCCGTTGCAGCACGCACGGAAGTGTCAAGGTGGTGGGGAACAAACACCTGAAATTCAAGGTGACCCAGGGCCAGGGCAATGGCGGCTTGCCTGCCATCGCATTTCAGCAGGGCCATCACCACAGGGAGATGCTGTCAGGAAAGTATTTTGACCTTGCCTACCAGGTGGAGGAAAATGAGTGGAACGGCCAGGTGAATATGCAGCTGAACGTGAAAGACATCAAGTTTTATGAAGATTAGTCGTGGCTGACGCCACTCCGGTTAACGGGTGCTTCGCACCCTTGGTTTGTCGTGGCTGACGCCACTCCGGTTTGTCGGCGCTGACGCGCCTCCGGTTGGTCGGGGGCTGTCGCCCCCTTCGGTTAACGGCGCTTCGCGCCTTGGTTGTTGGTTCTTATGGGCTTTGTGTTGGGGAAGTTGCCAATGGTCAGGTAAACGGAGCGAAGAAGTTGTTGGTTGGTGATGTTTGACCCCATCGGGGTCAGATGCTACTAACACAGGAAGGGCCACCAAACCTCTGACCCTGCAGGGGTCACATGTTAGTCCGATCCCTTCAGGGTCGCATGTTACTGACGCAGGGAGGAGCACATACCCTTTTGACCCCGCAGGGGTCACATATTAATCCGACCCCAGCGGGGTCGCATGTTACTAACTCAGGGAGGAGCACATACCCTTTTGACCCTGCAGGGGTCACATATTAATCCGACCCCAGCGGGGTCGCATGTTACTATGGGAAAAAAGTATTATACCGTATGGCGTGGCCATCAGACCGGTGTCTTTGACAGCTGGGACGAGTGCCGCAAAGCCGTTGAAGGCTATCAGGGAGCCATTTATCGCTCCTTCCCCGATAAGGAGTATGCCTGGAAAGCCTTTGACGGCAACTACGCCGACTATATCGGGAATAACAGAAAACATGTAAGTAAACTATCTCCCGAAGAACTAAAGGCCATCGGAAACCCTGATCCTGACAGTATTTCGGTGGATGCGGCCTGCAACAGCGTGACTGGTCAGATGGAGTATCAGGGGGTTGAAACCCAAAGCGGGGCAAGGCTTTTTAAAATGGGCCCTTTCCCCAAAGGCTCAAACAATATTGGTGAGTTCCTGGCCATTGTTCACGCCCTTGCCTGGTGCAAAAAACACAACATCAACCTGCCCATTTACACAGATTCCAAGACAGCCATGGCCTGGGTGCGGAATAAGAAGGCCCGCACCAAAGTAACCCAGACCAATGAGAACAGGGAGTTGTTTGAGCTCATCCGTCGTGCGGAGCAATGGCTGGAAAACAATACCTGGGACAATGAAATCCGGAAATGGGAAACCGAAGCCTGGGGCGAAATCCCCGCCGACTTCGGACGAAAGTAGGTGGGCGCCGCAACCAGAGGGCGCGCAGCGCCGTTAACCAACAACTGCCTGGCTTCGGCCACGGTCTATGGGCTACCCCCACTGTCCCCATCCCATGAGAACCAACAACCGGAGAGTGCGGAGCACTCGACTAACCAACAACCGGAGGCGCGTCAGCGCCGACAAACCGGAGTGGCGTCAGCCACGACTATTTCTTCATGGAATCCCAACCCTGGGCGGTAATTTTTACCAGTTGGCCGGAGCTGGTGAACAGATTCCTTCCTTGTGCAGCTTCTGTTATGTGGCCGATTGGATGAATGGCCTCCAGGTCTTTGACCTTTTCGTAGTCGTTTTGACTGATGGTGAACAACAGTTCATAATCCTCTCCCCCGCTGAGGGCGCAGGTTGTGGGGTCGATGTTGAACTCATGGGCGGTTTGTGCCATCCGCTGGTCAAGGGGCAGCTTTTCCTCATAAATGTTGACACCCGTGCCTGAATGTTTGCAAATATGCAATACGTCGGATGCCAGGCCGTCAGACACATCAATCATGGATGTGGGCTGCACCCCGGCTTGCTGCAGCATTTCAATGATGTCTTTGCGGGGTTCGGGCTTCAGCTGACGTTCCAGCACATAAGAGTAGTCTTTGATTTTTGGCTGCATTTGGGGATTGGCCTTGAACTCCTGCTTTTCCCGCTGAAGAACAAGCAGGCCGCAGTACGCCCCGCCCAGGTTGCCGCTTACGTATAACAGGTCGTTGGCTCTGGCCCCGCTCCGGTAAACGATCTGTTCTTTCTCAGCCTGCCCGACTGCTGTGATGCTGAGCATCAAACCGGCCGGGCTGGTGGTGGTGTCTCCACCGGCCATATCCACGTTGTATCGTTCACAAGCCAGCTTCATCCCGGAATAAAGTTCTTCCAGGGCCTCCAGCGAATACCGGCTCGATACGGCCATCCCGACAAATACCTGTTTGGGATGGGCATTCATGGCATAGACATCCGAAAGGTTCACTGCAATGGCCTTGTAGCCAAGGTGTTTCAGCGGGGTGTACACCATGTCGAAATGGACGCCTTCCACCAGCAAATCTTTGGTGACGATGGTGGCAAGGGGGCCGTTGTCAATCACGGCGGCATCATCGCCCACTCCGGCAAGGGTTTCAGGGTTGCGGAGTTGAATGTCCCTGGTCAGGTGCTCGATAAGTCCAAATTCGCCAAGGCTCGAAATATCGGTCAGTTCCTGTGGTCTTTCCTGGTCTTGTGTCATAGCTTGGATGTGGTTTCGGGTTTAAAACCGGCCCTTTTAGCGGGTTTATGGTTGTTGATTTTTATCCTCTCCGGGGATGAAAACGGAACCGGGCAAAGTGTTCCGTTTGCTGTCTGTGCTTTCGGATTCCGGCTGGTCAGATGTGCTTTCTGACTGGATCCTGACGGACTCATCATGAAGGAGTTGCAGAAACTTATCCAGAAAACCCGGATAAAGACCCAGGATTTCACCTTTTTGCCGGCGGTCGGAGAAAAGGGCTTTTAGCCTGTGCGGTTGAACGATTTTTTCGTTGCGCAGTTTTTTCAATTGGCCAATTTGCCGTGAAAGCCCCATTCGGTGGGCTAGCAGGGCCAGCAATTCATGATCGTTTTCATCAATATGCCGCCTCAGATCGTCCAGGGTTTCTGCGGATTTCTGCCTGTGTGGAATGGCTGAAAGACGGGCGAACAATGCATGCATGGTTTCAGGTGTAATTTGCTGTTCCCGGTCAGTAAGGGCTTTTTCGGGCTGGTGATGTACCTCCAACATCAAGCCGTCCATCGACAGAGTCAGTGCCTGCCCCGCCACTTCTTCGAGCAAAGCTGTATTGCCTGAAATATGACTGGGGTCGCAGATCAGCGGCAGTCCGGGAACCTCATGCCGGAGTTCAAGCGGAATGTCCCACAGCGGGATGTTCCGGTACACACTGCGTTTATGTGTCTTGAAACCCCTGTGTATGGCAATGATTTTTTTTGATCCGGCCATCAGGATGCGCTCAATGGCCCCGATCCACAGGCGAAGGTCAGGGCTAACAGGGTTTTTGATCATCACGGGGATGCCTGTTCCGCTGATTGCATCGGCTATTTCCTGCACCATAAAGGGGTTGACGGTGGTTCGGGCACCCAGCCAGATGATGTCCACTTCGTGTTCCAGACATTGGATGGCGTGGTCGGGCCTGGCTACTTCCACGGCAATTCGAAGGCCCGTGTCTTTCCTGATCTGCTTTAGCCACGGGAATGCCTCTGCACCTTTCCCTTCAAACTGTCCGGGCCTGGAACGGGGTTTCCAAACGCCTGCCCGCAATACCGGCACGTTGCCCGCCTGTGCCACACCTTCGGCGGTTTCTGCCAGCTGTTCCCGGCTTTCCACGCTGCAGGGTCCGGCAATGTATAAACGATTGCCGCTCAATGGGATCCATTCAGATAACGGAGATATGTCAGATGCAAAAGCGACCGGCATTGGCTTTTTTTGCAAAGGTAGCAAAAAAGAAAACCTTGTTGCTATCGTCAATCAGCCTGTCCTGATAATATGCATCGGTTTCATTTCAATCATAATATTTTGTATTTTTGCCGGTGTAAATATGCATCTGGCATGGACATTCAGAGGATACATCATAAAATTTCCCGGTATCAGGAGGAGGGGAAGCGGCTGTTTGCAACTTCCAGTTTTCAGACCAACAGCATTACCCTGTTGCATGTGTTGAGCCGCATTGACAAAGAGATCCCGGTTTATTTTATCAATACCGGGTTTCACTTTCCTGAGACCATATCCTACAAAGAGGAAATAACGCGGATGCTTGGAATTAAGGTGATTGACCTGTTTTCTCATGTACCGAAAGTGATGCAGACCAATGCGTCCGGGGACCTGTTGTTTACTTTTGACCCTGATTATTGCTGCTACCTGAATAAGGTGCAGCCGGTGGAGAAGCTGATGCCGCAGTTTGATGTCTGGATCAATGGGGTGCGTGCCGCACAGAACCATATCCGAAAGGGATTTCGGGAGGAGCAGAAGACAAGGGAGAATATTCTGCGTTATCATCCCTTGCTTAGCTGGACCAATGAGGAGGTGATGGCTTATATGAAGGAATATGATCTGCCTGTGCATCCCCTGGAAGCTAAAGGGTACAAAAGCATCGGCTGTGAGCCCTGCACCAGACCGGTTAACGATGATAACACACGGAACGGCCGGTGGGCCGGGATGAAAAAAACTGAGTGTGGGTTGCATTTGGAAGCTGGAAGCTCGAAGGGAGAAGTTAGAAGTTAGAGGGTGGAAGGTAGAAGTTTGAAGCTGGAAGTTTGAAGCTGGAAGTTAGAAGTTTGGAGCTGGAAGGAGGAAGCTGGAAGTTAGAGGTTAGAGGGTGGAAGGTAGAGGTTAGATCCCGAAGGGATCACATGTAACTAACATAGGGGCGTAAACATACCCTTCCGACCCGGAGGGGGCGAAGCCCCCGACTAACCAACAACTGCTCAGCCTCGTCCTATGGCCATGGGCTACCACCACCTTCCTCATCCCATGAGAACCAACAACCGGAGTGGCGTCAGCCACGACTAACCAACAACCGGAGAGTGCGGAGCACTCGACTAACCAACAACCAAGGCGCGAAGCGCCGTTAACTGGAGTGGCGTCAGCCACGACTAACCGGAGAGTGCGAAGCACTCGACTAACTTTTTTGTTATGAATGTACTGATTACAGGAGGCGCCGGCTACATCGGCAATGAACTGGTTTTTGAACTGGTAAAGGATCCTGCGGTGGAACAGGTGATTGTTTATGACAACCTGAGCCGCAAAAACTATAACCTTTTTTTGGATACCCGCTATGAACCGCGGAAGGTGAGTTTTGTTTCCGGAGAATTGCTGGATACCCGGCGTTTGCGCCAGCTCCTGCAGAATGTTGATGTGGTGTACCATCTTGCTGCCAAGGTGTCGACCCCGCTGGCCACGGAGAACTCCCACCTTTTTGAACAGATCAACCACTGGGGAACTGCCGAACTGGTTTATGCTGTGGAGGAAAGTCCGGTGAAAAAATTTGTGTACCTGAGTACCACATCAGTGTACGGTGCTTCCGAGCATGTTTCGGACATCAAAACGCCGCCGGATCCGAAAACCTTTTATGGCAGCAGCAAGCTCCGCGGGGAAACACATGTGGAGAGGTTGTTAAACAAAATGGATGCCTGGATCATCCGTTGTGGCAATGTTTATGGCTATAGCCCCAGTGTTCGGTTTGATGCGGTCATCAATCGTTTTATGTTTGAGGCCAACTTCAACGGCCGCATCCAGATTACCGGAAACGGAAAGCAGCAACGTGCCTTTATTCATGTGGACAAGGTGGTGAGTATGTTGTCGAACCTGTTGCATGACGACCTTCCTTCAGGTAAGTATAATTTCAGCGAACACAATATCTCCATTGAATATATCGCCCATGTCATCAAAGAGATTTATCCGGACATTGATATGATTTTTGTCAATCAGCATCTTGTGATGCGTGAGATCAAGGTGAAGGCTGATGACCGCATCATGTCGCTGGTGACCCGGCCGGAAGTTTCGTTCAAAGAGGAGTTAAAGCGTTTTAAGGAGAAGTTTTCCTTTAACTAACATGCGACCCCTCCGGGGTCAGAGCTACATCAGGGTGAATCGCAGGCTGAAGCCGCCGTGGGTGTTGGTGTTGGGGTATTGGTTTGAAACCTTGGGTGTGTTGATGGTCTGGTCAAAGAAGAGCCGGAAATTGACTCGTGCGCTGATCTGGTATTCCGCGGAAGTGTTGATCGCAAAGGTGCGGCTTCCCGAGGAGATCACATCAGTTTCTTCCAGTAGTTTTCTCAGGATGGTTCTGCTGTCTCTCATGGACAGGTCAAGACGCAGTACCAAATCGCTTTGCATCCGTTGAGTGGTTCCTCCGGTGGAAATGTTTAATGCCAGATCCTGAAAGCGATATCCGGCACCTATGATATATTCACTTCTTTCATTATCGGTAACCTGGTTGTTTGCAAAGCTAAGGCTGATATCCCTGGATCGCCTGTACTCAAAGCGGGTCATCAGGTTATTCACAAACGTGATATCTATGTTGATCAGTGGGTTGAACTGTTCGCTGATCGATACTTGTGATACTTCATGTTCCGGAATAAAATTGCCGGTCGTTGATTCCCGGGCAGACTGATAACCGTCAAATTCCCTGTAACGAAGGTCAGACTGGAAATTGGCCATGGTGAAGCTGCTCCTGTATGCGTGACCAATTGTAAAGGATTGGAAGATTTGCTGCATGGCCGGAATGCGGGAAAGCCCGTCATAGGTCAACCTCCAGTTTGGCATGGGGATTTGTCGAAAGGGGTTCAAATTGACATCTGTGGGATCAGTGCCTGCATAGGCTGCCATGAAAGCCGGAATCAATACATCCTGGGAGGTTGGTCCGTAACCAACAGGGAACCCGGTGGTGTCATTTACAGCCCCGTCCCAATTTGGGTTTTGGCTGGCCAGTCGCATGGCTACATCAAGGCGATGTTGTTTGAAATTCTCAAAATTCTCTGAAGTGTATAACTGGCTGTCTACTGACTCAAAAGTAGTTCGGATTGCCAGGAAGGAAACGCTGAAGGTTCCTCGTTCCATGGGGTTAAAAGAGGAGAAATTACCCAGACTGTCTGCTTTGAAGTAGGCAGTATTTGTTCGGGACTCCCTCCGGTCGGCGGTAAGCTCAATCTGGAGGTGCCGGATGGGCTCCACTTGCGACCTGGCGGTTATTTGCTGATTGTAGCTTTCGCTGTAAGGGGTGTTGAGGTTTGGGTTATCCGTGATCCAGCCTCCTCCGGCTGCTTCCGGCCGGATGTCGCGCTGACTTCCGAAGATAAAACCTGTACCGGGAGCCATTAAATCCCAGTCCTGGCCCAGGATAGAGGGGCTTGGTTTAAAACCGGGCATATGCGTACCCCTGCTTTCGGAGAAATTCAGGGAAATGCTGCGCACACCCATCAGGGTTCGCAGGACGTTTTCGAGCACAATTCTGCCATAGTCGACCCTGTCTTCATCGTCATTGTCATCATTGTCAGGGAGTTGAGGGCTGCCCCGCTGACCTCCCTGCTGACCTCCCCGCTGACCTCCTCCGCCACCTCCCTGGTTGATCTCTCTCAGGAAATCAATCTTGTTGTAGAGGTTCACCAGGTTTCCATTGGCACTCAGCCTGATGTTCTGTGAGTTTTCGATGGTGTTGCCCAGATCCTGTGCCGACAATGGTGCCCCAATCCAGTCAAAATCTGCTGCATAGCTTGCATTGGCATTGATCCAGTCGACAAGGGGGAGCTTATTGGTAGGGATGTTGTAGCTCAGATTGGCCCGGTGGGTATAGAAAGTGGGCCTTCCCAGGTTTTTGATATTGCTCCAGATCGAATCCCTCTTTTGTTCATAATCGTCACGGCTCCGGTCAATGGGGCCGGCCGGTTCATCAATCCGGGCATGGGTGGTGGCGGAAAACTCCAGCCTCAATGCCCGGGTCAGATCCCAGCGGATATCATAAATGCGATCCCAGTCGAAGGATTTGACATAGTTGGGGTCCATCACCACCACGCCGGCACTTTTTGCCCGCATCAGCGATTCGGCATATCCCCTGTCCATACTCGTCCTGAACGAGACAGAACGCGGCATATAATGGAAATTGAAATCGCGGAACAAAGCCAGCAGGTCATTTTGGAAAATTGACACATTGGAGAAAGGTGTCACGTTGGTAGGGCTGGTGCTGTAACTGTAGCCAATGGCGCCCCGCCAGTGGCGCTGTCTGTCGTATTCAATATCGATGTTTCTTGCATACATCTCTGTATAGGCGTAGGAAAAATCCAGGTTTTGCGGATTATAAAAACGTGGTTCGCTGCCCAGGCCTGTGATGGATACATTGGTGAAGTTGATGCTCTTGCGTCTGACCAGATCCTGCGACAAGCGTCTGATGGAATCACGCTCAGCCCTGGTTTCGTAAGAGGCCAGGTCATCTTCGAACAGGAGGTCGGGGTTCATGGGATTATACAATGGATTGCTGATGGATTCTGAATAACTGAAGTGCATGGGAATGCGCAACCCCAGCTCCTCGGGGAACAGCCGCCCCAGTTCCATATTGGTGGCGATGTCGTAGTTGATGATCTCCTCCTGTTGGCGTTCGTTCACCCTTTCTTCAATACCCCCAAACCCTGCAGTGCTCATGAATCCTGCCAGTGTAACATTGCCCAGGTCAGCCAGGCTGGCATCGATCCGTGCGTTGGCAGCCCAGCCGCCTTCATTTTTGAAATCGTACAAGCGGAGTTCATTGACCCAGATTTCGGCCGATTTGGGCAAACCGTCGTTGTTCGGAGTCCTCTGCGTTTTTCTTGGGTTTCGAACCCCGATCATGATGACCTGAATGTTTGAAAGGGTGGGGTTCCCGATAACAGTCATGGTGTTGTCTCCGTCATTTAAGCGGAAGGGACGGGTTACAGAAACACCTGATCCGGGTTCCCTTGACAGCATATTCCGCTCCAGCTTCATGTCGGTGAGTTTCTCAAACTCGATGTCGAAGTTGTTTTCTTCCGGCCAGATCACTTCCGGGTTAAAGGTTCTGGGATGCCATGGGGTCAGCTTGAGGGGAACTTCGTATTCATAGTAGTTGCTGGTAAAATCGGATCCAAGGCGAATGAATACACTCAGGTCACCGTCGCGGAGGTCCGCATTTTCTGTCAGGGCCTCGGCATGGGCAAACATTTTCAGACGGTGGTACTGCCTGACATCCAGATTTGCGGTTTTATAAACAGCCCTGGCATCTCCGTCTTCCAAATCAGATACCCGCATGGCGAGGGATTGTTCATTGCGCTGGTGCATGGTGGTGGTTCCCAGGTCCTGTTCCCTTTCAATTCCGGGGGGCAGTACGTAAGGAATGGGAAAGCGCTGACCGTTCTCCTCGATGTTGACGGTAAAGACTTCAAAGCTGGTTTCTTCGTTATTGCCGGGTACATATTCGCCGGGTTCGGCCAGTTCCCGGTCGTAGGTACGCCAGTCTCCCCTGATCAGTTCCAGGGTGGCAAAACGGCAAATAATGGGTTCCTCAAAATCCTTGAAGAACATCCGCATGAAACGGATGGAAGTGAAGTCTTCGATCTCTCCAATGACCTGGCGGTCGGGATCGCGCAACGGCACTTTGAACTGGTACCAACGGACTGTTTCCACTTCGTTGTTGGCCAGGCGTACGGTGGCTTCCATCACGTCGGTGATGTAGTTCTCACCGGGTTGCATGTCTTCCGGGCGGAGACTTATGCGATACTGGAAGTAACGCTCCGACTCATTGAGGGTTCCGTCCTGGTTGATGTCTTCAGTGTTCGGGCGGGTTGTGGCGGAAGTGGGGTAAGGCTCCGGCGACTGCTCTGCCGTGGGGCTGTTCCCCTCAAGCCCGTTATATCTTTTGTAGCGCTCCAGGATGCTTACTTCCTGCGCATCCAGCTCGGAACCTCTGTAATACTGATAATTATCTGCCGACGGGTCTTCCCATGCCTGCTGGTATGCTTCGGAGTTGGTTCCGTACATGTCGGCAAGCACCTGCAGAAAGTTTTCATTGAAGAAGGTACGCTCATCTTCGGTCCGGAGGCCGTCCAGCCCCACGTCCTGGAACTCCCTGGATTCGGGGTTGTTGTCGAAGGCGTTTGTCATGTCCTGAACGGTGGGAACCCTTCCCCAGATGGTGGTGTCTACGTTCATGACCGTTTCATCAATGGGCAGGCCGTTTTCAAAACTTTTCCGTCCGTCACGCAACACATCCTCAGAAACTTCTCCCAGATTGATGTATAGATCGCCTCCACTGTGGTTCTCATCATAAACAAAGGGATCCATCATCCAGAATTCCACATATTCCACATTGGCGGCCTCAAAATCGGTGGTGGGGAGGCCACGCATGATCCCGCCCCACCGTGTTTCAGGATCGATCAGGGTGCCGTCCTGCGCCATCCCGCTGCTGTAGGTCGAGGGTGCTGCATCGTAGTTGTAAGGACCTCTTTCGCCGGGGTAGAAAGCCATATTGAGTACCGGAATGGGTGAGGGGATGCCGGTGGGGCTTTCCTTATTGGGCCATATTTCGGTTTCAAGGACCTCACGCACAAAATGATTGGACCGCTGATCGGGGTCATTGCGGATGTGGGATGGGGTCAGGTTGTTGTTCCTGGTGAACAGCGGGTCAACAACATACCAGGCAAAGTTGGCCACATTGTACCGGAAGGCCAGGCCTGTGCCGGGTGCGGCCTCAGGGAACATGCCGGGGCTGGTCTGGTGCTGGGGGGTGCTTGCAATATGCCACCGCTGTACATTTTTCAGGTCGATGGCCGATTTGCTTCCCTCAAAGTCATCGATATAGGAAGTTCCGGCACCACCAATATGTCTTGAGTGGCCTGGAATGAGGTGGGCGAACTCACCGTTGAAGGTGATACGCGAGGGGGTGGAGGTGTCGTAAAATGGAAGCCGGTCAAGCAGGCGGGTTAGCTGCATGGTTTCCATTGAATAGGTGGTGTTGAGCCCCCAGATCGTATTGGCAATGGGCTCGTCACCATAATTGGCTTTCTGTGTCAACGGACGCTCCGACAATCGCATGATGGTACCCCCCACGGTAAAGTTATCACTGATTCGGTGGTCAACATGGGTTCCCATCAGGGTCTTGGTCTGCAGGTTAAACAGGTCAGAGCTTTCCAGGGAAATACGGATGGGTGTTCCCGAATTGAGGACGCCCTCATTGAGGATCCTGACACGGCCAAGGGAGTAATCAACCGAATAATCTACACCCTCCTGCAGTGGAACTCCGCCTGCCGTAACCACAACGGATCCCTGCGGAATGTTCATGGCATTCAGTGGGATCTCCGCACCTGCCTCAGACTGGTAGCTGCCTTCCAGCAGCCATCGGTTTTTTTCCGGAACCTGCTGTGCACGGTATTTGGTGGTGGTATAGAGTGAATCAAAGGCATACTTGTCTCCCAGGTTCTGATCCTCGAGCATTTTGCGCAGGTGTTCACCAAAAGGTTCCACCACTGGAAAATAAATGCGCCCGTTTTCAGACTCAATGGTACCTCCCCGGGTGGCAGCGTTGTCAATAAAGTCAAAGACCCCGTCAGGAATGGGATCCAGCTGTGTGTTGAGGCGGTCCAGGCCCATGACACGGATCAGTGGCTGGCCGTCTACCGGCCCTTCCTCAAGGTAGCCCATGGGAACGCCCAGCTCCTCATTTTCATAAAGGATGTTAAGGCGGAACTGATCGCGGCTGATCTGGTATGAACCCAGGTTATACACGTTTTTCATCATCAGGTCCCACATGGGGATGCGGGTATTGACGGAGGTGCTCTTGAGCATCTTGACGATCAGGCCGTCGGGGGCACTCACCTGGTTGGAGAATTCCCCCACCTGGTAGGTGGTGGTGTCGCCGATCAGGGTATACTGGAAGGCCACTGCCAGTACCTGGTCGGGGTTGATGGTGCGGTTCAGGGAGATGAATCCCAGCCTGGGGTTGAACGTGTATTCATTGCTCCGGAGCCGGCGTGCATTTTCCACGTTCTCGTAATCGCGCCCAGAGGTAAAGTCTGCAGCTGACAGATGACTGTTGACCTGGCTGATATTGCGGATCGGTGATCCCTCCATGGTTTCATACAGGGTGTTGCTGTTGTTGTCGGGCACCGGCCGGTTTCGGCTGTCGACCGATGAATGATGGGGTTCGTTTTCCCCCAGGTCGGCAAAAGCCACGATATTGCGGTTGTCGTCGGTAGCTGCCCCTACGTTGGTTACCCATACCTCTATGCGTGTGATCTCTATATTGGAGCTGATGGTGGGAAGCGTAGACAGGGCTTCGTCGTAGTTATCCCTGAAATACTGGGCCAGGAAAAAGTGCCGGTTTTCTTCATATTCATCTGCCCTGATCTCGAATTCAGTTCGTTGTGCACCCCCCGAAACTTCAATGCTTGAAGACTGTGTCTTTTGCTGTGAGAAAACACTGGTAACGCGTGTATTTCCAAATCGCATCTGCGTTTTGAATCCGAAAAGCCCCTGGGTTCCGCGGATCAGTGTACCTGGCAGGGGAAGGGTTACATCTCCCGCCTCCACCAGCTGAACGATCTCATCTTCCGTTCCCCTGTACTCCAGCTTCATCCGGTTTTCAAAATCAAAAGCAGACTCGGTGTTGTAATTGGCTCCCAGGTTGATCTTGGTGCCGATTTCTGCCTCCAGGGCAAGCTGGATTTTCTGTTGGAAGTCAAAGTTGGTTGTGCGGCGGCGCTGCTCGTCAAGGGCCGGGTCTTCGCGATAATTTGACATCACACCAAAAATCAGTTCGGCTGAACCCGACGGGCGAATGTCGATGGTGCTTCCCCCGAATATCCTGTCAAAAAATTCGCCGCCTATATGGATCTCAGGGATCAGTCCGTCACGCCTTTCAAAATCCTGGGGGGTGGATCGTTCCCGCCAGTAGCGCTGAAGTCCGCGGTCCAGGTCGTATTCCATGTATTCGTCAAAAGTCAGGTAATGGGGCCGGCCGATCACCATGTCACCCACACGGCGGGTTTTAACGTAGTAGCCCGTGGCCGGATCGTACTCAAAATGCGTGGTGACTGGCTTGGGGTTGGTCAGCGAAAGACCGGAAACAGGAAAGCGTTCCAGGTCAAGAAAAACAGCGCTTTCCATGGGAAAACCGGTGGTCTGGACGGGTGTCCGGAGGGTGTCCTGATTGGGCACATCCTGCCCGGCGGTTGCATGTACCGGTAGCAGGGCAAGAAAGCTGATGATGCAGAAAACAGGATAACAAAGAAAAATTCGCCTCAATCGCACCGGCACAATCGTTTAAAAATCGGATCAGAAACTCTTTAACGCCTCCTTCACAAGATATTCCGCACTTATGGCCGTGTCTGTGTGTTTTTTAAGGATGGCTGCAATGGCTTTTTGGGCTGCACTTTTGGTGAAACCCAACATTACTAAAGCAGATAACGCTTCCTGCTGAATTGTATTGTCTGTAAAGGTTAAATTTTCTGACTTGAGTACACCCTCTTTCTCAAGCCTGTCTTTCAGGTCAACAATAATCCGCTGGGCCGATTTGGCGCCAATCCCCTTGAGCGACTGCAGGGCATTGACGTTGTTGCTGACAATGGCTTCACGGATGTCGCCGGGTGTCATGGAAGAGAGGATCATCCTGGCTGTATTCGGCCCCACTCCGCTTACGGAAATGAGGTGACTGAACAGCTCCCTTTCCTGTTTGTCTGCAAAGCCGTAAAGCATGTGGGCATCTTCCCGGATCACCTGAAGAGTGTGTATGCGCATTTCTCCCGACTCCGGCAGGGCATTGAAAGTGTACAGGCTGATGTGGACAAGGTATCCGACCCCCTGGCAATTCACCACCACATAGGCCGGATTTTTCTCCTCAATGGTTCCCTGGATAAAGGATATCATGTTGTCAGATGCTGGTTTAGTTGATGCGGAACCGTTGCCGGCCCCACACGGGGAACACCCCCGGTTCCGGTTCATTGATCATCCCCGGCCCCACATGGGGAACAAGCCATGCTCCGGTTCATGAACCATCCCCGGCCCCACACGGGAAGCCTGCCTTCAGTTCGTTGGGCAAAAGTAATAAATGATTTGGCTTTTTCCCATACAAATAAACTGAACCCGAAATAAATCCGTTGCTTTTTCCGGAATCTGAATACCGCTTTCGCGGGACGGGTGATCAGGCGCTGGCTGCCCCATGCCTTAGCTGCCTTGTACGACAGTTGTATCTGTGCACAGTTGCACGGAAGCAGCCGCCGCCTGATGTCAAGGGGAGGCGACCGGATGGCGACTTCAGGATTCCGCCGTGGCGGGGATGCGAACCGCTACCCTGTCACCTGTTTGATGGCCGCTTCCATGGCCTCATTCAGCATTTCCTGTGGTGGCTTTTGAATGAAACCGTTGTCGATCAGCGACTGGGTGGTGTTCCTGGCGTGGCTGATGTCTTTTTGGGCCAGGTCGTAAGCTTCCTGCCAGGTCATTTCCTTGCGGGCCACTCCGTCCTTGATCGCCTGCATGGCCACATCGGCAGCTTCGAAGGGAAATACTTCCGATTCGCTCATCTTGGCGATGATGTCTTCGGTGTGGATGCCTCTTTTTTCGGAAAAACGGGCAATGGCCTCTGCGGCGGCGATGGCCATGTTGTCGGTGATCTTGCTGGCACGAACCATGAGGGCTCCTTTCAGGATGCCCGGGAACCCGATCGAGTTGTTCACCTGGTTGGGGAAGTCACCACGCCCGGTGGCCACAATATGTGCCCCGGCTTCTTTGGCAGCGTAAGGATAGATTTCGGGAACCGGGTTGGCACAAACGAACACGATGGATTTATCGGCCATTTTTTCGATCCACTCTTTTTTGACCACATCAGGACCCGGTTTGGAAAGTGCGATGAGTACATCTGCATCCTGCATGGCTTCTTCCATGGTTTCCACCTTGTCGGGGTTGGTTACCTGGCAGAGCTCCCATTTGCGGTAAAACCGCTTGTCTTCTTCAATATCTTTTCTGCCGGTGTGCAGAGCTCCCTTTGAGTCGAACAAGATTGACCTGGCCGGGTCGCCTCCTGCGGTGTTCACGATGCGTGCAATGGTGGCATTGGATGCCCCGGCACCGTAATAAACGATTTTCACATCCTCCAGTTTTTTGTCAACCAGTTTCAGGGCATTGAAAAGGCCGGCCAGGGTAACGCAGGCTGTGCCCTGGGCATCATCGTGCCAAACCGGGATGTCGCACTCCTCGCGAAGCACATCAAGCACCTTATAGCAGTTCGGCTGGGCAATGTCTTCCAGGTTGATGGCACCAAAACTGTGCTGTGCCATTTTGACAAAGTCAATGATCTTTTCCGGGTCGTTTTTGCCGTCAGGTCCCCGGCTGTCTACACAGAGTGCAATGGCATCAACACCTCCGAGGTATTTCATCAGAAATGCCTTTCCTTCCATCACACCCATCCCACCAGGAGGGGTGCAGTCGCCATCACCGAGTACACGGGTTGAATCGCTTACCACGGCCACCAGATTGCCGCGCCCTGACAATTCATAAGAGGTGTCGTTGTTG
>Ga0207421_10002804_pt1 | contig 21304 bp, 20 predicted proteins | sample SodLakKL_010_SED_4_FD_187542 | JGI IMG/M metagenome (GOLD analysis project Ga0207421, IMG submission 187542) | Alkaline sediment microbial communities from Lake Tanatar, Kulunda Steppe, Russia - 8KL_010_SED (SPAdes) (version 2) | ecosystem: Environmental > Aquatic > Non-marine Saline and...
CCTCCGCCTCTTTTTTATTTAATAGGTAACTTCAGCTAATTCTTTTTCCAATTCTTCTCTTGACTTTTTAATTCTTGCTACACCTGTTTCCATTGCCGCTTCAGCTACTGAAATAGCAACTGCTTTAGCAACACCTTTTTCAAATGGATCAGGTACAATTCTTTCATTACCAGGCTCTTGAATTAAACCAGCAATTGCTCTGGCAGCAGCCATCTTCATCTCTGAATTAATATCCTTTGCTCTAACTATTAAGGCACCTTTCATTACTCCAGGAAAAGCAAGCACATTATTAATTTGATTAGGGAAATCAGATCTTCCAGTAGCTATTATAGAAACACCAGCCTCTTTAGCTAGTTCAGGAGCAATCTCTGGATCAGGATTAGCAAGTGCAAATATTATTGGATCCTGATTCATTATATTTACCATATCCTTTGATAAGACATTGCCGACTGATAAACCAATAAATATATCCGCCTTATTAACTGCCTTGGCAAGGCCACCATCTAAATTTGTAGGATTAGTTATCCTGGCCAATTCTTCTTTAGCTGGATTCAAATCTTCTCGCTCACTATTAATAATCCCCCTGCTATCACAGACGACTAAATTTTCTTCATTAACGCCTGCCTGGAGCAATAATTTAACAGTAGCAGTAGCAGATGCACCTGCCCCATTAATTACTATTTTACTATTTGATAGTTTTTTATCAGATAATTTTGTGGCATTCAATAAACCAGCAAGTATTACAATCGCAGTCCCATGCTGGTCGTCATGGAAAATTGCCATCTCAGTCTCTTCTTTCAGTCTCTCTTCAATATAAAAACAGTCTGGAGCAGCAATATCTTCTAAATTAATCCCTGCAAAAGAAGGTTCTAAATTTTTTACAATATTAACTATCTCTTCCTTATCAGTAGTTCCCAGACATAACGGAACTGCATCGACTCCAGCAAACTTCTTAAATAAAACCGCTTTACCTTCCATTACTGGCATAGCAGCATCTGGACCAATATTACCCAGCCCCAAAACAGCTGTTCCAGAACTAACTACTGCTATCATATTTCCCTTAGCAGTATATCTAAATGAATTCTCTTTGTCTTCAGCGATTGCTCTGCACGGTTCAGCAACTCCTGGAGAATAAGCCAAACTCAAATCATCAGCATTATTGACCTCTACTTTGCTTTTAATCTCAATTTTACCTTTATTATCTTCATGAAATTTTAAAGATTCCTGATAAATATCCAAAATAATTCCCCCTCATATAATTATGATTTATTGTGATTCTTAAAATCAATTTTTTTGAAATTCCTTCTGGCCCTGCTCATATAAATCATTACCCTCAGTATCATTGACAACAAATAAAGGTAAATTTTCTACATATAATTTTCTGACAGCTTCTGGCCCTAATTCAGGATAAGCTATAACCTCAGCCTCTTTTATATGTTCAGCAATTAAGGCTGCAGCTCCTCCAACAGCAGCAAAATAAACTGCATTATAATTTTTAATAGCATTCCTTACAGATTCAGATCGTGCTCCTTTACCTATCATACCTTTAAGGCCAGCTTTTAGCAAGGGTTCAACAAAAGGGTCCATACGGTAACTGGTAGTTGGTCCAGCAGAACCAATTACTTTTCCAGGTTTATTAGGAGCAGGCCCAACATAATAAATAACTGAACCTTTAATAGTAAATGGAAGGTCTTCTCCTGCTTCTAATGTCTCAACCAGCCTTTTATGGGCCTGGTCTCTGGCAGTATATATTGTTCCTGTCAGCCTGACCTCATCTCCTGCCTGAAGTTCTTTGATAATATTATCATCTAATGGCAATTTTATTTTTTTCATCTTATCTACCTTCCCCATTAAACAATAAACTAATATGTCTGGCAGAATGGCAGTTCAGATTAACTGCAACTGGCATACTGGCAATATGACAGGGATAACTCTTTATATTAACACCTAAAGCAGTTGTATTTCCGCCAAGACCCTGAGGTCCAATTCCAAGCTGATTAACTTTTTTAAGAATATCCTGTTCTAGTTCTGCCAATTTAGGATCAGGATTGGTTTTATCAATTCTTTCAAAAAGACTCTCTTTAGCAAGCAGAGCCGATTTTTCAAAATTCCCTCCAATACCAACACCAACAATCAAAGGAGGGCAGGCATTAGCCCCTGATTCTTTTACAACCTGAACTATATAATCAATAATCCCATCCCGAGATACAGTCGGTTTCATCATATTAATCTGACTCATATTTTCACTTCCACCGCCTTTAGTGGCGATATCAAGCCTTAGCTCAGCTCCAGCAACTAAATCATAATGAATGATTACAGGGGTATTAGTTTCAGTATTTTCTCTATCAAAAGGATCTTTGACAACTGATTTTCTTAAATATCCATCTTTATATCCCTTACTTACCCCATTATTAATTGCCTCTTCTAGGTTGCCATCGAATTCCAGCTCCTGTCCAATCCTGGCATAAACAACGACCAGGCCAGTATCCTGACATAGGGGAACTCTTTCATTTTTAGCTATCTCTGAATTATCAAGTATCTGCTCTAAAATTTTACGGCCAACATCACTGTTTTCATTATCAAAAGCTTTTTTTATTGCATTTTCAACATCTTCAGGCAGCTCAAAATTAACTTCCTGAACTTTTCTGGCAATCTGGTCTTCAATCTCTTTTGTTTTAATTAATTGCATAATTTCACCTGCATCTAATCAGTATTATCATCATGTAGAATATAGATTAACCTGCCTTCACCAACAGTTATCTTAAAAACATCTTCAACAACTCTATTACTGATACCTCTGGTATAACTCCTTAAAAGATCAAGTCCTTCTGTATCATACTTTGTTCCATAAATAGATACATCATTAACCTTTTTATCTAATGGCAGTAGTGATAATTGCCAGCCTTTATAACCTGAAACTTCTTTGCTTTCTTCAATTATTCCAACCTCAAGCTCAGCTTCTCTAATAAATGCATCTATTCCTAAATTCAATGAATATTCAAGCAGATAAATATTAGCTAATTGCTGGTCAAATCGCCCACCCATACTACCTATTAATATTATTGTATCACAATCTAATCTATTACAATAATCAATAGTTAATTCACCATCTGTCTTTTCTTTATCAACTGGATGCTGCTCTAAATTTACTTTCCTGGCTTTCCAAAAATCCAGTTCAGCCTCAGTTAGGGAGTCGAAATCACCAATAATATATTCAGGATCTATTCCTAAATCCTTATATAACCTAGCGCCTCCATCTGCTGCCAGCTTTATCTCTGATTCATTAATAATATCTTTATAAAACTGGCCAGGAGAATCAAAATCTCCATTTAATACAACTACTGCCTGACAGTTATCAGAGCCCATTTTCTTAAAGTTGGTTTAATAGATTGGCCATCTCAAGGAATCCAACAGCAGCCTCAAAACCTTTATTACCAGCTTTAGTTCCAGCTCTTTCAATAGCCTGCTCAATTGTATCTGTAGTAATTACTCCAAACATAACAGGCTTCCCAGTATCTAAACCTACTGTGGCAACACCCTTAGAAACCTCAGCACAGACATAATCAAAATGAGGAGTTGCTCCCCTGATTACTGCTCCGAGACAGATGACTCCATCATATTTATCATTAGCAGCCATTTTTTTAGCAGTTAATGGTATTTCAAATGCTCCAGGTACCCAGGCAATATCAATATCTTCTGCTTCAACTCCATGTCTGATCAAAGCATCCTTAGCACCTGATAAAAGTTTGCTTGAAATAAACTCATTAAATCTAGCTGTTACTATCCCTACTTTTAAACCCTTTCCTGTTAACTTTCCTTCATATACTTTAGACATATTAATTATCCTCCTTTGAATTATCTTCAATCTCACTTGTACTTAAATTATGCAAAATATGACCCATCTTATTCTTTTTAACTTTCAGGTAGTCTTCATTATCTATATTAGGACTAATTTCCAGTGGTACTCTATCAGTTATTTCCAAACCATAACCTTCAAGTCCAACGACTTTCTTAGGGTTGTTAGTAATTAATTTAATAGAATTAACACCAAGATCTATCAAAATCTGAGCCCCAATTCCATAATCTCTTAAATCAGGTGGAAAGCCTAAAGCAATATTTGCTTCAACTGTATCCATGCCACCATCCTGCAAGTGATAGGCTTTTATTTTATTAGCCAGGCCAATACCCCGGCCTTCCTGACGCATATAAACAATTACACCTTCACCATTCTCTTCTATCATTTCCATAGCCCGGTGAAGCTGTTCACCACAGTCACAGCGATTAGACCCTAATACATCTCCAGTTAAACATTCAGAATGGATCCTGGTTAATACATTCTCTTTATCAAGTAAATCTCCTTTAAAAATAGCCACATGTTCTAATTTATCAACCATAGTTGAATAAACCCTGATTTTAAATTCACCGAAATCAGTTGGCAAATCAGCTTCTGCCTCTAATTTAATCAGTTTTTCTCGCTTCTTCTTATATTTTATCAGATCAGCTATACTTATCAACTTAAGATCAAATTTTTCAGCAAACTCTCTTAAATCATCAAGTCTTGCCATTGACCCATCATCTTTTATAATCTCACAGATTACCCCAGCAGGTTTCAACCCGGCCATTTTAGCAAGATCTACTGCAGCCTCTGTATGACCCGCCCTTCTTAACACTCCACCTTTACGAGCTTTTAAAGGAAATATATGCCCGGGACGATTAAAGTCCCCTGGATCACTATCAGGATTTACTAACTCCTGTATAGTTTTTGCCCTTTCTTCAGCTGAAATACCTGTTGTTGTCGATACATGATCAACTGATACTGTAAAACCAGTCTGATGAGGATCAGTATTATTACCTGTCATGAGAGGAATTTCTAATTCTTCTAACCTTTCTTTTTCTAGAGGAGCACAGACTAAGCCTCTTCCCTCTTTAATCATAAAATTAATAGCTTCTTTATCAGCCATCTCGGCTGCCATTAAAAGGTCTCCCTCATTTTCTCTATCTTCATCATCTACAACTATTACCATTTTCCCCTCTTTTATATCCTGGATTGCATCTTCTATTCTATCCATTATTATCCTCCCTCAGATTATAGATCGTATCCATATTTCTGTAATTTTTCTTTTGTTAAAGAACTTGATTTGTCTGGACCACTACTTTTTAAATAATTTTCTGTTGTATTAACAATATATTTGCCAAGAATATCAGTTTCTAAATTAATTATATCTCCAGTCTTACTCTGATAAAAAGTTGTTTCAGACCAGCTTTCTGGTATTAAAGAAACTTTAAAGGCATTATCATTAACTTCAACTACAGTTAAACTTACTCCATTTACTGCAATCGAACCTTTTTCAACTATATATTTTCCTAATTCTTCAGGATAATCAATGGATAATACCCAGGCGTTCTTTTCAGGTTTGATTTTTAAAAGATTACCTGTACCGTCAATATGTCCGGTTACTATATGGCCATCAAGTAGGTCATTAACGCCTAAAGACGGCTCTAAATTAACCTGGCTACCTGGGCTTAAATCTCCTAAATTACTCTTTCGCAGAGTTTCAGGCATCACATCTGCTTTAAAACCAGTTGCTGTAAAGGCCACCACTGTTAAACAGACTCCATTAACAGCAATACTATCACCTTTTCCTGCAGATTCTAGAACTCTTTCAGCTTTAATATCAAGCTGATATGAACTACCTCCTTTATTAATCGCCTGAAGAGTACCAATTTCCCTGACAATGCCGGTAAACATTAACTATCACCTCTTTCCGGATAAGCAGTAATCAATATATCTTCACCAGATTTTTCAGTCTTTTCAATTTTTATTTTATCTGATTTAGAAATCTTATCAGGAGCAGCACCAGCAAAGACAGGAATACCATCATTGCCCCCAAGAATTTTCGGCGAAATAAAAATATAATATTTATCTATTAATCCTGCTTTTAAAAATGAATAATTAATATTGCTACCACCTTCAATCATAATATTAACAAGATCAAAATTTATTAATTTCTTAGATAAATCATCTAAATCAAGTCGGTTATTATCATTTAAGGCAAGCTCTACTACTTTAACGCCGGTAAGTTCTTGAAATCTGGACTTTTTTTCAACATCTATATCTGGCCCGGTAAAAATAATTATATCAGAAAGATGTTCGCCTCTCTTTGCTTCTTTAAATAATTTAGACTCAATAGAAACCTTCAAATTACTATCAAGTATAACCCTGGTTGGCTGACTAACCCTTCCATTTAGATGGCGCACTGTTAATTGAGGGTCATCAAGTTCAGCAGTACCTCTACCAACTAAAACAGCATCTAATTTATGACGTAAGTAATGAGCATGCTTCCTTGATTCTTCTCCAGAAATCCAGCGGGCGTCACCACCAGGTGCAGCTATATAGCCATCGATAGTCTGGGCAACCTTTAAATTATAAAAAGGCCTCTTCTTTTTCATATAGTGAAAAAATGATTCATTTAACTTTCTGCCTTCTTCAGCTAGCAAACCCTCATATACCTCAATATCATTATCTTCTAATTGGGCAATACCCCTCCCAGCAACTTTAGGATTAGGATCTGAATTAGCAATAAACACCTTTTTAATTCCAGATTTGCTAACTTTTAATGAACAGGGAGGTGTTTTACCATAATGACTGCAGGGCTCTAAATTAACATAGAGATTTGAGTCTTTAACATCTTCACATGCAGAATCTATAGCCATTACTTCAGCATGATCTTCGCCAAAGGCAGAATGATAACCCTCACCAATAATTTTTCCATTTTTTACTATAACAGCCCCGACCAGCGGATTAGGACTGACAAAACCTTCACCTTTTTTTGCAAGTTCAAAGGCTCTTTTCATAAATCTATAATCTTTATCTCTAAACTCCATAAACATCTACTCCTCTCCAGCATAACATATAAAATTAAACAAAAATAAAAGCCTTCCACTTATAGGGAAGGCCTGAAAACTTCATGTAAGGCTAACTCTCATCCAGACTTTAACTGTCGGTATTGGAATTTCACCAATTCAACCCTTTTGGGCTTGTGGACTTTAACCACCGGTATGGAATTACACCACTCCCCGTCAGCAAAATATTATGTTTTAAAAACCAATTAACTGTACACATTTTATCATAAATTAAAAACACTGTAAAGTGAGTCTAATAGCAACTATTCTCCAGCATCTCTGAATTTTTCAATTGCTTTATAGGGATTCTCAGAACCAAATATTGCAGAACCTGCTATTATTATATCTGCTCCAGCATTAATTACCTCATTAACATTATGAAGTTTTATCCCTCCATCAACAGCTATTTCCACATCATTATCCAGTTCTAATATCATATCATTAAGCCTGCTTATCTTTTCATTAATCTGTGGTATATACTTCTGTCCTCCAAAGCCTGGATTAACTGACATTATCAAAACTAAATCTAAATCAGGAAGTATTATTTCAATATCCTTTAGAGAAGTTCCAGGATTCAGGGAAACTCCAGCTTTACAGCCAGCATTTTTAATTCTTTGAATAAGTCGATGGCTATGATCAGTTGCTTCTATATGAAAAGTAATATAATCACTGCCAGCTTCAGCATATTTTTCGATATAATCTTCTGGATTTGAAATCATTAAATGGGTATCAAAGGCAAGGTCAGTCTTATCTCTCAAAGCAGATATAAGTCCTGGTCCAAAGGTTAAATTAGGCACAAAATGGCCATCCATAATATCTAAATGAAGCATATCAGCATTATCTATAGTCTTAACTTCTTCTGCAAGCCTGGTAAAATCAGAGGCCAGCAGGGATGGAGCTATTTTAATCATATTGCCTTCCCCTTTCCTCTAACATCTCAAAATAAGTCTTATAAGAGTCATATCTTGAAGAGGCTATTTCCCCTTCTTCAACTTTTGCTTTTATTAAACAACCTGGTTCATGAATATGATTACAATTATTAAATTTACAACTACTTAAAAATTTATTAAACTCAGGATAATAAAACTTGAGATCCTCTGCTTCAATCCCATCTAAATCTAATGTTGAAAAACCTGGTGTATCAGCAATCCAGCCACTATTATCCTTCATTTTTAAAAGCCTTACTTCTCTAGTAGTATGAGTGCCTCTTTTAAGCTTCTTACTGATATCACCGACTTTTAAGTTTGCACCAGGTATTAAAGCATTTAATAAAGCTGTCTTACCAACACCAGAGGGGCCTGCCAGAACTGTTATTCCATCAGCAATTTCTTCTTTGACTTTTTCAATTCCTGTGCCATCCTTTACACTTGTCAAAAAAACATTATAATCTGCATCTCTATAAGCATCAAGAGCATTTTCTATCTCTTTATCTAAATTATCTATTAAATCTATCTTATTAACAACAATCAGAGGATTATATTCTAATGATTCAATTAAAATCAAAAATCTATCAAGCAATTTAAAATTTACTTCAGGATCTTTTAAAGATTGAACAAGTAAAACCTGGTCTACATTAGCAACTTTAGGCCTCATAAGCAAATTTTCTCTAGGTAAAAGTTCTTCAACCATTTCATCTTTTACAATTACTCTGTCACCAGGATACATCTCATCTCTAATTCGCCCTCTTGGTTTACAGCGTGTTTCTTCCCCATTATCTAAATGGACAAATACAAATCCACCGATCATTCTATTAATAGTACCCTTCAGCTTGATTTTTTAACTCCCCCTTAATGATCTACTCATATAATTCATCATAAATCAAATCATCTTCTCTATAGAGCAGATATCTAGTAGAACCATAGCTTTCTACCTCAATATCAACTCTCTCACCTGGTTCAACCCGATCTCTCCAGGTTAAATAAATTCCAGTATCATCTTCAACCATCAACCTATAAGAAGCAACCTCATTTCCTGAACCAGTAAAACTAATAGTTCTACTCTTTATCCGTTCATCATCAATCTCATCTTCATCCAGACGCCCCTGGATAACATTCCCCTGACTGACAATAAGATCAACTTCATCACCTAATAGATGTTCTTCGCCAATCTCTGGTACAGTATTTATAATTCGATTCTGCTCAAATTCATCAGAAAACTCATAATCAGTATCGCCAACAACAAAACCCAATCTCTCTAATTCAATTCTTGCCTGTCTGGCAGTCATACCACTTAAGTCAGGTATTTCCTTTTTTTCAGGGCCAGCACTAAGAACCAGATTAATACTTCTGGTAACCCTTATATTTTCACCTGCATCTGGATCTTGAGAATAGACATTCCCCTCTTCTATATCAGAACTAAATCGTTCTTCTTCAGAAATAGTATATTCAAAACCAGATTCTTCAAGTAGTTCAGTTGCTTCTTCAAGTTCAACTCCAGTAACATCTGGTACCTCAGCAATAGGAACATTCATTACTCTATTATATGCAAAAATAAATCCGCCTATTAATAAAACAAATATACCAATCCCGATTAAAGTATAGCTAATAGACCTCTTAATTTTAGGAGTTGCTTTTTTCTTTTTTGTACTCTTCTTTCCATTACTGATTTTACTATCCTTTGAGGATCTCATCTTCTCATTAATAGTTTTATTATCAAGATCATTAAATTCTTTATAATTATGAATCTTTGTTCTTTCAAATTTTTCTCTGCGTTTTTGATCTTTATTTTCTCTTCTCAATTTATTAATTTTGGCCATAGCCTGAAGTATTTCTTCTCTCATCTCCAGTGCCGAGGTAAATCTATCATCTGGATCTTTAGCTAAAGCCTTTTTAATAAGCTGATTAACCTCTTCTGGAATAGAATCATTATAGTCTGAAAGGTCAGGAACAGGTTCTTTTATATGTTTTAAGGCAACAGTAACAGCTGTCTCACCTGTAAAAGGCACTCTGCCTGTTAACATTTCAAATAGAACAATTCCAAGAGAATATATATCTGTTAATGGAGTAATCTCTCCACCTTTAGCCTGCTCAGGTGAAAAGTAATGAGCACTACCGACTACAGAATCAGTCATATCAAGGGTAACTGTTGAACTGACTGCCCTGGCAATACCAAAATCAGTAACCTTAACCTGATTTTCAGGGGTTAAAATAATATTATGAGGTTTAATATCGCAATGAACTATATCACTCTCATGGGCAACATTTAATGCTGCAGCAATCTGAGAAGCTATATCCAGTGCTTCAATTATAGGAAGTTTATTTCTTGCTTCAATGATTTCTTTCAGATTCTGCCCTATTATATTCTCCATCACCAGGTAATTATAATTTTCAGTCTGACCTATATCATATATATTAACAACATTAGGATGAGATATCCTGGCAACTGCCCTGGCTTCATGGCGAATTTTTTTAATAAATTCTTCATCAGAAGCATATTCAGGTCTCAACATTTTTAGAGCAACCTGACGATCTAGCATGATATCAGTAGCCTCATAGACTACGGCCATCCCACCTCTGCCTAACTCCTTATTTATTTCATATCGATTTTTTATTATTTTATCCAAAAAAACTCACCTCTAAACTTCCTTAATAAAACAAGAAATAAAAGTTATATTATCACTGCCGCCAGCTTCAAGTGCTTCAGTTAATAAATTATTATTAATCTTTTTAACCTCAGGATAAAAATCAGAAATTATTAACTCAACCTCTTTTTCTCTAATCATATCAGTCAAGCCATCACTACAGATCAATATAAAATCACCTGAATTAAGTTTAACCTTACCGATATCTAAATCCAGGTTTCTTTCCAGACCAATAGCCTGAGTTAAAATATTTCTTTTAGGATGGGTAAATGCTTCTTCTGGAGAAATCTTCCCCTGAGAAACAAGTTGATTTACATAGGAATGATCTGTAGAAATCTTAGTTAAACTTTTATTTCTATATAAATATATTCTACTATCACCAACATGTCCATAATACATGTTTTCACCACAGATCAAGCAGAGCGACAATGTCGTACCCATGCCCTTAAGTGAGATATCATCCAAGCCTTTATTAATTATTTTATTATTAATCTCACTAAAAACATTCTGAAAAAGTTCATTAAATTCACCATTACAATTAAAGTCTATTTGCTCAACCATTTCAATAGCAGTAGAACTGGCGACCTCCCCACCTTTATGGCCACCCATGCCATCAGCTACTGCAAGAATATTGTTCTGGTCAAACTCTATTAAATAAGCATCTTCATTTGTTTCTCTAATCTTACCTCTATCAGTTATACCCTTAGCTATTAAATCAGGCATTAGCTTCTTCCTCCTTTAAGCGGAGCTGACCACAGGCTGCAGTCACATCTTCTCCCATACTTGTTCTTATCTGAACAGGGACATTTACTTTATCTAAATAATTTTTAAATTTATTTATCCTCTGTTTTGGACTGGGTTTATGATCAAGACCAGCAACTGGATTAGCAGGGATTAAATTAACAAAAACATTCATATCCTCTATCCATTCAACTAACTTTTTTGCATCATATATACTATCATTAAAATCAGCAACCATTAAATATTCAATAGTTATTCTTCTGGAAGTTAATTTATAATAATCCTTAAGAGATGCCTTTATTGCATTTAAATCATATTTTTTATTAACAGGCATTAATTTACTTCTTTTTTCATTATCTCCTGAATGTATGGATACTGCAAGTCCAACCTGATCAAAATCTCTTCCAAATTCTCTGATTTTTGGAACAATCCCAACAGTTGAAACGGTAATCCTTCTACTTCCAATCTGAAAAGCCCCTTCAGAATTTATAATTTCAAGAGACTTTTTAAGATTATCATAATTCAAAAAAGGTTCTCCCATTCCCATAAACACAACATTTCTAAGTTCACCTAAATTATTTTCAGCAATATATTTAGATATCTGCCAGACCTGGTCTACAATCTCTGCAGCAGTTAAATTTCTCTTGCAGCCATCCATCCCTGTTGCGCAAAAACTACAGCCTAAATCACAGCCAACCTGAACTGATAAACAGGCTGTATATTTTTCTTCCTTACTTTGAGGAATTAAAACAGTCTCAACTCTTTCACCATCAGTTAATTCCCAAAGAAACTTAGTTGTTCCATCCTTACTTGCCTTAATTTTAATTAAATTCAAATTTTCCATCAAAAAATTATCAGTTAAAAATTTCAGAAGTCCTCCAGGTAAATTTTTCATTAAGTCAGGTTCAATAACTAAATTATTATATACCCAGTTAAAAATCTGATCAGACCGGAAAGCTGAAAATGAATTATCTACTAAAATATCAGTTAATTCTGATTTATTTAATTCTTTAAATGAATACATCTTAAACCTCCCTGGTCCTCACATATATCTTTCTTCCTGGCTGAAATGGATGATTGCTTCTAGAATAATCTGCACCAATAATATAAACATCATCAACTTCTGACGAAGTAGTAACTTTGTTCTGTAAGATATCACCAACAGTTGGCCCAATTAAATTAGCAATTAACATCGCTACCAGCATACTCCAGATAGAGAAATAACCACTCCAGAACAATATAATAATAAATATAATAGCAGATAATAGGTTGGCTGCTGTTAAAGTGGTTCCGCAGCGATCATGAATTGTAAGCTTATTTTCACCAGATTTTAATCGTTCCTGGCCCTCTCTGGCAGCTAATTCAACTTCTGTTAAATCCTGAGCTCCAATAATATAAAAACCTTTCTCATCTGCATAGCCTGCAAGCTGCCTATAACCGTAATGTTCTTCAAGTACATTAATAGTTGCATGTTCTAAACCATGATTTTTCTTTAAAATTGGATTCTTTGCAATCCTATATAACTCGCCAGGGGCATGAATTAAACTGTGCATCGAATTAAAAGTAAATTTTAAAGGAATTAAAAATAAAAAGATAAAAAAGAAAAATGCCGCTGGAAGCAATAAAACTGGAAAAAAGAATAATAACATTATTAGAAATAACCAAAAAATCATAAAACCACTTCCAATTTATATTATTTACCTAAAACTTCTCCTGCCTCAGGTTGATAGCCACAGATAAAATCTCTTGCTGACATTCTCTTTGAGCCGGGCAGCTGAACTTCAGTCAGGCTAATAGCTCCTTTAGCTGTAGCTATTATTAATCCCTGATTTAAATCAACAGAGATTATCTCCCCAGGAGTTGAATTATGCTCGATATTAACAATCTCAGATGCCCAGACCTTTAACTTCTTATCCTGATAAAAAGTAAAGGCTCCTGGCCAGGGGTTATTACCTCTTATAAAATTAAAAACATCTCTATTTGGCTGATTAAAATCAATCAGGCCATCTTTTTTATTTAGCTGAGGAGCATAATTGGCAAGAGAATCATCCTGAGCCTCTGGTTTTATCCTGCCTGCCTCCATCTCAAAAAGAGTTTTAACCAGTAAATCTGCCCCTATTTCAGCTAATTTATCATGCAATTTGCCAACAGTATCGCTATCCTCTATAACTAACTCTTCCTGTAAGAGCATATCCCCCTGATCAAGTTCTCTTGAAATCAACATAGTAGTTACCCCTGTTTTATCATCACCATTAATAATAGCCTGGTGAATCGGACTGGCACCTCTATATCTAGGCAGTAGAGAAGCATGTAAATTAATTGGAGCCTTATTCGGGATATCCAGAACTTCCTGGGTGAATATCTGACCAAAGGCAACTACAACAAAATAATCAGCTCCAATTACCTCTAATTTCTCCTTAATATCATCCCTGTTTATATTAGGTACCTCCAGCAAATTTAAACCCAATTCTTTAGCTTTCTGGCCAACTGGAGTAGAAGATAACTTCTGACCTCTTCCTTTTTTCCTGGGAGGCTGAGTTACAACTAATTCAATCTCAACCTCTTCACTTTTTCCAAGTCTAACCAGTGAAGGCACTGAAAAATCTGGACTACCAAAAAATACAACTTTCATTTCTAACCCTCCATCCCTGCTAATTCAGCAGGATCAATCATCTTATCAACAAAAAGCACACCATCAAGATGGTCTATCTCATGCAAGATTACCCTGGCTGCCAGATCTGAAAACTCTCTCTTATATTTTTCTCCATAACGGTTGTAAGCAGTTAAATTAATCTTTTCCGGTCTGGCAACAAGACCATTTCTTTCCGGCACACTCAAGCAGCCCTCTTCTGCTATTTTTCTTCCTTCTTCATCAGAAACTTCAGGATTTATAATTTCAAGTAATTCCCCATTAACTTCAACTACGGCTGCTCTAAGTTGAACGCCAATCTGAGTTGCCGCTAATCCTAAACCTTCAGCATCATGCATAGTATCTATTAAATTAACAATTAAATTTTCAGTCTTCTCAGTAAATTTATCAACAGGTTTTGCTTTTGTTCTTAATACTGGGTCTCCAATTTTTCTAATAGGCAATACGGCCATTATAGCCACCTCCATTTTTTTACCATTACATTTAATTATAACATTGAGATAGGATCAACATCAACTGAAACATCTACTTTATTCGATATAATTTCATATATTTTACCCTTAATCTCTGGAAGATACTTTCTTCTTTCCTTAATTCCAGGAAAAAAACAGAGTATATGCCAGCGATATTTACCTCTTAACTTGCTGATCGCCGCTTCAACAGGGCCTAAATAATAGAATTCTTTATCATATTTATCCTCTAAAAATTCTTTTAACTTTCTAACCAGATTCATAATCAGACCCTCGGTTTCAGCCTTAAATAATATTCTAACCAATCTAGAAAATGGCGGATAAAACAATTTAGATCTTATCTCCAGCTCTTCTTCATAAAATACATCCCAGTCTGAAGATAATACAGCCTGAAGAGCATAATGAGATGGATTATAAGTCTGGACATATACCTGACCTTTTTTCTCCCCTCTCCCAGCCCTTCCAGAAACCTGGGTAATTAATTGAAATGTTCTTTCAGAAGACCTAAAGTCAGGAAGGTTTAACATTAAGTCTGTTCCTAAAACACCGACTAAAGTTATATTATGGAAATCATGACCTTTGGCAATCATCTGAGTTCCAACTAATATATCTATCTCTCCATTATCAACCTTATTTAATATTTCTTTATGAGAATTTTTCTTTCCAGTTGTATCAACATCCATCCTGGCAACAGCAGCTTCAGGAAATTTATTATTTATAACAGTCTCCAGACGCTCAGTTCCAGAACCAAAATCCTGGAGTAAATCACTGGAGCAGGCTGGGCATTTTTTCGGAACATGGACATGATAATCACAATAATGACATTGCAGTTTATTAATACCTTTATGATAGGTCAAAGTAATATCACAACTAGGACATTTAATTGCCTCGCCACATTCCTGGCATAATATAAAAGAAGCATAACCTCTGCGATTTAAAAATAGCATAACCTGTTCATTATTGGCTAACCGTTCTTTAATCGATTCAACTAGTTTATCACTCAATAACCCATAATTACCGGCTTCAATTTCAGCTCGCATATCAATCAAATCTATATCCGGCATAGCCCCATCCCCAGCCCGTTCCTTCAAAGTTAAATACTGATACTGTTCTTCCATGGCAAAATAATAACTTTCTAATGATGGAGTTGCTGAGCCTAAAACTACTGGGATCCCATTTTCTTTAGCTCTAATAACAGCAGCCCCGCGGGCATGATAATAAGGATTAGAGCCCTGTTTATAAGAATTTTCATGTTCTTCGTCTATTATTATTATACCAGGATTATTCAAAGGAGCAAAGATAGCAGACCTGGCACCAATAACAATCTCTGCCTCACCATGATATATCCTCTGCCATTCATCATATCTTTCTCCACCAGAGAGACGGCTATGAAGAACAGCTACCTTTTTCCCAAAATATGAATAAAAGAAGTCAACCATATAAGGAGTAAGAGAGATCTCAGGAACCAGCATTATTGCTCCCTGACCATTTTTAATCACTTTCTCGATTAATTTAAAATAAACTGCTGTTTTACCACTCCCAGTTACTCCATGGAGCAGGAATACTTTATTTAGATTGCCATCAAGAGATTTAGAAACCTCTCTAAAAGCTTGTTCCTGTTCTAGATTAAGCTCAAAATCAATCTTTTCATCCCTGCCTGCAATCTTATAGTCAGGTCTCCTCCTATTAATAACTTCTGTTCGCTCAACAAGTCCTTTCTCTTCCAATGAATAGAGAACATTTCTGGAAGTAGAAGCTATCTCAATCAGATCTGTTGCTTCTATAACTTCAATATCAGAATTAAGAAAAACCTGCAATATTCTGGACTGTGCTGGGGCTCTGCTTTTAATCTCATCTATCTTAGCAATTAAATCATCTTCATTTAATGAAACCTTATATCCTATCACTATCTTTTGAGAACCACCTGAACCATCAACTCCAGCAGGCAGTGCTGTTTTAAGTAAACTCAAAAAACTTGTTGAATAATAATCAGCAAGCAGCCTCAATGTTTCCAGCAATTCATTTGAAAATAATGGCCTTGGGTTAATTATTTTATTTATTTTTTTTACCTTGTTCTCATCAATATCTATCTCTGAAGAAAAACCGACTATATATCCATTAACATTTTTTCTACCAAAAGGAACTCTGACAGACTGACCAGGTTTATAATCACCAACAGTCTTTCCCTCTTCTGGTAAGTAAGAAAAAGTCCCTCGATCTCCAAGGTGAGGCACATCAACTATAATATCTATATAATTTTTGTTTAATTCTATCAAAATTATCACCTCACCATAAAATTAAGTCACATAGAAAAACCGAAGAATCAAGCATTATATTCTCCGGTTTAATCTCAATTATAATGAACTTTTTAATGCTTCAACCTTATCAATCTTTTCCCAGGGTAGGTCAAGTTCTGGTCTACCAAAATGACCATAACAGGCAACCTGCTGGAAAATCGGCTCAGTTAAATTTAAATTCTTAATAATACTCCCTGGCCTTAAGTCAAAATGCTTTTTAACCAATTCAGTTAAACGTTCCTCAGATACTTTTCCAGTTCCAAAAGTATCAACCATGATAGATAATGGTTTAGCCACTCCAATAGCATAGGATAGCTGAACCTCACATTTATCAGCCAATCCTGAAGCCACAATATTTTTAGCAACATAACGTGCAGCATAGGTAGCCGAACGATCGACTTTTGTGCCATCTTTCCCGGAGAAACAGCCACCCCCATGTCTGGCTACACCACCATATGTATCGACAATAATCTTTCTTCCAGTTAGCCCTGTATCACCATGAGGACCACCTATTACAAATCTGCCAGTTGGATTAATCAGATATTCTGTCTCTTCATCTAATAAATCTGCAGGAATCACTTTTTTTATAACATGTTTAATCAAATCTGCTTTTAAATCGACCAGCTTTTTATCAGGATGATGTTGAGCTGAAACTACAACTTTATCAACTCTTTTTGGTTTATCATCTTCATATTCAACTGTAACCTGAGTTTTACCATCAGGTCGCAAATAATCAAGTAATTTATTCTTCCTTACTTCAGCCAGTCGTTGAGCCAGTTTATGAGATAAAGTTATCGGTAAAGGCATAAGTTCTGGTGTCTCATTACAGGCATACCCAAACATTATACCCTGGTCTCCAGCACCTAATTCTTCTTCACCTGCTTCATCTTTTTCTCTGGACTCTAAAGCAGTATTGACTCCCTGGGCAATATCAGCTGACTGCTCATCAATAGCAGTTAATACCGCACAGGTTTCACCATCAAAACCATATTTAGCTCTATTATATCCAATATCAACAACTTTTTTCCTTGTAATATCGGTAATATCTACATAACAATCAGTAGTAATCTCACCTGAAACCAGAACAAGTCCTGTAGTAACAAAAGTTTCACAGGCAACCCTGGCATCAGGATCGCATTTTAAAATTTCATCTAAAATAGCATCAGATATCTGGTCGGCAACTTTGTCAGGATGTCCTTCAGTAACAGATTCAGATGTAAAAAAATGTTTTCTGGCCATAAAAATCTCCCTTCTAAGTAAAATACAAATACTTAAAATTTATTCTAGCATAGTGACAAATCTATGTCAATTAATTGCCACCTACTGACAGACTACCAATTAATAATGATGGTGAACCAATATGCCCACTGCCTGGTGAGCCCATTTCTAAATCATCACCTATTCCAATAACATCTTTTAAGAGCTCAATAAAGTTACCAGAAATAGTTATCTGCTCAACAGGTTTAATAATCTCTCCATCTTCAAGCAAAAAGCCTTCTGCACTCAGGGAAAAATCTCCTGAAACCTGATTGGCACCGGCATGAAGCCCTGTAATATCAGTAACCAATAATATTCTTTCCTTCATCTTCTTAAGTTGATCATAACTTGTCTGACCTTGTTCAATATAAAGATTCGTTGGAGAAATTCCAACTGAGCTTTTATGTGAGCTTCTAAAAGCATTACCAGTCGACTCAACACCATCTCTGGCTGCTGCTTTTAAATTATATAAATAAGTTGTTAAAATACCATCTTTTATAATCTCTTTTCTCCGGGTAGGATAACCCTCAGAATCAAAGGGAGTCGATCTAAAACCTTCCTCCATAAATGGGTCATCAATCAAGGTCAAATCAGTAACTGCAACCTTTTTATCCAGTTTTCCTTCAAATAATGAAAGACCTTTCTGTACATTTTCTGCAGATAAAGTTGAGGCAAAGGTCTGTAAAAGATCACCGGCAACATCATGCCTTAATAAAACTGAATAATCACCTGATTTAATTGAACTAGCTCCTAATAATGAAACAGCCTCTTCAGCAACCTCTTCCGCCAGGACAACAGGGTCAAAATCTGCAAACTTTCTTTTAACCACTACCTTACCACTGGATTTCTTATCTGCTTTATCAGCTGCCACAACTGATATAAACATATAGGCAAGTTGACTTTTATTGCTTAACTCAAGCTCTGCAGTATTATCCATTGCCTCTTCCAGCATCATATCAGAATACATACAGTAATTAACTACTTCAATTCTATCATCATAATCATAAGCAGCTTTTTCTGCCTTTTTCAATAGTTCGATTTTGTCATCTGGGCTAATTTCACCAAAATCATCACTCTCTATATTAAGTTCTTTATATTCTGCCTTCTCACTAAATATAATCCCCTCTTCTTTATCAACAATTACTGCATTCTCTTTAGCCTTATTGACTAAAAAATCTATCTCTGTCTCTGAAATACTCTCAGTATAGGAAAAGCCCATTTTACCCTGATAAATACCTCTAAAGCCAATACCATCATCATCATTTAAAGAATAATGATCAACTTCCCCTTTAAAGACACGCAGATCTATACTTGAATTCCTATTTCTATAAAGTTCAGCCTCAGAAAAACCGGCTGCTTTTGCCTGCTTAAATATCTTCTCTTTAAAGTCTTTATATTTCATTTTATGACTGACCTCCTTCTCTACCGCCAACTGTAAGTTCTGAAACTCTGATCATAGGCTGCCCCACATTAGTTGGAACAGCGCCACTAATCGAGCCACACATTCCCTGTTCATGAGCAAGGTTATCTCCAACCATATCAATCTTTTTTAAAATATCTTCCCCTTTACCAATCAGAGTTGCTCCTCTAACTGGCTCAGCAATTTTGCCATCTCTAATCAGATAACCTTCCTGAACATTAAAATTAAATTGTCCAGTAGAGGGGTCAACAGATCCGCCCCCCATTTTGCTGGCATAAAGGCCATAATCGACACTATTTATAATATCATCTTTACTGCTCTCACCAGGGGCAATATAGGTATTGGTCATTCTGGAAGTAGGGGCATACTTATAACTCTCTCTCCGGCCAGAGCCAGTTGGTTCAGCACCCATTCTCCGTCCATTTAATCTATCAACTAAATAACCCTGGAGAATACCATCTTTTATTAAAACATTCTTCTGCATCGGGATACCCTCATCATCAAAGTTCTGTGAACCCCAGGCATTAGGAATAGTACCATCATCTATTGCTGTTACAACTTCACTGGCAATCTGGTCACCAACTCTATCAGCAAAAACAGATGTCTTTTTAGCAACTGAAGTTGCCTCCAGGCTATGCCCACAGGCCTCATGAAAAATAACTCCGCCAAAACCATTATCAATAACTACCGGCATCTTGCCTGCCGGAGCATAATCTGCCTTAATCATAGTAGCAGCTATTCTGGCAGCTTCTTCAGCATATTCTTCAATATCTATAGTATCATAAAACTCAAAACCCATATGGGCACCTGGAGCATAAAAACCGGTCTGTTTCTCTCCATTAATACTTGCTACAGCAGAGATTGCCAGCCTGGTTCTAACTCTTTCATCATTAACATAATCGCCTTCAGAATTAATAAAAGTAATCTTCTGATTTTTATCAAAATAATTTATAACTGTCTGTTTAATAGAATCATCATAATTACTGGCTACCTGGTCAGCTCTTTTCATCAGATCCAACTTATCAGACTGACTAACTTTATCAGGTCTAATTTTAATAAGATGATTGTTCATCTCTCGAGCCGGCTCTAATCTATTAGGACTCATAATTCGTTCAGCCTTTAAAGCCCTCGCAGTGTTCCGGGCTACTTTCAATAAATTATCTCTCTCAGTATTATTAGTATAGGCATAAATTCCATTAAAATTATTAAAAATCCTTAAACCCAAACCGTAATCAGTCCCACTCCTTGCTTCTTCAACATCTCCACCGATCATCTTAATGCTATTAAGATGAGATTTCTCAATAAAAACCTCAGCATAATCCCCACCTTCACTGAGGGCAGTATCTATTACTTCAAGTAAAATATTTTTTTCTATCATTAATTTTTCCCCTTCCCACTCTCCATAGTCCAATAAAAAAGATAAGCACCAGCTGCGATCATTGCAATGCTTATCAGCCTGGCAACCTGAATATTCCCTAGATAGAGACTATCCATCCTTAAATCCTCTATAAAAAATCTCCCAAATGAATAACCGATCAGATAAATTCCTAAAACCCGACCTGGTTTATAATATTTACTTTTAAAGAAAACTATCATAACAACAAATACTACTAAATTCCAGATTGATTCATATAGAAAGGTCGGCTGATGATAGGCGCCATCTATATACATCCCCTCCTGGATAAATTGAGGCAGCCAGCTTAATGCCTCCTGAGATACAACCTGGCCATAAGCTTCCTGATTGATAAAGTTACCCCAGCGACCAATACTCTGGGCTAAAATAAAGGCAGGAGCTAAAATATCAACTGTAGTAAGAAAATTAAAATCTTTCTTCTTAGTAAAAAAATAAGTGAAAATAAGTCCGGCAATCATACCACCATGGATGGCCAATCCTCCACCTCTTACATTAAACATCTCAGCTGGATTGTCTTGATAATATGGCAGATTAAATAAAATAAAATAAAGTCTGGTACCAACCAGACCAAT
>Ga0207421_10002805_pt1 | contig 21294 bp, 16 predicted proteins | sample SodLakKL_010_SED_4_FD_187542 | JGI IMG/M metagenome (GOLD analysis project Ga0207421, IMG submission 187542) | Alkaline sediment microbial communities from Lake Tanatar, Kulunda Steppe, Russia - 8KL_010_SED (SPAdes) (version 2) | ecosystem: Environmental > Aquatic > Non-marine Saline and...
GATAACCATAAATATAATACTCCATGCTGGATTTTCAGTCAAGGGGCAGAAAAGAAGCTGATGGTCCCGGGGATAGAGTAAAGGAGCAGTTCCTTTACTCCGCAAAAAAAATCTGTCCAGTTTTTGATATCCTTCTGCAGAATTTTTGAGCCCTGATTTTCCCTTTGTTCCCAGATCCCGGATTGCCTATAAACAGTTTTCCGGGAGGGTTTTTCCCTCGGGAATAAGGCCTCCCGCGGCAATTAAACAGCCCGCTCCAATTTCTGCTCCGTTCAGAATAACTGCTTCCATTTCCCCCGGGCTCTCGTGGTCTATGCTGCAGCCCTGCAGAACTGCTAAATGGCGGATGGTAGCCGATTGCCAGTAATTAAATCCTGCCCCCGTAAAATGAGAAACCGCCGTATACCGAACGGTACGTGCGGTGGTGGGGGAGGTCGGTTTCTCAAATAATGGGTTGTCTCCTACCCGATTTAATTTTCTGCTTCAGCCAGGGCTTTTTCCACCGCCTCAATAACTGCGTCGGCAGTCAGGGTAGCTCCGCTAACCGAATCTACGTCAGTGGACTGGGCCTCAATTATATCGGGAATAACGGCGTCAAATGCGGATTCAGCAATTCCAGGAGTTTCCTCGTGTTCCAGGATATTAATTTCTATAATTTCGCCTCCGTCAATTACAACTTCAAGAACAATGTCATCATTATAGCCTTCCGCACTGGCCTGATAGGTGCCATCTTCCCAGCCTGGTTCCCCGTCACAACCAAAAGCAAAACCGGCTATTAGGAGTATAACGAAAGAAAATGCCAGTTTCTTTTTCATTAAAGATCCTCCTTTAAGGTTTTAAAAGGGCATTAAAAAACAAATATCCCTCCCGGGTTTTTATAATTTAACATTCCCGGACAACCATATATATAATACCCCATGCTGGCTTTTCAATCAAGGGGCAAAAAGGGAGCTAACTGTTCCGGGGATAGATTTAAGGAGCATTTTCTTTACTTCGCAAAAAAGCTCTGGCCAGTTTTTGATATCCTTCTGCAGAATTTTTGAGCCCTGCTTTTTCTTCTGGGCCCAGATCCCGGATAATTTTCCCCGGATTGCCCATAACCAGTTTTCCGGGAGGGATTTTTTTCCCCTCGGGAACAAGGGCTCCTGCGGCAATTAGACAGCCCGCTCCAATTTCTGCTCGGTTTAGAATAATTGCTCCCATTCCCACCAGACTCTCGTCGTCTATGGTGCAGCCATGCAGAACTGCTCCATGGCCGATGGTAACCCGTTTGCCAATAATTAAACCCTGCCCCCTTTCTACGTGCAGGGTACAGTTATCCTGAACATTGCTGGCCAGGCCAATATGAATGGAGGCCAGGTCCCCTCGCAGGACGGCATTGGGCCAGATCGAAGCATCTTTTTCGATCTTTACCTGCCCAATGATTCGACAGCCTGGCCCGAGATAAACATTATCCTGAATCTGGGGTTCTTTACCCTGAAAATTGTAAAGCATAAAGCCAACCTCCTCAATTTTATTAAAGGAAAACCAATTGTTTTGTAGAAATAAAGTTTACCTGAAAGTTTTATAGATTTTTTCTACTGTTTCCCATTTATTTTTTCTATAATCCGGGTAGTTGCTCCTCTGTTTTTCCAATTTTTTTTCTGGAGGTTCCATTTTGTTTATTGATGAGGTAGAAATTAAAGTGGCCGGAGGCCAGGGTGGCAAAGGTATAACCAGTTTCAGGCGAGAAAAATATGTGCCCCGGGGAGGTCCCGATGGGGGCGATGGAGGCCGGGGTGGGCATGTTATATTAAAAGTTGATGAAGGTCTGAACACCCTTGCTCCTTTTCGCCACCGCAAGGTTTTTGAGGCCGGGGCAGGAAGCGCCGGTCAGGGGGGAAATAGGACCGGGGGAGATGGAGAAGACTTAATTGTTTTGGTGCCTACCGGGACCGCTATTTATTGTGCCCGAACTAATCGCCTCCTGGCGGATCTGACTGCTGAGGGGGAAGAGTTTATCGTGGCCCGGGGAGGTCGGGGAGGGCGGGGCAATGCCCGGTTTCGCTCTTCCACCAGAAGGGTCCCCCGTCATTCCGAACTGGGTGATCCTGGCGATGAGAGAAAAATCAGGCTTGAACTTAAACTCCTGGCGGAAGTAGGCCTGGTGGGCCTACCCAATGCAGGTAAATCTACCCTTTTAACCCGGGTTTCTAATTCTCGACCCAGAATTGCGGATTATCCTTTTACCACACTTTCTCCCTACCTGGGTGTGGTGGAATGGAAGGATAATAGTATGGTCTGGGCCGATCTGCCGGGCCTTATTGCCGGGGCTCATCGCGGAGTTGGCCTGGGGCATCAATTTCTTCGCCACGTGGAGCGCACCAGATTGCTGTTATTTGTTATTGATGGGTCGGGTTTTTCGGGAGAAGAACCTTTAGACGCCCTGCAGCAGGTTCGTGAGGAGTTGAGCAAATATCGTAAGGATTTGAGTTTCAGGCCAGGTCTGGTGGCGGTAAATAAAGGTGATCTGGCCGAGACAAGGGAAAAGTGGCCCCAACTGGAAGAACAACTGGAGGAATTGGGGTTTAAATCTTTCCTTATTTCTGCTGCTGATGGTATGGGTCTGGAAACTCTGGTGGAAGAAGTTTATCAGGCCTTAAAAGAGGCTCCGGAACCAGAAATGGAAATACCCATTGTAGAAGAATCGGAAAATGAAGAGCAGACCCCTTTTTCCATAAAAAAAGAAGGGGAAATATTTGTTGTATATGGGGGTAAAGCAGATAAGATTATTGCCCGAACTGATTTCAATAATGATGAAAGCGTTCGCCATTTGCTGGATTATTTCCAGAAAAAGGGCCTTTATGAAGCACTGGAGGCAGAAGGAATTCAAGAAGGGGATACTGTTCGTATTGGGCCCATGGAATTTGAATATATGGAATAAAATTTATGAGGAGGCCATCGATGAAAATCCTTATTTCAGCGGACATGGAAGGAATTTCGGGTATTGTTGCGGGGGATCAGGTAGATTCCCGCTCCGGGCAGGATTATTCCTGGGCTCGGGGGATAATGACGGAGGAGGTAAATCGGGCAATAAAAGGGGCTCTGGCCGGAGGGGCCCAGGAAGTGGTGGTCAATGATTCCCACGGCAGTATGCGCAATATTATCCCGGATAAGCTGCACCCTGAGGCTACCTTAATCAGCGGCAGTTTAAAAGAATTGAGCATGGTTCAGGGTTTGAGCGATGAGGTTTCCGGCGTTTTCCTGGTAGGTTATCACGGTCGTCGGGGCACCCGGGCCAGTATTCTTGATCATACCTATTCGGGCAGGGTTCTCCGACGGCTTCAGATAAATGGAGTGGAGTTGGGGGAAATGGGAATGAATGCCCTGGTTGCAGGTCAGTTTGAGGCTCCGGTAATTCTTATTACCGGGGATGATTCAGTCTGTGCTGAAGGGCAGGAACTCCTGGGGAATGTCTATACAGTTGAGGTTAAAAAGGGTTTAAGCCGTTATTCAGCGGAATGTATTCACCCCGAAAAAGCCGGGGAGTTGATTGAAAGCAAAGCACGGGAGGCAGTAGAGAATATTTCTTCTTTTAAACCTTTTCAGATGGAGAGCCCCTATCGTCTGGAAATGGATGTTGTTACTTCTGCAATGGCTGATGCCTGCCAGTTAATTCCCGGGGTCAGTCGTCTGGAGGCCTGTACCCTGACCTACAGTCATCAGGATCTCCTGACCCTGTTCAAGGCCTTCCGGGCCATGCTAACCCTGGGGGGAGTAGCGGGTTAATCACGAGTATGACTGGGTTAGCAATAATCTTTTGTGTAAAAATCTGCACGCTATCAGGGCCGCTTTGTTCAATCAATTGGACACAGGCTTTTTTTGAGGGGTAGATGGTGGGGTCAATGGGGAAAATCTTTCTGGTACAATAATTGCATTTTATCTGTTATCAGGTATTCCATTTTATATAAAAGTTTTTTCCAGAGAAGGGAGGGGATATGCTTCTGAAAAAAAAAGAATGCCGGGTAAAGTTTAGTCAGTTCAAAATCATTTAAAGGAGGAAAAAAGGTGAAAAAAATTACCGTTTTTCTGGTTCTGGCTCTGTGTCTGGTTCTGGCAGGGAGTGTGGCAGTTGCAGAAGAACCTCAGTACGGGGGCCGGATCAAAGTCAGGGCTGCTGATGACCCCATGACCCTTAACCCATTTATGTTGGGTGGTCAGGCCTATGCCTGGGATCTGTCGTATTTATTTAATGCCTATCTATTTGTAATCAATCCTGATGGGGAATTTCAGCCTGATGCTGCTGAGTCCTGGGAAAACCCCGATGACACCACTCTAATTTTTAATATTCGTGAAGGTATGAAGTGGCATGATGGTGAAACCCTGACTGCGGAAGATGTTGTGTTTACCTTTGAGAAAAACCTCGATCCCGATTTTGCTTCCTACTGGCATACCGGAATTCGTGATCACATTGAATCGGTAGAAAAGCTTGATGAATATACGGTTCAGCTCAATCTTTATGAGCCTTTCGCTCCCATTATGTATAGCCTGCTATTCCCCCTTGTACCCAAACATGCCTGGGAGGAAAAAGGCGAAGATGACTTCCCCTATGACCCAGTAGGGGCAGGACCTTTTAAGTTTAAAGAGTGGAGCATTGATGAAAGGATCGTTTTTGAAGCCTTTGAAGATTTTTATGCTGGACGTCCCTACCTGGATGAAGTTGAATTTTTGAACATGGATTATGATACTGCTCTGATGGCCTATCTGGATGGAGACCTGGATGTCCTGGCAGTGGCTACAGAGGACCTGGATATGGTAGAGGAACGAGATGATCTGGATGTAGTTCAGAAGCCAGGAACTTCCTGGTTCTACCTGGGCGTTAATCAGACTGAAGGACCCCTTGCCGATAAAAAAGTGCGCCAGGCAATCTCCTATGCAATTAATCGGCAGGAAATTATTGACACCGTATTCCATGGGGCAATGGAACTCTCTACCGGACCCATTATCCCTGTTTCCTGGGCCCATAATCCTGACGTAAGGAGCTATCCCTATAATCCAGGCCGTGCAGTCCGTCTCCTGCGGGAAGCCGGTTATGAGGACGGAGTAACCGTTGAACTGAAATGTTCTTCCGGGGCCGTTGCCGCAATGGAGATTATTCAGGATCAGCTGGGCATGGTGGGGATCGATGTTGACCTACAGCCAATGGAATGGGGTCTTTTAACCGATGACGTTAATCAGGACCTCTTTGAACTTCATTACCGGGCCTGGACCCGTCAGACTGACCCGGAGAGAGGTATCAACCGCCAGTTTATGACCGATACCAACCAAAATATTGCTGGATACAGCAATCCCCGGGTCGATGAACTGGCCGAAAAAGCGGTCCGTACCTTTGATATTGATGAGCGCAAGGAATATTATTTCGAAATTCAGGAGATCCTGGCCGAAGAACTCCCCGCCATTTTCCTGTGGCATGGAGTTCACCGTTCCACCTATAATACCAGGGTTCAGAATTTCGATACCGACCCCTTCTACTGCTTCCGGGTATATCAGCATATGTGGCTTACGGACTAAAATTAAGAGGTCCAGAATAATCTGTTAAGTGAGGGTGGCGGGGGCTCTTGCTCCCGCCTCTTTCAAGGGGGGTAAAGCTAAAAGATGAACACCTATATAATTAGAAGGTTTTTACAGGTTATCCCTGTTTTATTTGTAGCCTCCATTATTACCTTCTCCCTGATGCACCTGGTTCCCGGGGACCCGGTTACAATGATGCTGGGTGAGGATGCCACCACAGAGGATATTATGCATTTGAGAAGGGTCATGGGTTTGGACCGCCCCCTTCCAGTTCAGTACGTGGAATGGATGGGCGGGATTTTACAGGGAGATTTTGGGCGGTCTCTGCGGGATAATCGAGAGGTTTTACCAACAATAATAAGTCGAATACCGGCCAGTTTTGAATTGAGCCTGGTCTCATTAATTATTTCTATGGCCCTGGCCATTCCGATAGGGATTTTATCCGCGATCCGGCAGAATACCCCTCTGGATCATTTTGGCCGGGTATTTGCGCTTTTCGGGCTCTGTGTGCCCAATTTCTGGCTGGGCCTGATGCTGATTTACCTGGTGGGTTTTTTATGGGGTATTTTGCCCCTTTATGGCCGGGTAGGCCCACCTTTTGCAGTCTTATATAACTGGGAAAGCTTTACCCATTCCATCTTACCCGCAATAACCCTGGGAACAGCCGGAGCAACCTTGACCATGCGTTTGCTTCGTTCCGGTATGCTGGAAGTATTAAGGCAGGACTTTATCCGCACCGCCCGCTCCAAGGGGCTTTCGGAAAGGATCGTGGTTTACAAGCATGCCCTTCGCAATGGGGTTCTTTCAGTTGTTACCGTGGTTGGTCTCAATATTGGAACTCTCCTGGGAGGTTCAGTAATAGTGGAGACGGTTTTCAGCTGGCCTGGGGTAGGGCGCCTGGTTTTTGAAAGATTCATTGAGCGGGATATTCCTATGGTAATGGGGAGCATGATGTTCTATGGGCTTGTTTTCTGCTTGAATATTGTTTTGATTGATATTATGTATGCCTACCTTGATCCCCGGATCAGGTATGATTGATGGGTAAGGAGGGTAGATAAATGGAAAAAATGGAGAAAAAAGTAGTGCAGGAAATGGCCGAAGTTAAACAGAAAAACCAGGTCAGAGAAATAATAAAAGGGATCTGGGAACGCCCCCTTGCCCTGATTGGGTTTATTGTTATCACCATATTTCTTCTTACCGCCCTGTTTGCCCCGCTATTGGTTCCCCACAACCCCTACAGCATGGACCTGCCCAACCGGCACCTTCCGCCCATGAGCCAGGTAACCCGAACCGTTGTTGATTACACCCAGGAAGATCCTGATTTGATGTTTACAGAGGAAGAAGTAACCTATGTTTTGGGGACCGATCACGGCGGAAGATGTATCTTGAGTCGGGTAATTATGGGAGCCCGCCTGTCCCTGATGATTGGAGTCGTGGTTGTGGTTATCAGGTTTGTCCTGGGAGTTCCCCTGGGACTTCTGGCGGGTTTTTCGGGGGGAAGATTTACCGACAGCCTGATCATGAGAATTGCCGATGGTTTTGTTGTCTTTCCGGACCTGCTGCTGGCCCTGGGTATTATGGCCGTCAGGGGTCCTGGAATTGAGAATATTTTCTTTGCCCTGGCTGTAACCGGTTGGACTGGAGTGGCCCGTATTACCCGGGCTGAAACCCTGTCTCTCCGGGAAAGGGACTTTGTGCAGGCCAGCCGTGCCCTGGGAGCTACCAAGGGGCGCATTCTGTTCAGACATATTCTGCCCAATGCCGCTGCCCCGCTCCTGGTTATGGCCACCCTGGGCCTGGCCGGGCCCATTCTGGGTGAGGCTGCGTTGAGTTTCCTTGGTCTGGGGGCCCAACCCCCTCAAATTAGCTGGGGCAGGATGATTGCCCAGGCCCGGTCCCAATCCCCAATTATTCGCGGACGATGGTGGCAGATGACTTTCCCGGGACTGGCCATATTTTTTGTGGTGATGGGCTTTAACCTGCTGGGTGATGGATTGCGGGATATTCTCGATCCCCGGATGAAAGGCGGAGGTTAAAAGGAGGTTAATAATGCAAAAAAGATCTGTTCTGACCCTGTTCTTTCTTTTTATTCTGGTTTTTAGCGGGACACTGGTCCAGGCCAACTTTCTTTTTTTGGAAGGCGAAGAAGACTGGTTGGCCGGAGAAATGGAAGGGCTGGTGTTTTCGGAAAACTATCCCGGTAGCCTGGAATTGAAAAAGGAGGAAGACGGTTATGTGGAAGAGGGTATTTATACCAGCCCGGTAATTACCACCACCTATCCTTTTACCAGCATGGTTCCCTCCTGGAATGTGAAAACTCCCGGTGACAGCTATGTTATAGTAGAGGTTGATGTGCTAATAGCCGGGGAAGAATGGAGCGGCTGGCAGGTTTTGGGTATATGGGGCAAGAATACCGAATCCAGGTCAATTTCTCTTTCCTCCTGGAATGAGGGCTATGCCTATCGAATTAATATCGATATCTTTGAGGTTCTGCACGATGACAAGGCCCAGGACTATAAGATCAGGGCTATTCTGATTGGAGACGGGGAAAATACTCCAGTCCTGCAGGGTCTGGGAGGTACGGCCTATGATCGGGACGAATTATATCCCGCCCGGGAAAAACCCGAAGGTTATCTGCGGGAACTGGATGTTCCCCAGCGTTCCCAGATGGTGGAAGACCCAGCCATCAGAGGCCGGATCTGCAGCCCTGTGGCCCTGGCCATGGTTCTGGAAAAATTGAGTACTGATATGCCCTCGGCTGAGGTGGCTCAGTATTCTCATGATGATGGAGCCCGGATATACGGGAACTGGTCTTTTAATGTTGCCTTTGCCGGAAGCCTGGGCTACCGGGCCTATGTTGATTATTATCCCAGTTTGAATGAAATTAAGGAGCAGATTGCCCGGGGAGTCCCGGTAATAACTTCAATTCGTTTTGGATCTGGCGAACTGGATAATTCACCCATAGATTCCACCGGGGGACATCTGGTTCTGGTAGTGGGTTTCAAAGAAAAAGATGGAGAACTATATGCAATTGTCAACGATCCCGCAGCCCCGGATAATGAAACTGTGCGGCGTCTTTACCGGGCCGATCAGTTTGAAGAGGCCTGGATAGGCATTGTTTATATTATTGAAGAACGTTAAAAAAAAGGAGCCGGTCGGCTCCTTTTTCTTGTACTCAGGCGGAAAGGAAAAAAAGTTTCGGAGTTTTGCAGGAAGAGAACAGGGGAGAGTGTTTTTCTCCTCAAGAGTCGAAATAAGCTCTTCTGGGGGAAAAATTTAATAAAAAGGCGGGGACTTGTTATTAAAACCAGAAAACAATGCTGAAATGGATAAAACTGAAACCGGATATCCACAACAGGCTTCTCAGGCTGTCCTGCAGAAGGTCATAAGACATGTTAAAATAACGATACTCTTTCTTCAGTCGCCATCGCAGGAAAAACTGGATCGAATTTAAAAAAAGGAAAAAAACCCGGAGCCCCATAATCAGAATTACGGCAAAAAAAATAAGATAAAGGGAGCTGAATTCATGGGTGATCCAGAACAGATAACGGAAAATAGGCAGGAAAAAGTTTCCAATAAAAAGGGCCAATTCATTCATTGTCTCACCATCCCATAAAAGTATTGAGATTCTGCTGAAGCTCCCGGCTGTAGCTGGTCCTTTCCGGATTTTCCCCCCGAAAGGCAATGAAATCACGGGTTTCCATAATAAAGACCGGTTGATAAAAACCAGGCAAAAACCCTTTTTCCCCCTGAGCAACAACCCGGGCCTGTAACAGGGGCTCGGTGTTCCTGGCGGGATTGATCCGAACCGGCCAGTTTTTCCGGTGAAAAACTTCGTCCCCATAGCGGAAAGAAATATCCATCAGGAAAAAAATATCCTCATAAAGATAGGGGAGGATGTTCAGGATGGAAAAATCCAGGACTTCCATTGTGCCGGGTTCCCCTGGCGGATCCTGAACCAGATCAGGGACATGATCAGTAACCGGAAACCCCTTATTGGCCGAGGTTCCACCAAGAATAAGGGCGGGTACCAGGACAATTAAAAGAATTACAGGTTGCCAGCTCCTGAAACGGGAGGGCCACTTTTCCCTTAAAATAAAGGCCGGGACAAAAAAAAGGGCAGAAAAAATCAGGAATCCGTTCTGGCTGATGGCCAGTTCCTGCCACCCCAGGGTGGTTTGCCCCAACAGGAAATTCAATCCCCCCAGACTCTTAATGCCCAGGAGGGCAATAATCAGCCAGCGAAACTGCGCTGCCCGGGAGGTAGAAAGGCGCAGTAGCTGAGGGAAAAGAAGCAGAAAATAGGAGAGAATAAGGGCCAGTTGCATAAAAAAAAGATTGCTCATGATTTTTTTTTGCCTCCTGATAACTTTTTTCCAATTAAGACTTCCTTTTTTGTGGCTGATTTCCTTGTTTGAATTTAAAAAATTTTCTTTTCCGATAGGGTTTTAAGGATGTTGAATGGATTTTAATTCCTGGGAAAAACTGTACATGGCACAAAAATTGCTTAATTTAATTGGAAGAAGTATTTTGCAGGACTCCAATTGGCCCAACCGGAAAAAGGAGAAACCGGTCCTGGCCTTTTCCCGCAGCCAAAAATTTGGGGAGTTCCCGCCCTGGACAGGAGCTGAACTCCTTACAAGCAAGTTGGAAAGGTATGCCAGACACCCAGCCCGGGAGAAAGAACTGATCTTTTAACTTTATTTGCAGTCCGGTTGAATATGTTCAGTCTGTTGGACAGCAGGATTAAAACCCCTCCTCAGCAGATTATAACCTTCTTGAAGGCTGAAAATAACTGGTTTAGATCCTTATAGGGGCGGGCTCTTTATAGTTTGAAAAAAGTAGTGGGCTGAAGTTGCACTTATTGCTGATGCTCATGATCTTGAAAACAGGTTCGAGGGCGGGAAATTAAAAAGAATGGGCTGGATCTGGTCGGGGCAAATTTCCGTTAAGCAGCAACTTGTTTTTTAGGAATAGTTTTTTTCAGGGGGAAAAAACCATAGCTGGGGCCAATTCCTGAGTGGATTGCCTGGCCTTGAGAGATGCGTGTTTAGTACCTGGAATTAAACAAACTTGTTCGGGAAAATGGTGTTTTAAAAGGAAAGGGGAAATAATTGTGGGCAGGATTTTAATCAAAAATGGAAAGATTATTGACGGTAGTGGGGCACCTTTCTTTTATGGGGATGTCCTGGTGGAAAAGGGGATAATTCAGGAGATCGGACTGGTTAATACCGGAGCGGAACATGTTATCGATGCTGCCGGAAAAGTGGTTGCTCCTGGATTTATTGATATTCATACCCACTCTGACACGGTCTACATGTTAAATAACAGGGGGAAAAGCAAAATTGAGCAGGGAGTAACCACTGAAATGGTAGGAAACTGTGGTTTTTCCGTAGCCCCTGCTTATGGTCAGGCCGCAAAGGATATTGGCAGGAATCTGGGGAAAAAAGGGTTGGAACTCTCCTGGGAGGGTTATGAAGAATACCTGCAGGCCCTGCAGAAAGCCCGCCCGGCCGCCAACCTGGCCGGACTGGTTGGGCATGGAACCCTGCGCAAATCGGTAGTGGGTAGTGAAGAGCGTAAGGCTAACTCCTGCGAAATGGAACAAATGGAAAAAATACTGGGGGAATCACTGGAGGCCGGAGCTTTTGGTTTCAGCAGCGGTCTTCTTTATGCCCCCTCCTGTTATGGTGATGCTGCCGAGTTTGTCCGGCTGGGAAAAGTTGCCGCCCGGTATGGTGGTATTTATGCCACTCATATGCGCAATGAAAGCGACCGCTTAATGGAATCTGTCCAGGAAAGTGCAGAAATAGGGCGTCAGTCTGGAGTAGCAGTTCAGGTCTCGCATCATAAGGTGGGCGGGGAAAAAAACTGGGGAGCGGTTAAAAATACCCTGGCCTCCATGCAAGAATTGCGACAGCAGGGCCTGGACATTACCTGTGATGTTTATCCCTACATTGCTACCTCCACTTCCCTTGGCGCCCTACTGCCTTCCTGGGCCCATGATGGGGGAACAAATAAAATGCTGGAAAACCTGCAAAAACCAGATTTTTATGAGAAGGTTCGACAGGAAGTAGAACGTATTGAAGGCGAAAGAGGCTATGATAAGATAATGGTTTCCTATTTGCCTGAAGGGGAGTTAAAACAGTATGAGGGACTGCGCCTGGCGGAAATCGCGGAAAAAACAGGCCGATCAGGTGTTGATTGCCTGATTTACCTGGTTCAGGCCAGCGAGGCGGAAGCCGGTATGATCCGTTTCGGAATGTGCGAAGAGGATGTCCAGGCCGTTCTACAGCATCCCCTGTCCATGGTAGGTTCAGATGGTAGTGCTCTAACCGAAAGAGAAGGAAAACCTCACCCCCGCAACTTTGGTACTTTTCCCCGGGTTCTGGGGCATTATGTCCGGGAACAGCAGATCATGGGCCTGGAAAAAGCCATAAATAAAATGACTGGTTTTCCTGCCTGGAGGTTGGGACTATGGAATAGGGGGCTGCTTCGAACTGGTTTCGCAGCGGATATTACCATTTTTGACCCGGAGCAGGTTGCTGAAGGGGCTACTTTTTCCCAACCCTTTCAATCTCCCCGGGGAATTGATTGGGTCCTTGTAAACGGAGAGGTGGTCCTCCAGGAGGGGGAACAGCAGCCTGTATTTCCCGGGCAAGTTTTAAGGCGGGGGAGGTTTTAAAAATTCTTCCAGGGGTCATTGCCTTTTTAATTATCTGAAGAAAAACCGCAAAGGTCAAAAGTGCAGGCAGGGTCTAACCTATCCCTCTGCAAGGGTATGGAAACCCTGAACAGCAAGGGTCAACCCGGCATCAGAATTATTTCCTGGATCTTAATTCTCAGCCCCGGGTTGCAGTCCTGATTATTCCATTAACTGCTGAAGAAAAGAAAAAATTCTTGAACATAGCCATCTAAAAATGGGGCGTAAACCCGGCCTCCTGCCGGGAGGAGTGATGGCTTTGGGAAAAAAGACGGCCAGCTGCTGCTCAATGATTCTGCCTCGGAATAACTGGAGGCTTTCCCCAAACGGGCCCTGAGTCTTGAATAAAGTTTTTAAAAATTTCACCTCATTGATTCCCTCCTGGTTAAACCGATGCCTTACCCGTGGGTATCGGTTTAACTTTTTAGAGGAAGTTCAGGCTTCCGGGTGGAAAGAGTATGATGAGCAAAAAAGAATGGAGGGAAAAAAATGGTCGAAGCATACTGGCCCCAGGCCGAACCCTATCGGATTAAAGTGGTGGAACCTATCCAGTTATTGTCCCGGGAAGGCAGAGAAAAAGCCCTGGAGCGGGCAGGTTTAAACCCTTTTCTTTTAAAAAGCGACGAAGTTTATATTGATTTATTGACTGATAGTGGCACCGGGGCAATGAGTGATAATCAATGGGCCGGAATGATGAGCGGGGATGAATCCTACGCGGGAAGCAGGAATTATTATAACCTGGCCCGGGCGGTGGAAGATATTTTTGGTTATCCTTTTTTTCTGCCCACCCATCAGGGGCGGGGAGCGGAGAATGTTCTCTTTCCCCTGCTGATTGAGCCAGGAAATTATGTCCCGGGTAACATGCATTTTGACACCACCCGGGCCCATATTGAACTGGCAGGAGGAATAGGGGTTAACCTGGTTGGAGAAGAGGCCTATGATCTCAGTTCAGAACACCCTTTTAAGGGTGATATGGATATTCCAGCCCTGATTGATTTTATTGAAAAAAAAGGCCCCAACAGTATTGCTTTTATTCTGATGACCGTTACCTGCAATAGTGGAGGGGGGCAACCCGTATCACTGGGAAATATGAAGCGGGTGCAGGAGGTGGCCAGAAAGTATGACCTGCCTCTTTTTATTGATGCCGCTAGATTTGCCGAAAATGCTTTTTTCATCAAAAAGCGGGAACCGGGCCAGGAGGATAGGCCGATCCGGACCATAATTCGGGAATTTTTCCAGCTGGCGGATGGTTTTACCCTCAGCGCCAAAAAGGACGGCCTGGTAAACATTGGAGGCCTGATTGGCCTGGCCCGAAGCCAGGAAGAGCTTTTGCAAAAGGCCCGGGAAAGGTTGGTGCCCCTGGAAGGCTTTATTACTTATGGGGGGATGGCAGGAAGGGATATGGAGGCCTTAGCCCGGGGGCTTTACGAGGTCCTGGAGGAGGATTATCTGGCCCACCGGGTGGGGCAGGTAGCCCGCCTGGGGCAAAAACTATTGGATATCGGGGTTCCCATTCAGCAGCCTATCGGTGGCCACGCAGTTTTTGTTGATGGTAAAACCTGGCTGAAACACCTTCCCCAGGAGCAGTTTCCCTCCCAGGCCCTCTGCATTGAACTTTACCTGGAAAGTGGAGTGCGGGCAGTTGAAGTGGGGACTATCCTGGCCGGGAGGGATCCTCAAACCGGGGAAAATATTATGCCTCCTCTGGATCTATTGCGTCTGACCGTACCCCGCCGTACCTATACTGATAATCACATGGACTATGTGGCTGCTGCTTTTGGCAAAATTGGGGAAAAAAGAGAAAAAATTAGAGGAGTAAAAATGACTTATGAGCCCCAGATTTTAAGGCATTTTACAGCCAGCTTTACCCGGGTATGAAACTCAGGTTCAGCAAAAATAATTAGCCAGATAACCCCTGCTTCGGCGGGGGTCTTTTTTGGGAAGGTCAGAAGGGCCTCCAGAAAAAAATTTTAACTGGGTTCAAAAACCTGCAGGACCGCAATTTGAGGACGCTTATTTACCGGTGGAAATTGTTAAAAAATAAATTGGTTGAATTTAAAAGAAGGAATTATTATAACAGGGGTAGAAACAACAAGGCGAAATGGCTCCGAAAAAAATAAAAATTCTGTTTTTTTTGGGAACGGAAATAACTGACTACATAATTGGCTTCCACCTTATTTTGGTTGCCCGCTGTTCTGGGTCTGAAGTTTTGGTTGGGAGATTATTTTTGGGCAATTTGGTATTTCCTTAAAACAATAACGAAATGAGTACATAATTTAATTCGGTTTTTCTGGGGTCAGACCTGGAAATGATGCATTTGTATGGGCTGGTTTTGTAAGCAGCCCCAGACTGTAAGGAGTGGGGTTAACCCCGAAAATGGGGTTATAGAGGTTCAACCATTATTTCTGGGAGCATTAAATTTAGGTTCAAGGAGGTGTTGCCCGGGCCAAAAAATTAAAGGGAATTGTTTTAAGAAAGATTCCCAGAGAGATTCAAACTCAGCAAAAAGGAGGTTGTGCAATTGGAGGAAAAACTGATTCAGGATCAGGGAGGTAACATATTAAGAAATCCCACGTTTTATATCGCCCTGATCATTACCGTTGCATTCGTACTATTTGGAATGTTCTTTACTGAAACTGCCGAAGAATGGATGGGTTCTGTTTTTGACTTCATGATTGAGTACTTCGGCTGGAGTTTCATCCTGTTTGTCAGTATTTTTCTGCTTTTAATTCTATTCCTGCTGATCAGTCCCCTGGGAGGGATAAAGCTGGGCAAGGATGATGAGAAACCCCAGTACCCCCTCCTAACCTGGTTTGCCATGCTTTTCAGCTGTGGAATGGGAATTGGACTTATTTTTTGGGGTGTTTCGGAGCCAATATGGCATTATATGTGGCCTCCCTTTGGTGAAGCCTATGAAGCAGGTACCATTCACGTGGCCATGCGTTACTCTATCTTCCACTGGGGTTTCCACCCCTGGGCAATTTATGCGGTAGTAGCCGGCTCTCTCTCCTATTTCAGCTATCGTAAAGGGCTGCCCATGATGCTCAGCTCTACCCTTGAACCTATCCTGGGACGCAAGGGCATTGACGGCGGTTGGGGTGTCTTTGTTAATGTTATTGGAGTTTTTGCGACCCTGTTTGGCCTGGCTACCTCACTGGGGTTGGGGGCCATGCAGATAGCCAATGGACTGGAGCGGCTGTTTGGAATAGAGAGTAATGAGGTAACCTGGGTTGCGGTGGTGATTATTGTAACTGCCGCGGCGGTTGTATCAACCATCACCGGTATTGACCGGGGAATTAAAAACCTGAGCCGAATTAATATGGTTATTGCCATATCTCTCCTGGTTCTGGTTTTCATCTTCGGACCCACTCTGTTTATCCTCAACCTGTTTACTCACTCCACGGGAGAGTATTTACAGAATGTGGTGCATATGTCCTTCGGACTTGATGCGGCTGGAGAAGGAGCAGCGGGCTGGTACGGCGCCTGGACTATTTTCTACTGGGCCTGGTGGCTGGCCTGGGCACCTTTCGTTGGAACCTTTATTGCCCGGGTATCCCGGGGCCGCACCATCCGGACCTTTGTCATAGGTGTGCTTCTGGTTCCGACCCTGGTCAGTATTATCTGGTTCAGTGTGTTTGGTGGTGCTGCCCTGCATGAAGAACATTTTGGTGCCGGAGGAATTGCTTCTGCAGTTGAGGTGGATGAGGCTGCCGGCTTCTTCGAGGCTTTAAGCCTGTTACCGGGATCCTCACTCCTCATATTTGTCGGGATGTTATCGGTGGCCATCTTCTTTATTACCTCGTCTGACTCGGGTACTTATGTTAACGGGATGTTAACCTCCCGGGGAATGCTGAACCCGCCCTATCAGCTGCGGGTTACCTGGGGGGTTGTTGAGGGGGCCATAGCCTCCATCCTGCTGTTTACCGGTGGTCTATCGGCGCTGCAAACTGCCTCGATTATTGGTGGGTTCCCCTTCATGATTCTCATGATCTTAATGACCTACTGTCTCTTCAAGGCCCTCTATGGGGAGATGCGGGAGGGATCCTTACCGGTGGAAAGAGCCCGGATCTATGAGGCGATTAAAGATCTAAAAGAGGAAGGTAAAACGGATAAGTTGTAAAATCCGCTGAACAGTGAATAAAAAATTTCCCCCCCGGTTTTTCTCCGGGGGGGATTTTAATTTTTTTGATCAGAAGAAGAGGAAAAAAGGAAGCAGTGTTTAAAAAGAAAAAAAGAATGAGAAGTTTTCAAAAATTGATCAGGGGGGCAGAAATAATGGGCCCGAAAACAGAGCAGGATAGAGGAGGAAATATACAAAAGAATCCAGCCCTGTATATTTCTCTATTTATTACCGGAGTCGTGGTGATCTGGGGAATGTTTTTCCCCGGCGTTGCAGAAAACTGGATGAATTACATATTTGATTTCATGGTTCAGTATTTTGGGTGGAGCTTTATCCTGGTGGTTAGCATTTTTTTGCTACTCCTGGTCTTTTTAATGATCAGCCCCCTGGGCCGGATCCGTCTGGGGAAAGATGGAGAACAACCCCAGTACCCATTGCTAACCTGGTTTGCCATGCTTTTCAGCTGTGGAATGGGGATCGGCCTTATTTTCTGGGGGGTTTCAGAACCGATTTCCCACTATATCTGGCCCCCTTACGGGGATCCTTATACCGCTGAGACACTACACCTGGCCCTTCGCTATTCAGTATTTCACTGGGGTTTTCATCCCTGGGCCATTTATGCTGCGGTGGCCGGCTCCCTGGCCTATTTCAGCTACCGCCGGGATCTGCCGATGATGTTGAGTTCAACCCTGGAACCCATTCTGGGGCGGAAGGGAACCCGGGGAGGCTGGGGGGTCCTGGTCAATGTTATCGGGGTTTTTGCTACCATGTTTGGCCTGGCCACCTCCCTGGGCCTGGGGGCCATGCAGATAGGTTCCGGGTTTGAAAGGGTCTGGGGAATTGAAAGCAATGAGCGCCTGTGGGTGGGAGTAGTTGTGGTTATTACCCTGGCTGCTGTGGCCTCTACCATAACGGGTATTGACCGGGGAATAAAGAATTTAAGCCGCTTAAATATTCTACTGGCGGTAGGTCTCCTGGTCCTGGTTTTCCTGCTGGGCCCTACCCTATTTATCCTTAATCTGTTTACTCATACTACGGGCGAGTATCTGCAGAACCTGATCGGTATGTCATTTCGGCTGGATCCTGGGGGAGCAGGAACTGGAGACTGGACCGGGGCCTGGACGGTTTTTTACTGGGCCTGGTGGCTGGCCTGGGCTCCCTTTGTGGGCACTTTTATTGCCCGGATATCCCGGGGCCGGACCCTGAGGACTTTTGTGGCTGGAGTGCTGTTGGTGCCTGCCCTGGTCAGCACTATCTGGTTTAGCGTTTTTGGAGGGCTTGCTCTCCACGAAGAACATCTGGGAGCGGGGGGAATTGCTGATGCAGTTGCCCGTAATGAAGCCGCAGGTTTCTTCGCCGCCCTGGAACTTTTACCCGCTTCAGGCGTTTTAATCCCGGTGGGGATGCTGCTGGTGGCCATATTTTTTATTACCTCTTCCGATTCGGGAACCTATGTTAACGGGATGCTGACCTCGGGGGGGATGTTAAACCCGCCCTATCAGCTCCGGGCCGCCTGGGGTATAATTGAAGGGGCTGTTGCTTCTATTCTTCTTCTGGCCGGGGGCCTGGAAGCCCTACAGACCGCATCAATAATTGGTGGGTTCCCCTTTATGATCCTGATGGTCCTGATAGTATACTGCCTGTTTAAAGCCCTGTATAGTGAGGTTGGGGAAGAGAAAAATAAAAATCCCGGTAATTTCTAGTGGGATATTATCAGGTTTCCCGGAAAATATCTGGGAGGATCTTTTGTTTTTAGCAGGTAACATACGCTGTCTTGCGAATAATCAATATTAGGAGAATAATTTGCTCAGATAGCGGGGAAGGGGTGTCAGTTTATGATTACCAGGATTGTGGAAAGGGTTTATTGTGACCTGGAGGAAAGACCTTCAATATTACTGGCCAATATTAACCCTACTACCGATATAAGGGCAAATATGAATAAAATAGAAGAAATAATAGAAATTGCCCACCAAAAGCAGGTTAATATTGTTATTTTCCCAGAATTAAGCCTCACCGGCTATATCTGGGAAGGGGAGGAAGGTGAGGTCTGGGATCACCTTCTGGAGGGGGAAACCACCCAGCTCATTCCCTGGTTTAATAATATAAAAGAAAGCCTGAGTGATAATCAGCAGGGCCCGGAATATGTTTTCTTTAATAATGCTTTTCAGAAGGGTGATAATTTATATAACTCTTCTTTTATCCTGCATCCCAATTATGACTATACTGATCACAATCTGACCTACGATAAAATATTTCTAACTCCCCTGGAGCGGAGGTTTTTTACCGGGGGCAGTGATAAAAGGCTGACTATTGATACCCGCTGGGGCCGTTTTGGTTTCCTGACCTGTTATGATCTCTGTTTTGTTGAACTGGCCCGGCAGTATGCCTTTACCGATAATGTTGACGCCATAATTACTGCTGCGGCCTGGAGGGCTCATGCCATCCGGGATTATCCCCGGATGAATGTGCGGACCGATAATTATTATGGATTTTTGTGGGATTTGATGAATTCTTCCAAGGCCGCCTATAATCAGACCTGGAGCATTGGAGTTAATGAGGTGGGTTCCCACGACCGCAGTGGAGTTTTGTTCTGGGGAGGCAGCGGGGTCTGGGCCCCCTCCGGTCTACCTCTTTTGCAGGGCTCCCGGATGCGGGAAGAAATCTTAATCATTCGTAATCTGGACATCAAAGAAGAAAGGGCCCGTTCCGAGGTTGAATTTAACTATCGCATAGAATTCGAAAGTGTTTATCGACAGATGAAAGATACCCGGAAGGATATAAAGGATCTGACTCCAGAGGATCAAGAGCAGGAAGAAAGAACCCGGTAGATTAACTACCGGGTTTTATCTTGGGCATTCTCTATTTATTCCCGGCCAGCTGCTTCTCATAATCCGGTACATTTTTATTGCGGATCAGGAGGAGGAAACTGGCGGTTAAAATGGTCAGGACTCCGATAAGGCTGAAGGAAAGGGGATAGCCCAGAAAAGAAAGGGCAATTCCAAAGAAAAAAGAACCGGAAGCATAAGCAATATCCAGGGCGCTTTCCTGGAAGGCCAGGGCGGTAGCCCGGGCCTCAGGTCGGGTAACATCGATTATCCAGGTAAAAATAGCAGTTATGGATCCGCCGTAGCCCAAACCGGCAATTATACTGCTGATCCAGAGGAGCAGGGAATTGCCTGGCAGAAAAAAGAGGATAAAAAGACCGATCCCCAGGAGGGAAATGGAAGGTATAACCACTACCTGTCGTCCGAAGCGGTCAGATAAACCTCCCGCGGAAATATTGCCGGTCATTCCCAGCAGGGCAAAAATGGTGAAGTAGAGGCCGGGATTGGCCACTGTAGTTGCTTCAGAAAAGAATATGGAGCCGAAGGTCAGCAGGGTTCCGTAACTGAAAGCCACAATCCCTGCTCCCAGGTAAATTGGCCATAAAAGTCGGTTTTGAATAACAGTTTTTAGTTGATCCAGGGGATTGGGGGAGACAAATGCTTTTTTTAGGGCGGGGGGCCGGAGAAAAAAGCCCAGGCCCAGGGCAATGAGGCCGATGAAGAAGCTGAAAACAAACTGGAAGGAATAACCAAATTGATTAATTAAACCTATAGAGATGCCCGGCCCCACCACCAGGGCGGTGGTTGCCGTAAAACGATAGGTCCCCATATAGGTTCCAATTTTTGGGGGGGGAGCAATATCGCTGATCAGGGAAGTTCCGCTGGAGAAAAAAGCGGCCAGCCCTATAGCCTGATAAAATCGGGCCAGGAAAACCATGGGGACATTATGGCTGACTAAAAAGAGGAGGGGGGTAGTGGCAAAAACAAAAGAGCCTATCAGGATGGGGAGTTTTCGCCCCCGGCTATCAGCCAGGGGGCCGAAATAAAGGCGCAGGATAATTCCCGCGATGAAGAAAAATGAATTTTGCAGGCCAGCCTGAAAACCGGTCCCACCAAGATCCGTCAGGTACTGGGGAGCAATTACCTGGAAGGAAAAAAAATTGAAATAAATAAAAAAACAGACTCCCAGGGTCAGGAAAAAATTCCGCGAACGATGCTGCAAAGTAGACACCCTCTTTCCCCGATCAAAGAAAATGAATTTTTGTTCTGAACTCTTAAATAGTTAGAGAAAAATACGCCAAGTCCTGCCCTCCATTTTTATTGTAGGTTGGGGGGAGTGCGGGGATTGATTTCTCGAATTGAGAAGGGTTGTCCGAGCAGGGGGGTTTTGATATAATTGAGGGTAGGAAAAAATTTATTGTCTATCAGAAAGGGGAGCCCATGGAAAAGCTCAAGGATATTAAAGGCTTTTTACAGCAGGTTTCTGATGCTTTTGCTGCCGTCCTGGATGTGGAACTGGCCATTATTGACAATAACCTGGAGGTTATTGCGGGAACCGGTTGGTACAAAAAAGAGGTAGGGGTAGTTTACAATGAAGACTGTACCACCGACCGGGTTATTCAATCCTGGGTAGACAGCCATATCCTTATTGAAGATACCAAAAGCAGTCATTACTGCGAACAATGTGATTACTCCGATAAATGTTCCGTGGTTGCCTTTGCCATGCGTCCTATTTTTCATGAAGGCGAAAAAATAGGGACGGTATCCCTGCTGGCTCTCAGTCCGGATCAGAAAGAAATTCTACTCCATGAATTTGATAAAAAACTAAATTTTTTAAATAACGTGACCAGGTTCATTGTTACTACCCTCAATGAAAAAAGGATGAGGGGCACTGTGACTACCCTGGCCAATCAGTTTGAAACGGTAATTAATTCAGTTCACGAGGGAATAATAGCCCTGGATGCAACTGGAGACATAATTAATATTAACGGTTCAGCCCGCAAACTCCTCTCTCTGGATCAGGATAAAACCGGGGAACATATCTCTTCTATTTTCCCGGATTTTAATCCCCTGGGTTTTTTTGACGGTAAACTGGA
>Ga0207421_10002806_pt1 | contig 21291 bp, 21 predicted proteins | sample SodLakKL_010_SED_4_FD_187542 | JGI IMG/M metagenome (GOLD analysis project Ga0207421, IMG submission 187542) | Alkaline sediment microbial communities from Lake Tanatar, Kulunda Steppe, Russia - 8KL_010_SED (SPAdes) (version 2) | ecosystem: Environmental > Aquatic > Non-marine Saline and...
GTCGTCGACGCGGACGCCGATGCCGCCCGGCGGGTCGTACGTGTTCAGCCGTCCGCCGGTCGCGGGACGGAAGCCCTCCGCGGCGTTCTCGGCGTTGATTCGGAACTCGATGGCGTGGCCGTCGAGGTCGACGTCCTCCTGGCTCACGGTGAGCCCCTCGCCGGCGGCGATTCGGAGCTGTTCTTTGACGATGTCGATCCCGGTCAGCCCCTCGGTGACGGTGTGTTCGACCTGGATCCGGGTGTTGACTTCGAGGAAGTAGAAGGGCGTCTCGGGGCCGAGCGGCTCCGCCGGGTCGCGCTCAGGGTCCTCCTCGACGAGGAACTCGACGGTGCCCGCGTTCCGATAGTCGGCGGCCGCAACGCCGCGGCGGGCCGCCTCGCCGATCCGCTCGCGCAGTTCGTCCGCGAGCGCCGGGGAGGGTCCCTCCTCTATCACCTTCTGGTGGCGTCGCTGCAGCGAACAGTCACGTTCGCCGAGGTGGACCACCTCCTCGTCGTCGGCGAGGATCTGCACCTCGACGTGGCGTGGGGTTTCGAGGTAGCGTTCGAGATAGACGGAGTCGTTCGAGAAGTACGCCTCGCCCTCCCGTTTCGCCGTGGCCAGTTTCTCTTCGGCCTCCTCGGCGGACTCGACGACTTTCATCCCGCGGCCACCGCCGCCCCCCTCGGCTTTGATCGCGACCGGATAGCCGTACTCCTCGCCGAAGGCGACGACCTCCTCGGGTTCGGTCACGGGCTCCGTTGTCCCCGGGACGATGGGAACGTCGGCGTCGGCCATCACGCGGCGGGCGTGGGTCTTCTCGCCGAGCCGCTCCATCGATTCGCTCGACGGGCCGACCCAGGTGATCCCCTCGGCGGCTTCGACCTGTGCGGCGAACTCCGCGTTCTCCGCGAGGAAGCCGTACCCCGGGTGGATCGCGTCCGCACCCGCCTTCCGTGCCGTCTCGATGATCGTCTCGCCGTCGAGGTAGGAGTCGGCCGCGCGGGCCGGGCCGACGTTGTACGCCTCGTCGGCGTATCGAACGTGGCCGCCGTGTTTGTCGGCCTCGCTGTAGACGGCGACGGTGTCGATTCCGAGCTCCTCGCAGGCGCGCATCACCCGCACCGCGATCTCGCCGCGGTTGGCGACAAGGACCTTCTCGAACATTCTTGATCGTCGTTCACACAAGAGCTACCTCATTCTGTCGGTCCGACCCGATAGGCGGGTTCCTGTTCGACCCGATAGGCGGGTTCCTGTTCGACCCGATAGGCGGGTTCCTATTCGACCCGATAGGCGGGCTCCGGTCCGACCCGACCGTCGGATACCGGATCGTTCCGCTCCGGTGGGGACGCTTCGTGAGTATTTAAGAGGAGACGGCGACCAGTTCCGTCCATGCTCTCGGCAGGCAACCCGTACGTCCTGCCCGCCGTGCTCGTCGCGGCGGCGGCGTATCTCGGATTGACGGTGCTGACCGACCTCTCGATCCTCGTCCGCCTCGGCGTGTTGGTCGGCGTGGGGATCGTGTTCCCGATCGTCCTCAATCGGCTGTTCGGTGGGGAAGAGGACCCTACCGACGACGAAGCGGACGGTGACGGGACGGACAAGGAAACGGCGGATGATGACGACTCGGAGGCGTCAGCGTCGACGAACCCCTGACGCCAGTTCCGCTCCCCAAGTCGCCTGCGTCACTTGGGTCACACCGAACGCGGCCCTTTTAAGCGACATCGACGAACCCGAACCCATGGAGATCGAGGAGGGCGGCGTCGAGATTACGGTCCCCGAAGCGCGCGACGGCGCGAGCGAGGGGACCGGCGGCGGGGTCTTTTTCAACCCGACACAGGAGCTGAACCGGGACGTCACCGTCGCCACGTTGCGCGCGTATCGCGAGCGGGAGCCGCGCGTCGACACCTACCTCGACGCCATGGCGGCCTCGGGGATCCGTGGCGTCCGTGCCGCCGCGGAGGGGTACACCGTCACCTGTGCCGACGTCGATCCCGACGCGGTCGCGCTCGCGGAGGCGAACCTCGAGGCCAACGACCTCCCCGGCAAGGCGGTCAATCGCGACGTCAACGCCCTCCTGTATGACGCCGGCCCGTTCGACGTCGTCGACCTCGACCCGTACGGCACGCCGATGCCCTTCGCGGACCCCGCGTTCGCGAACGCGCGCAACCTCGTCTGTGTCACCGCCACCGACACCGCCCCGCTCTGTGGCGCGCACCTCAAAAGCGGGATCCGGAAGTACGGCGCGGTGCCGCGCAACACGGACTTTCACCCCGAGATGGGGCTTCGGACGCTGATCTCCGCGCTCGTCCGATCGGCCGCCCGGTACGACAAGGCCGCCCGCCCGATCCTCTCACACGTCACGCGCCACTACGCGCGCACGTACCTCGAACTCGACTCCGGCGCGCGCACCGCGGATCGCTGTATCGACGAACTCGGCTACGTCGACGCCTGCGAGGACTGTCTCTGGCGGAAGGCGACCCACGGGTTGATCGCGGATCCGGTCGGGACCTGTCCCGAGTGCGGTGGCGAGCGCGTCCTCACCGCCGGACCGATCTGGCTCGGCCGTATCGCCGACCCCGACTTCACTCGCGCGGTCCACGACCGCGTCACCGACGATATGGGGCGCGCGGACCGCGCCCGGCGGCTGCTCTCGACGGTCGCCGAGGAACTCGACGAACCGACCCACTACGACCAACATCGGGTTTATAAAGGCTGGAGCGAGCCGGCGATCGGGATGGACGAGTTCATCGGGCTGCTTCGTGACGCCGGCCACGAGGCGAGCCGAGCGCACTACCGCGGGACGGCCGTGAAGACGACGGCGTCGATCCCGGAGATGCGGGCGGCCGTCCTCGACGACTGAACGCGGCAGCGATCGGTGTGTTTGTTGCTGCAGGCGGGCCGCCGGCGCGGCCCACCGCGGCCGCAAGGGTTTCGGTCCGAAGCCACGAGAGGGACTAACGAGCTATGGACTCTCAAAACGCGGTTCTTCAGGCGATCGACGCCGACCGGCCTGCCTTCGGCGCGGCCGCCGAGACCCGATCCCCTATCGCCATCGAGATGTTGGGGGCCGTCGGCTTCGATTTCGTATGGATCGACCTCGAACACGGGGGACCAAGCCCGCTCGATGCGCCCGCGCTCGATGCGTTCGTACGGGCGGCCGCGCTCGCTGATACGGAACCCTTCGTTCGGCTCCCCTCCGGGGAACCACACGTCATCCGGAAGGCGCTCGACGCCGGCGTTCGAACGTTGCTCATTCCCCGGATCGAGACTGCCGCAGAGGTCGAACGCGCCGCCCGAGCGACACGGTACGTCTACGACGGCGAACCGGGCGATCGTGGGGTCGGTGACGGGCGCGACACCCGGTGGGGGGCCGATCTCTCGGGAGCCACCGCCGACGATCAGGTCTGTCTCGGCGTGATGGTCGAGACTGCCGGAGCCGTCGAGAACCTCGAATCGATCTGTGCGGTTCCCGAACTCGACTTCGTCTTTCTCGGGCCCGCGGACCTCTCGGTGTCGCTCGGGCATCCGCTGGAAACCGATCATCCCGAAGTCCGTGCGGCCGTCTCCGAGGTCGAGACGACCGTGGCCGCCTCCGACGTTGCACTCGGCGGCATCAGAAACGATCCCGCGGCCGCCACTGCGGCGATCGACGACGGCTATCGCGTGCTCCGCGTCGGGGGGCAACTCGCGGCCGCACGCGAGGCGCTGGCCGGTCGCCTCGACGCCCTTCGTGGGGAGTGAGCGTCGTTATCGACACCTTTCGTCGGGAGCCATCGACCGCCTCGACGCGCGCTCCCGGATCCTTTTTTCCCCCTCGAACGAAGCGTTCCGCGTGACCGCCAAAGCCACCTCGCCGGTTGCCGTCGCCCGCAGCGTCGTCACCGCCGCACAGGACCAACAGGTGACGTTCCTCTCCGCGAGCGTCGCCTATTACGCGTTCGTCTCGCTCATTCCCGCCCTACTCCTGCTCGTCGTCGCCGCCAGCACCGTCCTCGGCGATGCGGTCGCCGAGCGGCTGCTCGCGGCCACCGGGGAGTTCCTCACGCCCGCCGGTGAGGAGGCGATCACGGCTGCGGTCGAGTCCGCACAGGGCCGGGCCGGCGCGACGCTGCTCGGGGTCGGCTTCCTCCTCTGGTCGACGCTGAAGGTCTTCCGTGGGCTCGACACGGCGTTTCTCCAGGTGTACGGCGTCGAGGAGTCCGTTTCGTTTCTCGATCAGATCGTCGACGCGTTCTCGGTCGCCGTCGCCATCGGCGTGGGTATTGTCGCCATGGTCGCGGTCGGCGCGGTCGTCGGCACGCTCGATGTCATTCCGCTCGTGAGTACGCTGAGCGTACTGTTGCTCCCGGCGCTTCTCACGCTGGTCTTTTTCCCGATGTACTACCTGCTCCCGTATCCGCAGGTGACGGTCCGTGAGGCGCTTCCGGGTGCGGCCTTCGCCGCCACCGGCTGGACCGTGTTGCAGGCGGGGTTTCAGGTGTACGCCGCAAGCGCCGGCCAGTATCAGGTCTACGGCGTCATCGGCGGGGTGTTGCTGCTCGTCACGTGGCTCTACATCGCCGCCATCATCGTTGTCCTCGGCGCGGTGATCAACGTCGTTCTCGCGGAGGGTCGTGAGCCGGAGTTTTTGGAGGGCAGCGTGGGCTTCGGAACGGTCGCCGCCGGAACCGGATCGATCGACGGGTCGGACCGGCAGTTACAACACGACCGCGGCCGACTGACCGATATGAACGGAGAGTCGGACCGCCCGGACGCGGCGGGCGATGCGGACCCCCGCGGTGCGCCGGACGTCGCGGCCCTGCAGGCGGAGGTCGAACGGCTCCGCGCGGAGTTCGACGAGTTCGAGGACGACGTCCAGCGGCGAACCGTCGAGCGACCGGCGCTCGAATCGGAGCTGAAATCCTACGTTCGCTCCCGGATGCGCCGCGGCCACGCCCGCGGCTGGGGGCCGTATCTCGTGTTGCTCTACGGGACGATCCTCACGCTCGGGGCGTTCACCTTCCTCGACGGGATCTACGCGATCGCGGCGATGATCATCCTCGGATTGTCGACGCTCGGGCTCTACACCCTCTTTATCCTCGTCGGGATCGGGCTCAACCTGCTTGAGACGCCGGGGAAGGCGCTCGATTACGCGCGGAGCCGTGGCGACGACTGAGCATCCGATCGCACACGAACCGATGACCCGAACGGCCCGCTTTCATCACCTGATTCTCGCCTCCGATGAGACCTGACGTTGGCGAGTTCGCGGTCGTGGACGCCCTTCCGGACGTCCTCATCGTCCTCCTCGCGGCGGTCACCCACCTCGCGGATCCGTGGTTCCTCTTCGGCCTGCTTGCGGCCGTCTACTGGTTCGGCGACGACCGACTGAGCGAGACGCCACGACGGTCCGGCGCGACGGCTATCGCCCTCGTCACCTGTGCGTATGCCGGTGTTGCGCTCGGCAAGGCCGCCTTCGCGCTGCCGCGTCCGCCCGGTGCCGACCCCGCCATGGTGACGGCCGCCGACGTGCCGAGTTGGCTCCCCTCGCTTTTCGTCGCTTGGTTCGAGGGACAGCTCGTGAGCGACGGGTTCGCCTTCCCGAGCGGACACGCCACCGGCGCTGTCGTCGCCTATGGCGGCTTGGCGCTGCTCGCCGAGCGGCTCTGGACGCGACACAGGCGGATCGCCCTCGCGGCGCTCATCGCGGTCCCCGTCGCGCTCTCGCGGGTCGCCATTGAGGTACACTACCTCGCGGACGTCGTCGCGGGCGTGCTGCTCGGGGTGGCCGTGATCGGCGGCGGGTTGTGGCTCGCGGGCGCGACGGGTCGGCTGCGGTCGTCGTGGACCGGCCGTCCGATTTCACCATGGCGAGGCCGCCAGTCGCCCGAGCCACTGCCGATCTTTCTGCTCGGAGGCGGTGTCTCGCTGCTTGCGGCGGGTGTCGCGGTCGCCGGTGGCCATTCCGGGGAGGTGGTCGAGGCGTCGATCGGGATCGGGACGGGCCTGGGCGGGGCGTTGGGCTGGACGCTGGTCTCCGGTGACGAACCGCCCGTTCCGATCCGGGTCGCGCTCGGCGCGTTGACCATCGCCGGCGGCGTCTGGATCGCGGCGTTCGGGTTCGATATCGGGCCGATAGTCGCCGTCGTGGCGGCTGGCGTCGCCGTCGCCATCGTTCTCGCGTTGCCGTCGCTCGCGACGCGGATCGGAGATAAAAATGGACGATTCGGCCCTGGTTGAGGCCGGCTTAGAACGTCTCGAGGTAGCGGTCCTCCTCCCACGCCGAGACCTGGGTGAGGTACTCGCTGAACTCTTGGCTTTTCGCCTCCGCGAACTTCTCGGAGACGTGCGGACCGAGCGCTTCCTGGATGACCTCGTCGGCCTCCAGCTCCTCGACGGCCGCGCCGAGGTTCGGCGGCAGCGTCTCGATGCCGTACTCCTCGCGTTTCGCGTCGTCGAACTCGTAGATGTCCTCACGGACCGGATCGCCGGGGTCGGCTCCCGTCTCGATGCCGTGGAGCCCGGCGGCGATGAGCGAGGCCATGCCGAGGTAGGGGTTACACGATGGGTCGGGGCTGCGGACCTCGAAGCGCGCGGAGACGCCCGCGGCGTCGGGGACGCGGACGAGCGCCGAGCGGTTCGTGTCGGACCACGCGACGTAGATCGGGGCCTCGTAGCCCGGCACCAGCCGCTTGTAGGAGTTCACCGTCGGGTTCGTGACGGCCGTGAACGCGGGCGCGTGGTTCAGGATGCCGCCCATGAACTGGTAGGCCGTCTCGCTCAGGTTGAACTCGTCGGAGTCGTCGGCGAACGCGTTACCGTCCTCGTCGAAAAGCGAGATGTGGCTGTGCATCCCCGAGCCGTTGATCTCCGCGATCGGCTTGGGCATGAACGTCGCGTGCAGGTCGTGTTGGGCGGCAACGGCGCGGACGACGGCGCGGAACGTCGCGATGTTGTCCGCGGTCGTGAGCGCGTCGTCGTATTTGAAGTTGATCTCGTGTTGGCCCTCGGCGACCTCGTGGTGGGAGGCTTCGATCTCGAAGCCCATCTTCTCCAAGGTGAAGATGATCTCCTTGCGCACGTCGCTCGCGAGGTCCTTCGGCGCGAGGTCGAAGTAGCCGCCACTGTCGTGGGGGATCGTCGTCGCGTTGCCGTCCTCGTCGGTCTTAAATAGGAAGAACTCGGGCTCCGGACCGATGGAGACCGTGTAGCCCATCTCCTCGGCCTTCGCGAGGACGCTTTTAAGGACCTGGCGTGGCCCGCCGACGAACGGCTCGCCGTCCGTGTCGACGATATCACAGATCAGCCGGCCGGCGGCGGAGCCGTCCTCGCCGCTGCGCCACGGGAGCACCGCGAACGTCTCGGGGTCGGGTACGAGCCGCATGTCGGACTCCTGAATGCGGACGAACCCCTCGATCGAGGAGCCGTCGAAATAGATCCCCTCGGTGAACGCCTTCTCGGCCTGGTGGGCCGGTACGGAGACGTTCTTTACGACGCCGAGGATGTCGGTAAATTGGAGCCGGAGGAAATCGACGTTGCGCTCGTCGATCTCATCGAGTACCGCCTGCTCTGCCTTGCTGAGTCCGCCGTCAGTCATTGCGTGTTCGTCCGTCATGTTCTGGACAATTAGTTCCTTATCACCCAGTATAAAGGCCTTGTCGCTTGGTGCATGATCCGCCACGTACGGCAAGACGGTGGACGTTCGTAAAATTCTAATCCCCCCACGACGTGGTTGGGTGTAATGACGTACGAAAACCTCGACGCCAAACTCGTAAATTCACTCCTCGGCAACGGCCGCGCCAGCCTCCGCAGCCTCGGCGAGGAGCTCGACGTCTCCGTCACGACGGTCTCCAACCACCTCCGCGACCTCGAAGACGAGGACGTCGTCCGCGGATATACCCCGATCGTCGATTACGACAAACTCGGCTACGACGTGACGGCCGTCCTCCAGTTAAAAGTCGAGGGAAGCGCGCTTCAGGAGGTCACGGAGAAACTCCGCGCGGAAAAACAGATGGTGAGCGTCTACGAGGTCACCGGCGACTACGACGTCATCGCCATCGGGAAGTTCACCGACACCGACGGGATGAACGACCAGATCAAGGCGCTGCTCTCCGACGAGAACATCCGCGAGTCGAACACGAGCGTCGTCTTAAACGCCGTCACCGAGAACGAACAGTTCGAACTCGACATCCACGAATAGGCGCGTTTCCGGCCTCCGGGTGGTCCCACACCCGTTTCCCCCACCTTCCCGGGCTGATTTAAGCCTCCGGCGGCCGTCGATGTTGCCATGGCAACGGACGTCCGTACGGCCGGTCCGATCGAACGGCGGGATCTGTTCGCGATGGCCGTCGCGGCGGTCGCGGTCAACCTCGTCGGCGCGCTCGGGGTTCCCTTCACCGAGCCGAGCGGCGCGTGGTTCGCCGGGCTGGCGCTCCCCGCGTTTTATCCCCCGAACTGGGCGTTCGGCGTCGTCTGGCCGGTGCTCTACGCGCTCATGGGCGTCGCCGCGGTCCTCGTGTATCGTGAGGGTCGCGCCCGCGACGCGGTTCGCCCGTCGAGCACGGATCGCCTCCTCCCGGCGAACCGCGCGGCCCGCATCGCGCTCGGGCTGTTCGCCGTCCAACTCGCCGTCAACGTCGCGTGGTCGCCAATCTTTTGGGGGCTCGAACGACCGGATCTCGGCCTCCTCGTCCTTCTCGCATTGCTGCCGCTCGTCGTGGCGACGATCCTCGCGTTCGACCGGCTCGACCGGCGTGCGGCCGCCTGTCTCGTCCCGTACCTCGCCTGGGTCCTCTTTGCGACCGCGCTTAATTACGGGATCTGGTCGTTGAACTAACGCGGGCGGTCGTCGGCGGTGCCGTCCCCCACCGTCGGCGGCTTCCCTCCCTCCCGCCCGTCGAGAAACGTCCGGACCGTCCCCGTGGGGTCGCGCTCGCGGAATCGGTCGAGCCCGGCTCGGTAGCGCTCGACGTCGCCGTGGAGCGACGACGGCGCGTCGATCGGACGCGACAGCTCCAACTCGGCGATCCCCGTCCGTTCGCCGTCGTACGCGAAGCCCGATTTATAAAGGGCCTCGTAGGCGAACGGGTTGTTGACGGCGATCCGCACCGTCTCATACTCCCGGTCCGCGAGCCGCGGGACGAGTCGGTCGACCACCGTCGGCCCCAATCCCTCGCCGCGGCGGGCCCGGTGGACGGTGACGTATCGAAGCCGACAGCAGGTGGGATCGGTCCGGTCCGGCGAGAACAAGACGGCCGCGAACACGTCCCGATCGAAGGCGCCCGGGTCGACGGTCCTCGGCAGCGGCTCGGCGGGCACCCAATCCGACACCGCCGGCGAGCCGTCTTTCGTCCGCAACACGGCCTTTCCGGGCGCGCCGACGACGAACTTTCCGGCGTACGCGAACGCGCGGTAATCCAGCCGGAGGGCGACTCCCTCGTCCGGCCAGCCGACCACGGCGAACTCCATGGCCGCCGTAGGACCCCGACACATATCAGCACCCCCGTCGAAGTGCCGATATGTTCGGACCCGGTGACCTCGGTTTCTTCGAGCGGGTCGCCCCGCTGTACGATCTCGTGATGCCCCCGGCGAGCGGGGAGGCGCTCGCCGATGGCCTCGCGCTCGCCGAGCGGCCGATCGACCGGCTCCTCGACGTCGGTGGGGGATCCGGCCGGGCCGCCGCGGCGCTCACCGGGCCGGAGATCACCGTCGTCGACGCCTCACTGGGGATGCTCGGCCGCGCCCGTCGCGTCCGTGGGTTGGACGCACTGGCGGGCGATGCGACCCGGCTTCCGGTCCGCGATGGATCCGTCGACGCCGTCATCATCGTCGACGCGCTCCATCACCTGCCAGACGCCGACGCCGCGTTCGCGGAGGTCGCCCGCGTTCTCGCGCCCGGCGGGGCCCTCGTCGTCAGCGAGTTCGATCCGGACCATCCGCTCGGGCGGGCGATCGAACTGGGCGAACGGGCCATCGGGATGCAGTCGACGTTTTTCACGCCCGACGAACTTGCCGAGCGGGTGGCGGCACATGGGCTTCGCCCGTCCGTCCTCAACCGGGGCTTCGGCTACACGGTCGTCGGCGTTCGATAAACCGGCCCGTAAGCGACTCCGAGCGATCAGTCGTCCGCGCTATCCCGTGGGGCCCGTCCCTCGGGTTCGTCCTGGTCGTGGTCCCCGTGGTCGTGGCTATCGTGGTCGTGGCCGCTCCCGCCGCGACCGGTGCCGTTCGTTTCCCCCATGATCTCCGCGCCCTCGCCGTCGATCATATCCATGTTCTTCAGGTTGTCCCGCTCCTCGAAGTCGGCGACGGCCTCCATGACGTCCTCCTGGGTGATCGTCATTCGATCCTCGGTGAGCGCGCCGAGGACGGCCTCACGAAGCACCATCCGAAGGTCCGAGCCGGTCAACCCGCTCGTCCGGTCAGCGACCTCCCCGGGGTCGAAGTCGGCGATCTCCATCTCCTTGGTGACGACCCGGAGGATGTCGGCGCGCATGTCACGGTCGGGCTTGGGGAAGTTGACGATCTCATCGAAGCGCCGCCATGCGGCGGCATCGAGCTGATCGGGATGGTTCGTCGCGCCGATCAACAGCACCTCGTCGCGGACGAGGGACACCTCGTCGATCGATTTAAGCAGGGTGTTCACCGCTCGCTTGAGCGCGGCGTGCTCGTCCGAGCGGCGGGTCTTCGCGACGGAGTCGAACTCGTCGATAAAGAGGATACACGGCGAGAGCCGCTTTGCGACCTCGAAGCTCTTGTCGACGTTTTTGGCCGTCTCACCGAGGTACTGGCTCGTGATCATCGAGAGTTTGACCTCGACGAACGGGAGACCGAGCTCGTGTGCGAGCGCCCGCGAGATGGTCGTTTTTCCGGTACCGGGCGGGCCGACGAAGAGCAGCTTGCCGATCTCGCGGAGCCCGATGTTTGCGAGATGTTCACGGTACTCTATCGCCTTGACGATCTTCTGTATCTCGCGCTCCTGGCCGCCGGTGAGCACGAGGTCGGCGAGCGTCGTCTCGATCTCCTCGGGCGCTTTGACGTTGACGAGGTCGAGCATCTCGGCGTCCTCCTCCTCGTCGAAGTACTGCTCAAGCAGCGCGTCGATCCAGACCCGGTCCGCCTGGACGGGCCGGACGTCCGCGCGCGCCTCCTCGTGGGTGACGGGCGCGTCGAGCCCCTCGGCCGCCTCGAAGGTGGCCACGAGCGTCGGGTTGGAGGCGATCCGGTCGTCCTCGGCGCGTTTCTCGACCCATTCGAGCGCCATCTCGGGCTGGGTGAGGGTGATCTCCCCGGAGAAGTCCGTCCGCTGGGTGAAAAGCAGGTCGGAGACGGCCTCCCACGGGCGCTCCACCCCGGTCGCAGTGGTTGTCACGCCGTCGGTCGCCTTCAGCGGCCGGTCGATGCGGCCGGGGACGTCCTCCCCGGGCGTTTCAGTCCAGAATACCTGTCTGAAACGCGGCGGCAGGTCGTTCTCGTCGAGGTCGCGGTTCTCGGTGTAGAGGTGGGCGGTTAAGACGAACTCGACCACGTCGAGCGCCGGGTCACTCATCCCCGCGGGATAGCGGTGCCGCGCGCTTAAGACCGTCGAAGCCGCGGTCGCAGAGCTGGTCGCCAACCCCCGGCCGCCGAACTTTTGTCCGACGGCCGCCTCGGTCAACGTAGCGAATGCCGAACCACCCCTCGCCCCGGCAGGCCGCACGCGATGGCGTCCCGACGACGTGTATGCGCTGTGCGGTCGGCTGTGGACTTCGCCAGCGGCCACCCGCCGACGGCGACGGGGTTGGTACCGTCAGCGGCGACCCCTCCCACGTCGTCAGCGCCGGGCTGGCCTGTGCGCGGGGGATAAAAGAAACCGCACGCCCCCGCGGCGAGCGACTCACGACCCCGCTCGTGCGACGGGACGGCGAGCTCGTCGAGACGACGTGGGAGGTCGCGCTCGACCACGCTGTTGCGGGGATCGGGTCGGCGATCGGTCTCGCCGACGGGACCTCTTCCCCAACCGACCCCGACGCGCTCGCGGTCCTCGGGAGCGGACAACAGACGAACGAGGCGGCCTACGCGCTCGGGAAGGTCGCCCGCGGCGGCGTCGGCACCCCGCGATACGACGCCAACACTACTCTCTGTATGGCAAGCGCGGTGCGCGCTTACTTCGACGCGTTCGGTAGCGACGCGCCCCCGCCGACCTACGACGACATCCCCGAGGCGGCGGTCCACCTGATCTGGGGGGCGAACCCCGCGGTCGCCCATCCGGTCCTCTTCCGGTGGATCGCCGACGCGGCGGCCGAGGCGGGCCGTGAGCTGATCGTCGTCGATCCGGTCGAGACGGCGACGGCGAGGCGGGCGGACCACCACATTCGGCCGGCCTTTGGCGGCGATCATGCGCTTGCACGCGCGATCCTCGCGCGACTCGTCGAGGACGACCGCGTCGATCGGGAATTCATCGACGCGTACACGAGCGGTTTCGAGGCGGTTCGTGAGTCGCTTTCGGACGCCGAGTCCGCCGCCGCGGCCGCCGGCGTCGACCTCGACACGGTCGACCGACTCGCGGCCGCCTTCGAGCGACGGACGCTCGTCTACTGGGGGATGGGCGTCAACCAAAGCGTGCGGGGGACGGCGACCGCCGGCGCGCTGATCGACTGCTGTCTCGCCACCGGGAACCTCGGCACGGGCCGTGGACCGTTCTCGATCACCGGGCAGGCGAACTCGATGGGCGCGCGCCTCTGTGCATCGACGGGGACGTGGCCCGGTCATCGAGAATTCACCGACCCGGACCACCGCCGTGCGGTCGCGTCGGCGTGGGACGTGCCCGTCTCACGGCTCCCGACCGACTCCGGTCCGGGACCGGTCGGGATCCTCGAGGAGCGACCGGCGGCGCTCTGGACGGTGGCGACGAACCCGGCGGCGGGCCTCCCGGCGGCCAGCGACGCCCGCGAGGTGCTCTCGGAGACGTTTCTCGTCGTGCAGGACGCCTTCCGAACGGAGACGGTCGAATTCGCGGACGTCGTCCTGCCGGCGGCGACGTGGGGGGAGACAGCGGGAACGACGACGAACATGGAGCGCCGCATCTCGCGCGTCCGTGCCGCGACGGACCCTCCGGGGGCGACACGAACCGACCTCGAGATCATCGTCGCCGTCGGCGAACGACTCGCGCCCGGGCTGTTCGCCGGGACCGGTGCCGATCCGGAGGCCGTCTTCGAGGAACTCACCGCCCTGACCGCGGGGACACCGGCGGATTGCTCGGGCATCACGTATTCGCGGCTGGAGGGGGGCGCGGTCCGCTGGCCAGCACCCGGCCCGAACGTGGAGGGTGGGTACCGTTATCTCGTCAGTAGCGGTGCTGTCGAGGGCGAGGATGGCGATGTCGAGGGCGAGGGCGACGATGCCGACGCCGAGGGCGATGCCGACGCCGAGGGCGACGCCGCTCACACGTCCGATCGGTTCGTGTTCCCGACCCCGTCGGGTCGGGCCCACTTTTCGACCCACGCGGCGGCGACGCTCCCGGAGCCGACCGGCGACGGATACGACCTCCTGTTGACGACCGCCCGGGAGCCGGACGGGTATAACACGGGCATCCGCTCGCGACCCGGCGACCCGGGTCCGGTAACCGCGCGGGTCGCGCCCGCGACCGTCGCCGACCGCCTGGGAACGACCACGGAGGACGTGGAGGGGATCGACGGTAACCCGGTCGAGATCGTCTCACGACGCGGCCGCGTGCGGGCCGTCATCGAGCCCGACCCCGCCGTCCCCGAGGGCGCGGTGTGGCTCCCCATCCACCACCCCGCGGCGAACGACCTGACGGTCGATGCGACCGACCCGTTCTCGGACGAACCGAACTACAAACAGTGTGCGGTTCGCCTCGAACGGCCGGATCGCTGAGGTTCCTCCCGACAGTCGAAACTCCGCCGGGTCTGGACGGCTCTGGCCGTCGCTCGGTACGTATTGGTGTAAAAAACCGGGCTCGCTCTACAGGCGGCCGACGTTCTCGACGGCGACGGACTCGACGCCGTCGACCTCCGCGAACGCCTCCTCGACGGCCTCCGTGCCGCCCGCCCCGTCGGGGACGATGACGGTCGGCAACAGGGCGACGAGGCCGAAGGCGACGTCCTCCGTTTCGAACCCGCGGATCTTCGCGCCCTCGGGCAACGAGGCTTCGAGGCGGTCTTCAAGCTCGTCGAGGTCGAGTTCTGGGCTGTTCGGCATGACCTTGATCTTGGCGGCGACGTCCCCCATGTTAGGGCCCCCGGAAGCTGCAGTCGGGGCACTCATAGAGGTTGCTCTGCTTGCGGCACTTCGAACATCGGTGGATGGTCGTGCCGCAGTCCGGGCAGGCGAACCTCGCGGCGGTCATGCCGGATACCTGAATCCCACAGGAGACACACTTGTTGGCGGCTCCGGAATCGCTTTTGCTCATACCGGATCTCACCCGCGCGTGACTTTTAACGGTTGTTCTTTGCGCGCGGTGCGGGTCTCACGACGGATTCCGTGTGCCCGACTCACCAGAGCATCAGCGGCCCGATGAGCACGCCCATCAGATGGACGCGCCGCGCGCTGAATCGAGGTGGAACGAGACCGAGAAGCGCGGAGACGACGAAGACGCCGACGCCGAAGGCCCCCGCGAAGGCGAACGAGAGCCCGACGAGGAGCAGCAGCACCGTCACGGAGAGTCGCGTGTAGTCCGCGTTGCCGACGATCCGGAGGTACGCGTCGCCGAGCAGCAACACGAGCATGAACCCGCACAGGGCCGCGATGGCGACCGCGACCAGCAGGACCGGCATCGCGAGCGGCACCTCCGCGCGCTCCACCGCGACGGTCACCCCCGTTCTGGGCGTCCCGAGCGCCGCGAGCGCGAACAACGCGAAGACGGTGTTCGCTGTGTTGGCCCCGCTCGTCGCGACGACGAACCCCCGGTCGGCCTCCCGACGCGGCACGGCCGGAAGCGCCGCGATGGCGGCGATCGCCGCCGAGACGCCGGGGATGTAGCCGACTATCGCGCCCGCGATCGACCCGGCTCCCGCGGTCACCCCGAGGTCGCGTTTCCCCATCGTGAGCCGGGCGTCGGACTGCGGCGGGACGCCGTCGCCGCCGATCGCGTCGATCAGCACGGGTGCGCCGAACAGGCCGGTGAAAAGCGGAGCGAGGATCCCCCCGGCATCGAGCGGCGCGTCCGGATCGGTATCGAGCGTCGCCATCCCGAGGGCGGCGCTCGCGAGGAAGGCGAGAACGCCCACGATCGCTCCCTTTCGGGATGACTCCGTGACGACGAGGAAGAGGACGACGCCCGCGAGCAGCCAGGGGAGGTGTGCCCTGACGGTCGGATACCAGCGGACCATCGCCCACGTGATCGGGATCGCGAGCGGGACGGCGAGCGCGACCGCGATCCCCGACCCGACCGCCGAAAGCCGGAGCGCCTCGCGGCCGCGACCGGCGACGACCAGCCGATGGCCGGGAAGCGCCGCCACCGCGGTCGCCGCGTCGGGCACGCCGAGCGCGAGCGCCGGCACGATGTCGAGAAACGAGTGGACCACCCCGGCCGCGAGGATCGCGATCCCGACGAGCAGCGGGTCGGCCGGGATCGACGGGGCAACCCCCGCGAGCAACAGCGCGAAGTTGTTCGCGTGGAGGCCGGGGACCAGCCCGCTTACGGTTCCGAGCGCGGCTCCGGCGGCGAGGAAGGCGAACGCCCGTACGGTGAAGCCCGGATCGATAACGGGGTGGACCAGCGCGTCCATCCCGCCGAGGTGGCCGCGGCTTCACTCATAAGGGTACGGTCCGGAACGTCGACTGTGAGAAACGAACTTACGCCGCCTGGGCCGCCTGCGACGATTTCTTCCGGGTGATGTAGCCGGCGATGCGGTTCCGCACGCCCTTCGATTCGACGGTGGTGAGCGCCGTGACGCTCTCCTTGTTCGTCTCGAAGTCCGTGTTGAACGAGTCGGGATAGCGCTCCAAGAGCACGTTCGCGAGCTGTTTGATGTACTTGGGCTTGATGGCCATACCGAGCGGTACCGTCGGGCCGAACTAAAAGGAATCGTTCCCGTGGCGGGGCTCTCGCGGCCGTCGCTCCGCCGGTGGCGGTGTCTCTACCGTCGCGCCCGCCAGTCGGTCACCTCGTCGATCCGGGCGAAGGCCTCTCGTTCGCGGGGGCCCCCGCAGCGGTCGACGACGTCCGCGAAGTACGCGAGGCGTTCGAGGAGGACGTCGGTCGAATACGTCGGGACGTCGAGCCGCGAGGCCGCCACGGTCGCGTCTATCACCGCGCCGAACCCGCGGTTGATCGTCCGCACGCCGGTTCGCTCGATGGCGGTGTCGACCGGCTCCAGTGCCCACGTTCGGATCGTCGTGTCGCCTTCCGTTCGCGTTTCCAGTTCCTCGACGCGCACCTCGACCCACGCGTCGGCCGACGGGAGCACTGGCTCGTCGACCTCGTGGATCGTCAACGCCGCCTCGACGAACGTCCGCGGGTCGGCGACGAACTGGACGACGCCGCCGCCGCGCTCCGTGAAGTTTCGCCAGGTCCGGGTTCGCCCGTAGGTTCGGGCGGTGACTGGCGGCTCCGTTTCCCCGTCGGCTCCGTTCGGCGGGCCGGCTCCGTTTGCCGCGTCGGTTCCCTTCGGCGCGTGGATCCCGAGTGCGGCGGCGTTCCACCGGCCGTTCGGTCCCAGCGTCGTCACGACTGACTCCGTCACACCCGACAGGTCGACGGGCCAGCGGGCGGGTGATCCGGATGTTCGGTCCGTTCCGTCACCCCCGCTCATGCCCGCACCTCCAACCCGCGGCGAAGCGCGACGAAGAGTCCCGCACAGACGAGATCCGCGGTCGTCCCGGGGTTGACCCCCTCGTCGACGAACGCCTCGGCGAGCGTCGTCGCCGCCGCGAGGTCGACGTGATCGGCCAGTGGGTCGGGAAGCTCGGCCACCTCCTCGCCCGCGGGCGCATCGACCCCCTCGATCACGGCCGTCACGCGCCGGCTGGTCTCCCGTGCCACCTCGGCGTCGTGGTTCGTGGCTACGAGCGTGTCCGGTTCGGCGGCAAGCTGGTGGATAAACGCCCGTGCCGCCCGATCCGTTACCGGCCCCTCGTCCGCGAGGATCCGCTCCGCGATCCGGAAGGTCCGCGGGAAGCCCTCCACCCACTCTTGGGCGTTGCGGTCGGGGATGCCGTCGACCTCCGCCCCGAGTTCCATCACCCCCCGAAGGGTCATGCCGCGCGCTCGGAGCGTGGGGGCGGCGTCGCCCCCGCGTCGAACGTCGAGCGCGTCGGCCTCCGCCGGTGGGTCGTCGACGGCGACGTCGACGTGCTCGAGGGCGGTGTAAAAGGCGACCGCGTCGTCGACGGTCGTCCGTCGCGCCACCCGATCGGCCGCTTCCGGGGTGACGGTCCCGGCCGATACGACGGCGTCGTCGACGGTCGCGGCAAGCAGTGGGATGAGCAACAACAGGCAGCCGAACTGGGTGTTCGTTCCCGCACGGTCGGCCATCCCGCGGACCGCCCGTTCGAAGGCGGGACCGAATGGATCCCCGCGAGCGGCCGATTCGAGCCCGGCCCGTGCGCCGACCGCCCCGCCGAGGAAGGATTCGAATCGGAGGTCGGCGAGGTCGCGCTCGCGATCGACGTTCCCCGGCTTCGGGGTCCCCGAGACCTCCAGCAGGAGCGCGAGCGTCGCGTCGTCCACGGGGTCGCGGCCGTCGTGGTCGCTGTTCAACCGCCCCGTCATCGCGTTCCCCTCGGCGCGTCGGCCTCGCCCGGGAGCCGGTCAGTCCGCCAGTCGGCGACGGCGTCGGCGACCGCACGGATCGCCTCCGGGTCGGCCGGGCGGAACGACCGCCCGATCCCCGCCGGACGGGTCGGGCGGGCGATACTCACCGCGTCGGCCCCGTAGGCCGCGTACTCGGCGACGGTTCGGCGGTCACGGACCCCGTTGTTGGCGACGAGGGCGAGCCCGAGGTCCTCGCCGCCGATCGCCTTCCGCAACTCGGCGATGGCGGGCTCGGAGTCCATCGCGTCGACGTGGATCCAGTCGCCCCCGGCCCGCGCTATCGTCCGCGCGACGGCGACGAGGTCGACGCCGGGCACCTCCGCGCGAACCTTGACGCTCGTCGTCGCGCCCGTTTCGGCGGCCGCCTTGACGTGTTCGTGAAGCCGTTCGTCGTCCCGGAGGAGGGACTCGCCGCAGCCGGCCGCCCGGAGCTCCGGCTGTCGGCAGTGGGCGTTCACCTCACAGATCGCGGCGTGTGCGGCACAGACGGCGGCGGCCTCACGGATCGGTTCGGTCGTGGCGCTCCGGAGGTTGAATCCGGGTCGGGGGGCCGTCTCTCCCGCCGGTGTCGCGTCGTGCCCTTCAGTCACCGCCGCAAGCTGCTCGTCGATGAACCGGATCGGCGAGTCGGGGAGGAACTCGTTTCTGTCGCGTGCGCGGAGGGCCTCGGCCGCACCCCTGCTTTTCGCGTCGAGCGCGATCCCGCCGAGGATCGCCACGTCGACGTGGGCGGCGAGCCCGCGGGCCCACGCCGCGTCCGACTCGCCGCTGAGGCTGGCGGCCACGAGGAAGGGTTCGGGCGGGTGGGGCTCGTTCATGTGACCGTCTCCAACGCTCGATAGCAGGCGCGGGCGACACGCTCGGCGTCGTCGGAGCCGTCGATCCGGGTATCGGTTCGCTCGACGTGGCACGCGAGGTCGGTCGGGTCCGACTCGTCGAGGACGAACGCGTCCGCAAACGGGTAGGCCGCGGCGACGCCCGCCGTCGACGGCTCGTAGCCGACGCCCTCCATCAGCTCCGCCGCGGGTCCCGAAAAGACCCGGTCGCCGACGAACGGCGAGACCGCGACGACCGGGGTCGCCTCCAGCGCTGCCTCGAACTCCGGAAGCGCGAGCATGGGGCCGATGCTCGTCACGGGGTTCGACGGACCGATCACGACCGGGTCCGCCAAGGCCTCCCGGACCGCCTCGGTCGGCTCCGCGCGCCCCGCACCGCGAAACTCCACGTCGGCGACCACGGGCTCGGCCCGCCGGGCGACCCAGTACTCCTGAAAGTGGATCGTCTCGCCCGCCTCGGTGTGGATCATCGTGGCGACGGGGTCGTCCGACATCGGGAGGAGGTCATAGTCGAGTTCGAACGCCCGCGCGAGCGTCCGGGTGACGGTCGTGAGCGAGTGGCCCTCATCGAGGAGGCCGGTTCGGGTGAGGTGGACGGCGCGGTCGCGGTCGCCGATCTCCATGAACTCCGCGACGCCCGAGAACCGTCGCCAGCGAGCGATCTCCCGGCCCGCAGTCTGTGCAGTCTCGTCGAGATAGCGGGGGCCATCCTCCAGGCCGGCGGCGGCAGCGAGCCGCGCAAGTTCCGCGTGTGTCTCCGTGGTGTCGCCGTCGATCCCCCACCACCGGTCGCGGTCGAGGACGTCGCCGCCGGCGAAGAGGACGGTGTCGAGGTCCGGGCAGACGAGGTGGCCGGCCAGTTCGACGTCGTCGCCGGTGTTGGCGACGACGGTCAACTCGTCGGCCGGATACAGGCGCGCCGCGCCGTCGAGCAGCTTCGGCGTTCCCGTCCCCCCCGCGAGGAACGTGATCATGGAGAATGAAAAGCGACCCCGGGGTTTGTATCCTCGGCTCCGTGTCGGCCAGCGTTTATATACGCAGGTTCGCCCCGATCGCCCAGACCACGACCATCGGCGCGCCCGCTCGGGCCTTTCGAAAGGGCCGAGCGGAGCGCGAGGGAGGGTGGCTGCGGCCGCGGGATTGCACCGCGGCCGCAGACGCCCGAGGCTGGGGAGGCGTGAGGCCCGCGCTGACCCGTGGTCGTTCCGTGACGGTGGCCTCTCTGGCGACGTTATTTATATACCGACCTCGGCGATCGGTGATCCCAATCTCCGGGACACAGCGACCAGCAGCAGTGTTTGATATCCTCCGCCTCGATCCGCCGCTCCCTGATCTCCTTACTCGTCAACAGCGACCCTCGTCTGCATCGCGTCCGTATTAAACGCGCTTCCCGCGCCGTCCGCGTCAAGGACGATGACGCCCGCGCCCGACCCCGTCACCGCATCGAACTCCTCGATCGCCAACTCGGCGGCCGTTTGCGCGTCCATCCCGGACTCCAGGTACGAGACGGCCCGCTCGGTGAGCGTCACGCGCGCGATGTCCTCGCCCGCGCCGGTCGCGCTCGCACCGCCCGCCTCGGTACAAAAGAAGCCCGAGCCGACCTGGGGAACGTCGCCGACGCGGCCCGCGAGCGCGAACGATCGCCCGCCGGTGGAAGTCGCGGCCGCGAACGTCTCGCCGTCGCCGGCGACCGCGCCGACGGTGTCGTGATCGGGGGCCTCGCGTTCGGAGCGCTCCCCCGCGTCGTCATCCCCCGACCCGAACCGGCTCGCGAGCCAGTCGAGGTGCGCCTCGATCCCCTCGTTCGGCGGGTCCTCCGACTCGTAGCGCTCGCGTTTTTCGTCCGTGAGCAGGTCCACATCGGCCTCGATCCCGAAGGCGTCCGCGAGGGCGACGGCGTGCTCGCCGGCGACGAAGATATGTGGCGTCTCCTCGGCGACGACGCGGGCGACCGAGACGGCGTGTTCGACGCCGGGCATCGAACAGACCGCGCCGATCCGCCGATCCGACGTCATCACGCCGGCGTCCGTGCGGACGACGCCGTCCGACTGCACCGCGCCGCCGACGCCCGCGTTGAACCGTGGGCTCGATTCGAGGACGTGGACCGCCCGCTCGACCGCATCGAGCGGGGTCGCCGCCGCCGCCCCGACCTCGGCCGCCTCGTCGAGTATCGCCTGTCTCGACTCGGGCTCCTCGGGGTCGGTTCCGGCACCGCCATGGACGATTACGCGCATGACTGTGGGTCCGCGGAGGGCGAGTTAAAAGGGTCGAAAGCGGCGGTGTGCACGTCGACCGTCGGAGGAGGCACGTCGCCGGACCGTCCGGGGGGACGCGGCACCCATCCACCGAAAACGGCAGACAGAAGCCACCTCGTGGTGGTTTGCCGACGCAGCCGAAAACGGCAGGCACTTTAGTTCGGTCCGAGAACCCACGAACGTTCATGAGCTACGATAAAGTCGAAGTCCCCGAGGACGGCGAGGCCATCACGCTCGCCGACGAGGAGACCGGCGAGTTGAACGTCCCCGAGAACCCGATCATCCCGATCATTCACGGCGACGGGATCGGCACGGACGTCGGCCCCGCCGCCCAGAAGGTGCTCGATGCGGCCGCCGAGGCCACCGGCCGCTCCATCGCGTGGATGCGCGTCTACGCCGGCGCGAGTGCTCGCGAAAAGTACGACGAGAACCTCCCCGAGGACACCGTCTCCGCGATCCGGGAACACCGCGTCGCGATCAAGGG
>Ga0207421_10002807_pt1 | contig 21286 bp, 17 predicted proteins | sample SodLakKL_010_SED_4_FD_187542 | JGI IMG/M metagenome (GOLD analysis project Ga0207421, IMG submission 187542) | Alkaline sediment microbial communities from Lake Tanatar, Kulunda Steppe, Russia - 8KL_010_SED (SPAdes) (version 2) | ecosystem: Environmental > Aquatic > Non-marine Saline and...
GGCAAGTGATCGTTTTACATCGGAGACATGATCGGCAAAAACCGGAACCGATGATCGATTATCACTGGAATACGTGATCGATTTGAGTGGAATACGCACCAAGTGATTCAAAGGGCGTAAAAAGAGCCGGGAATACTTTTAGACCTAAAAGCAGACCGAATAAAAGCAGCCAGCCATTTTGCCTGCTCATGTAAGTATTATAAAAAGCATAGAGTATTAATGCCAGGAAGGCCCCTCGGCCAATTTGCCCGAAAAATACCGCCATTACCATTCCCAGGCTTTCCAGGGGGCGCCAGAGCTCAAAAGCTTCCATGGTAGCCAGGGCTTCTTCATAACCGGATATTTCATAAAACAAACTTCCGACTACCCAGTAGATGATTACATGAATCAGGGTAAAGCGCAACGTATAACCCCTCAGCCATCTGGCAGGAGCTGCTGATTCGGCTCCAGCCGGACTTGTAGCTGTCTCACCTCCCTGCCCGCCGGCAATTTCACCTGCCTTCCTTCCATTCAATGGCATGACAGGGGACCTGTCCCCCTGTCTTATGTCCCCCTGGCCCAGGCGCTGTTCCCAGCGCAGGAAAACCAGGGAAAAACATATAAACTGGATCGCACCGGCAATAATAACCAGGAAGTGTTCCAGGAAAGTAGTCTGGGTGTAAATCATACCCTCGATCGAGCCCGGCTTTGGCTCCAGGTTGCCCAGCAAGGATACCCCCCACAGGGCGGCAAAAAGGATCAGCAGGCCCCTATCACCCTTAACAAGCAAATCATAAAAGGGGTAAAGCACCAGGGCTAAGAAGGCCCCTAGCAGAAGCTGAGCAACCAGGTTGTCAAATCCGAGGTTATATGGTTCATAGAAATCCAGGGCTGTCCTGCTCGCTGCGGGCAGGACATGTTGCAGGTTCAAGAAAAGAACACCCACAGCAATGTAGAAAATTATGTAAGCCAGGGCGAAACGACCCGTGAATCCACCCACACTTTTAATATTATTCATTTTCTATTCCTCCTTCTTTTTGACTGCCCCACAGGTAGAAAGCTTCTCCCGCATTCATCAAAAAGCGCATTATGGCCCGGTTTGAATTTGAGCCAAATGTTCCGGCATTGACCAGCGTAGCCAAACCGTGCGTAAAAATCCAGGTATACTGGATCAAATGTTCCTGGCCGCTACTTTTCATTTCCATCAGCGCTCTCCCCTCTTCACTGTCTACCCCGTATTCCAGGAAAAATGCATCCTTTATACCTTCCCCATTTTCTAAATCCATTTCCTCGGGTGAATCCAAATACAAAAAACGGAACAACTGCTTTTCATCTCGGGCAAAAACCACGTACCCAAAAGCAAGATTTAACAGGGCATGCTCCGTATAAGGATGCTGCTGAAAGCTTTTTTGGAGTTGCCTGGCTTTATGCCGCAGTTCTTTTTCCAGCTCCTCCACCGACTGAACATGGGAATAGATCGGCATAGTAGAAGACCCCAGCTTTTTGGCAATAGCCCTGGTTGTAACCGAAGCCCAGCCTTTTTCTTGCACCAGCTTAAAAGCTGTATCTATTACCTGCTCCCTTGAATAAACACTTGGTTGGCTCATTAAATCACCTCCGCAAAATATAACGTATGTTATATAACTATTGTTATTATATATAACGCTTGTTATATTGTCAAGCCTTTTTATAAATACCTTTTCAACCTGTTTCAACCCGGGTTTTCCCCTCCAGCGGTATCTCCGATCACCGCGTGCCTGGTTGTTTTACTTTTTCCGGGCATTCGGTATAATTAGCTCACGGGTAAAATACCAGGCTTATTTCTGTCTTAGCTAAACCGGAAAGGGTGATAATCAGTGGAAGAAATAAAATGCAGTTCATGCGGCCATACGGGAAAATCTGAGGAAAGTTGGACCAGGTGCCCTGAGTGCGGGCATACCCTGTGCCGTAACTGCAGCAAGCAGGATAGTAAAGAAAAGAAGGACCTGGAAAAGCTGCGCAAAGGCGGTGCCTACGAACGGGTAACCACTCTTTGCCCCAGCTGCGGTTACGGTATGTTCAACCTGTAGTGTTATGGAATAATATGGTGGGACAGGGGCCTGTCCCTTTGTCTTGGAGCTCATCTATTATTGCGATAAAAATTTCTACCAGCTCCGGGTCAAACTGTGATCCGGAGCAATTCTTCAGCTCGGATAAAGCTTCGGTTTGGCTAAGAGGCTCCCGGTAAGGCCTCCCTGCGGTCATAACTTCATAGGCATCGGCAATGGCGACAATACGGGCCAAAAGAGGGATCTCTTCACCTTTTAAGCCCTGGGGATAACCACTTCCATCCCAGTTTTCATGATGAGCCAGTATATCTTCAGCCACATGTGAAAAAGCTTCGGCTGTTCGGGCGATACGGTACCCCGTCGCCGGGTGCTTCTTAATAATATCCCATTCTTCCTGGTTCAAAGGGCCGGCTCTGCTCAACAAATCTTCAGAAATGCTGGTTTTACCAATATCGTGTAGCTTAACAGCCAGGGCCAACCTGTTCATTTCGGCTTCAGGAAGCTCAAGGTAATTGCCTATACCGGAAGCTATTTCCTGCATTCTACCGATATGCTCCTCTGTCTCATAACATTTCTCACCCAGGGCTTTCAGGAGGGTATCCAGGATCGCGCTTTTTTCACTGCGGCTTTCAGCCAGCTTTTTCCTGTACATGTCTTTTTCGGCCTGGTTTAAGACATTAGACAACTCCTGTTCCGGTTTTTCCTTAACTGCAAGACCCATGGCCATCGATAAAGGCACGTTCTCTATATAAACACTGGCGGTCAGTCCTTTAATCCTGCGGTAAATACCTTCAGTTTCTTCTCTTTTAGTCTGCGGCAGAAGAATAACAAATTCATCCCCGCCCCAGCGGGCGATGATATCTTCACTACGGCAGGAACAGCGCAGGACTTCTGCTGCATCCCTGAGCATCTTGTCCCCAAAGTCATGGCCGTAGGTGTCGTTTACCAGCTTGAGACCGTTCAAATCAACCATGATTACACTGATTGGCAGCTGCCTCCCGGTATCCAACCGTTTCATCTCTTCTTCAAGGTAGAGCCGGTTGTGAAGACCGGTCAGGTTATCGTAATAACTGAGGTACCTAATTTTTTCTTCTGCCTGTTTGCGTTCAGTTATATCCCGGCAGAAAGCCAGGTATTCTTTAGCTGAAAGCTTAACCGTACTAATGCTCCAGAACCTGTTCTCACCATCTTTGCGCACAAAAGGCATCTCACCATATGCCCTGCCTTTCTCATCAACCTGTTTGTAGTGCTCACTGGCAAACTGCCTGTACATAGCCGGTATTAATTCATAAATATATTTTCCAATCAGTTCATTTCTGCTGTGACCCGTAATCAGGCTGGCCATTGCATTTGCTTCTTTTAGCATCCCCTTATCATCAGAAACAAATACCCCGTCAGGAGCATGATCGATATAGCTCCTGAATTTTTGCTCGCTCAAGCGTAGCTTTTCTTCCGTTTCTTTCAGCTCGGATATATCCACCGATATTCCCAGGGTTCCCGTAACCTCACCTTCATAGTTAAACAACGGTTCCAGGGTAAATAATGCCGGGAAGGGCTCCCCATTTTTCCTGAACAACCTTGTTTCAAAAGTAAAGCCTCTCTTTTCAGTTTTCAGCCTCTCAATGTACGAGGCGAACTTTTTTACTTCTGAAGCATGGTGCAGGGGGCCAACATGCTTGCCGATAATCTCTTCCTTGGTGTAACCAAAAATCGCTTCGGCCCCGGGGCTGAATTCCTGGACCACCGAATCCAGATCGGTTACCACCAGGGAAACCGCTTTTGCGGCTTCCACGATGGAACGGAACTTCACTTCACTTTCCCGCAAAGCTTTTAACATTTCGTTTCGGCTGGTGATATCCTCACTTGAGCCAACTATATGGGTAACTTCTCCATCCGGACCAGCTGCCGGGGTAAGGCTGGTATAAAAAGTTCTTTCTTCCCCGGAAATAGGCAGGGTTTCTTCATAGGAAATAGGAGCAGCAAACTCATAACAGCGGCGGTAATTGGCTAAAACTGCCTCCCCGATATCTTCACCGAGCAATTCATAAGGGGTCTGGCCCCGCAGCTCTTCAGTCCTAAACCCGGTTACCCGCTGATGAGCCTCGTTGTTCCGTACAAAACGGAACTCCTCCCCTTCCCCTATTTCCAGCAAAAACATAGCCGACCGGGTTCCATGGAATACTGTTTCATATTCTGTGTTGAATTGATCCAGCTTTTCTTTTGCACTAACCAGTTCAGTAACGTCCCTGCTCACTGCAAGGAGGGATTCCACCTCGCCGTCATTGCCCAGCTCTGGAACCACCCGGGTCTGAAAATGCTTTTTTCCTCCAGGCACGTGAAATGACTGGTTGACTTCTTGTTCTTCCGCAGTTTCAAAGCACTTTAGCAGGGTCCTGTGCATCGATCTGAGTGGTTCTTCCATGTTATCCGGGTCATTGCTTAGATCTAAAAAACTTTTACCAAGGAAAAACTCTTTAGGGGCTTCTGAGTGGCGGGTAACTGCTTCATTACAGTAGATATGCTGCAGTTTCCGGTTAAAGCGAACAATCATATCGGGAGAGTTTTCCACCAGGTTGATCATGTTTTTTTCTGCTTCCTTGCGTGCGGTAATATCTTTTATTGCCGTTATGACACTGGTTACCGATCCATCAAGATCAAATACGGGGGTCTTCATCGTTTCGGTATGATGGATAGCGCCCCCTAGATCAGTGGATTCCTCCGTAACCAGCGCTTCACCGGTAGCAAAAACCCGGCGGTATTCTTCAACAACCCGGTCGGAAAGAAAAGGCATTGCTTTAAGAATAGGTTTGCCCACTATTGCGTCATCAAGGCCGTATCTCTTTAACCATTCCAAGACCCGGTTGTTTGCAAAAGTAATGATTAAGTTTTTGTCTATGACATGGAGCGGGTCATGAGTAGAATTGAGCAGATCTTCGTAGTATTTTTTTTCAACCTGCAGCCTCTGCTTGCGCTTGCGGAGGGCCTGCATCCCCAGCCCCATAAAAATTGCAATGATAAAGTAAAACAAGACACTAATTATGACGTTAATTGTAATATTTCCAGCCAGGCCAAAGGCCAGAAAAACAATGCTCCCGGCCCAAAAAGATGCCGCCAGGCCGGCTCCCGTGCCCCATTTTACTGCTGCAGCCGCAACAAAAGGAAGGCCCAGAAGACCCAGATAAACAGGCAGCAACAACCATGGTCCCGAAGCGAAAATTAAACCGTAAGCCAGAATAAATATGGTGACAGGATCTTTATAGTTGAACTCTGATTTTTTCAAGCTAACCACCTTAAAAGATTACTTCCGGCCAGTTTAACCCTATTAATTAGAATCCGCTTAGAGGCAGGAGCCCCTGGTTAAATTCAGCGGCGGCCGCTTTATGGAAGTTGTTTTACCAGGATATTTTATAATATAGGACCAATCCTCAAAAAATCAACCCACATAAACAATTTTTTGATATCTCCAGAAATGCAGCCGCAGCAAAAACCGGTTCTTATAACTGTTGCCCTTTTAGAGGGCTTACTATCCGTATCGTCAATCCCGGGCTATTTTTAAGCCCTGCAGCTGCATTATTACCTAAAAACAACAGAATACATAAATGAGAGTTGATCTTAGTTTTATTAAGCGATATGATTATGCTATTAAAAATTTTAAAAATCAAAGATAAGTTCGTCTTTTCCGGTATATTCTCCCATTTAACAGCAACACCCTGGCAGCAACACCATCTAACAGGGACACACTTGAGAAAGGAGCTGTTTTGATGAACAAAAGCTGGGATCTGAGCAGCCTCTATCAGGGCTTCGATGATGATCGTTTTAAAAAAGACCGGGAACAATTAACCCGGATCCTGGACGAGCTCGATAACTGGGATCAAAAGAATTTCGGAAACAATACCGAAAAGGCCGAGCATTTTATTGATAAGATAGAAGCCTTTTACAAGTTTTATGTAAAATTGAACGCGTTCTCCCACCTGACCGTCAGCACTGATGCCCGCAACGAAGAGGGCTTGAAAATAATCGAAAGGTTGGAAAGGGAAGCTGTCCGCCTGACAGCACCGAGGGTGAAATTCCAGCAGTGGCTGGGCCGGCTGGAAGACCTGGAAAGCCTGGCTGAAAACTCGTCCCTGCTGCAGGCACACCGCTTTTTACTCCATGAACTGGCCGAAAAAAGCCGTTACCTCCTCCCTGAAAATGAAGAAACCATCGTTTCAAAGCTGAAACAAACCGGTTCCTCTGCCTGGACCAGGCTGCAGCAAAAATTAACCTCTACCTTGATGGTCGATGTCGAAATCGAGGGCGAAGTTAAAAAGCTGCCCCTTCCCGAAGTCAGAAACCTGGCTTTTAAAAAGGACCCCGCTACAAGGCGAAACGGTTATGAGGCAGAACTGAAAGCATATGAAGGGATAGCTGAGCCGGTGGCGGCAGCGCTAAACGGAATAAAAGGCGAAGTGCTCACCCTGACCGAACGACGCGGCTTTAACCACCCTCTCGATGAGGCCCTGCTCAACTCGCGGATGGAAAAAGAAACCCTCGACACTATGCTCGAAGCAATGGTAGATTTTCTTCCCCACTTCCACGACTATTACAAAGCCAAGGCCCGGCTGCTGGACCATGAAAACGGCCTGCCTTTTTACGATCTCTTCGCCCCCATGGGGAAGGTGGACATGGAATTTTCTCTGGACGAAGCCCGTGATTTTATCCTCACCAATATCGGCAGGTTCAGTGAGGAAATGGCCGATCTGTACAGTAAGGCCTTTTCCGAAAGCTGGATCGATGCCGAGCCGCGAGAGGGTAAACGAGGTGGGGCTTTCTGTGCCAACATTCACCCCATCGGCGAAAGCCGGATCCTTAGCAATTACACGGGCAGCTTCAGTGATATGATTACCCTGGCCCATGAGCTGGGGCATGCCTACCACGGCCACTGCTTGAACCAGGAAAGCATCCTCAATTCCAGCTACCCCATGCCCCTGGCCGAAACTGCTTCTATTTTCAGCGAAACGATTGTGACCAACGCCGCCCTGGAAAAAGCCGATCCTGACCAGGCTTTTGCCATAATTGAAGGCAGAATCAGCCACGCCGGGCAGGTTATCGTCGACATCTACAGCCGCTATATTTTTGAAACCAGGCTTTTTGAAGCCAGGGAAAATTCTTCTCTCAGCATCGAAGAATTAAACAACCTGATGGCAGAGGCACAAAAAGAAGCCTACAAAGACAGCCTCGACCACCGTTATCTCCACCCTTATGCCTGGTTGAACAAACCCCATTATTATATGGCAGGCAATAATTATTACAACTACCCGTACGCCTTCGGCCTCTTGTTTGGCCTGGGTATATATGCCCTTTACCTGGAGCGGGGGAAAAGTTTCCTGGAAGATTACAAAAACCTGCTGGCTGCCACCGGAAAAAACAGGGTGGCAGAAGTTGCCAAAATGGTCGATATCGACCTCAACTCGCGGCACTTCTGGGATAATTCCCTCGCCGTAATCAAAAAAGATATAGATTATTTCAAAGGAGAAACCTAAAGGAGAAACCTATGGAAAACAACAACTGGATCAGCTACAACGAGCTGGCCTGGGTTGACCCGATAATCGCTCCACCGGAAGAGCATGCTGCAGAAACGGAGAAATTGTACCGCCTGATCCATGACAATTCCCGGATCGTCCCAAAAACCCTGCTCCACCTGGGCAGCGGGGCCGGACTGAACGACTATACCTTCAAAAAATACTTGCAAGTTACAGGGGTGGATATAAGCGATGGCACGCTTGAGATAGCAAGGCAAATCAATCCAGAAGCGGAATATTTCAAAGGTGACATGCGCAACGTCAGCTTGAACAAACAGTTTGACGCCGTAGCCTGCACGGAAGCGATCGGATACATGCCGACTTTAGAAGACACCAGGCAGGCAGTATCTACCGCCTGCAGTCACCTTAGGCAGGGTGGAGTGTTTTTGTTTACCGCTTTGCTCAAAGAGGAGTTCAGGGAAAACAATTTTGCCTACACCGGCTCAAAAGAAGATATTGAAGTCACCGTTTTTGAGAATAACTACCGCCCCGACCCGGAAAGCAGCACTTACGAAGCAGCCATGATCTACCTGATCCGTTGCGCGGGAGAGCTTGAAATACATACTGACATTCACCAGGGGAGCCTGTTCAGCAAAGAAACCTGGATCAGGCTGTTAGAGGAGTTTGGCTTCGAGATCGTCGAAACCAAAATGACAGACAACTACAGCCCTTACCTCCTGGGTGAAAGTTCCTACCCGATCCAGGTTTTTATATGTGTCAAACCATAGCCGCTTCCAGCTTCAAATCCCGGCTTAATCGCCCGGTAAAAACCCGTCTTTCAAAGGATCTTCCGGATCGATAACAAACTGCAGAAAACCGGTGATATAAGCGCGGGCTTTAACCTCAGGCACTATAGCCCTATAATCCCCCACTTTAGTTTCTTCTAGGACGCGGGCCCGCATTTCTGTTCCAAAAACACTCTCATGGAGATATTCTTCCCCTGTTTCTATCTCATCCCGGGCATAAAGGGTGGCCAGTTTGGCGCTGGTCCCGGTTCCGCAGGGTGACCGGTCAAGCGCTCCCTGCCCGAATATGGTAGCGTTAGAAGCATGGAGGCGGGAGTGCTTGTCGAAGATTTCTACCAGGTCAATGGCATTGATATGGGGTTTTTCGGGATGGGCCACCGAAACCTGTTCGTTGATCTCGTCTTTGATCCGCATGCCGATCTTGACCAGGTCCGGAATATAGCTTTGTTCTATTTTTAACCCCAGGTCTTCAGCGGGAATAATAGCAAAGAAATTGCCGCCGAAAGCAATATCAAATTCAAGCCTGCCGAATTCGGTTATTTCCACCACGACTTTTTCCTTGTAGAGAAAAGAGGGAACGTTGATTATCGATACTTCTGTCACCCGGCCGTTTTCAAATTTCACCCCTGCCCTGACCAGTCCGCTCGGGGTATCGAGCACTATTTCCGCTTCATCACCAGAAACGGTAAGAAGCCCGGTTTCAACAGCAACTGTAACCGCGCCGATGCTACCGTGGCCGCACATGCTCAAATAACCGCCGGCGTTCATAAAAATAACGCCGATATCAGCCTCGGGGGAAATGGGATCAGTCAAAATAGCACCGAACATATCACGATGCCCCCGCGGCTCTTGCATCAGGGAAGTGCGTAAATTGTCCATTTCCTTTTCCAGGTAAGCCATCCTCTCGGCCATAGTTTCTCCGGGGATAGGAGGAAGCCCACCTGTCACGATCCGGGTTGGCTCCCCTGCAGTATGTGAATCAACAACATTGATCAACCTTGAAATAATCATCTCTGCCTCTCCTTTATGATTTGTTATTTATTATACGACCCCGGGCCAAAAAACTTTTTACAACAACCGGCGGCAGCGCCGGATACCGGGAGCTCTTCGCCTGGTGCCATGGCCCAGGGGATTATCTTAGGGCTGTACCGATTTCAAGGGCTTCACGGCCGCTTCCACTGATTAGTCTGGAAGGTAGTAAACTTTCCTTAAATCTGCCCTCACCATCAATCGCTCCGGGTGATCTAAGCCTTCATAGTCCTTCGGGTGGCAGGTTTGAAAAGTAAGGGCCGGATAATCAGTTTCGAAAAGCGGCTCCCAGTTATACTTATCAACGATTTCATAGCTGCTTACCTGGTAAACGAACCAGTATCCGGCAGTATCCAGGTATACCCGGTCTCCTACCTTCAACCTGTCCAGGTCGTAGAAATGATACCACGGGGAGGGGCTGTGCCCGGCTATTGCTACATTACCTTCTTCAGTCCCCGGCAGGGAGCTGAACTGGTAGTGGACCGGCCCTTCATTTAGCAGGGCCATAAGCTCCCTTATCCAGCGGTTATAATCCTCTGTAGAAAACTGCCAGGGCTTTTCCCCAACTTCGCCGGGATCATAGCTATGCCGGTCGCTTGCCACTTCAATGTCCAGGTCGATGGCCGGAATAACCAGGCGCATTGGTGCCCACTCTTCAAGGGTTACCTTCTTTTCTACCGGTTCTAGAGCACCGGTATCGATAGTACCTGTTTCATCTGCAATGGATCCGGGGCTTTTCTGCTCACCATTACTTCCTTCTTCATTCTTCCTGACTTCTTCTTCTGTTTCTCCTTCATAGCTGATCGGCATACAGGAAGCAGCTGTGATCAAAATAAAAAACACTAAAACTGCCCCGGCAATCACGGTAACCGGCTTTTTTCTAAAGGGCGTTTTTATGGCGGTCATAAGAATCACCCCATCACACCTTATTTTAGGCTTTATTCTTCAGGCTGCGGAATGCTTGTAGAACAGGGCACCCCGACCAGGCATTTGCCGCAAACATCAGCAAGACTTTCCAGGTCACTCAACTTTTCCCCGTTTTCCAAAAGCATCTCGTAACAACGGCGCCGGTCCAGGCCCTCAAAAAACAGGGCATCGTTAACACATTTACTCACGCAACGCCCGCATGACCCGTCTGCCCTGTACAGACACAGTTCCCGGTCGTAGCGCGGGGTAGGCTCCACCTCCAGGTCGGTTACCAGGCTGCCTATACGCCCGCAACATCCGCTCTCAGTAATCAACATATTGTTGAGGCCGAAAGTCCCTAAACCGGCAATATAAGCGGCACTGCGGTGCGACCAATCGCTCATCAATGTTTCTTCGTCAAAATTATGGGTAGCCGGCACATATGCAGCCTGGTAACCCATCTCAGTCAAATCGCTTTTCAGGGACTTGTTCATTTCATTGATCAGGCGATTTGTCTCTATATATGATATTCCCCATAATTTAGAACTGTAACGGCCATCTAGATTGCTTTCCACAACTTCTTCCTGAAAAGGTAGAAAGTAAGTGATTACTGTCCTGGCTTCTTCAAGAAAATCCTGGGGTAGTTCGTGAGTTGGCCTGACTATCTCCTTGAGCCTGGCAAAGAGGGGATCATCGGCCCTGGCATAACCGGTAAGGGGCCTGCCCCAACTGGTAGAACAGGTCCTGGAAAAATCATCCACATACTTTTCAATCAAGTTTCTAATAGCCTCTTTCAAAGCTGCAACACCTCCTGCAAAAATAATATGACTTTTTCAAAGCGATTATACAAGGCTTATTTCTTAGCTTCGCGAAAATCAGCGCAGGATAAAACCATGCCGCAGGGGATCTTCCGGGTCAATAAGCAGGGTATTATGGCCGCAGATATGAGCCGAGCCAGTTATTTTGGGAATCACCGCCCGGTAAGGGCCCAGTTCAGTTTCATTCGTTATTTCCCCCTTGAAACATGTCCCCAAAATACTTTCTACCACAAAAGGTTCTCCTGCCTGGAGTTCACCGCGGGCATAATGAAGCGCCGCCCTGGCGCTAACCCCGGTCCCGGTAGGGCTCCGGTCTACTTCCCCGTCGGCGAAAACGCATACGTTACGGCTGTGGTTGCTGGCATTCCTGGCCTCACCGACAAAGATTACCCCGTACAAAAAGCTCAAATCCTCTTCAAAGGGGTGCCTGACTTCCCTTTCTGCCATGATTGCTTCTTTTATCTCAATACCCAGTTCAATTAAGCGGCGAAAACTGCCGGAATCGAGATCAACACCTATGGAAGATGCATCCACAATAGCATAAAAAGCGCCGCCGTAAGAAATATCATAACGAACCAGACCCAGCCCTGGAACAGCTATATCTTGATCCCGGGCATAAACAAAAGAAGCTACGTTGTGAAATGACACCTCTGTAACTTTTCCTTCTTCCCACTTGGGGAAAGCGGTTACCCGCCCTGCCGGGGTATCGATTTTTATGTCCTCCCGATCCCGCAGGGCTTCGATCATGCCGGTTTCCAGGATCACCTTGGTTACAGCGATGATCCCGTGCCCGCACATACTGCTATAACCTTCATTATGAAGGAACAACACCCCAAAATCACCATCATCGGTTGTCGGTTCAGTAATTACGCAGCCGTACATATCGGCATGGCCGCGTGGTTCCCACATCGTAGCGGTCCGCAGGTAATCCAAATGTTTCAAGGCATAACTTCGTTTAGCCAGGATGGTATCCCCCGGCAATTCCGGGTAACCTCCAGTAAATATACGCAACGGTTCACCTGCCGTATGGGCATCTATTGCAGTTACCCGGGTCCAGTTTTCTGGCGCTTGCCATTTCATTTTTATCATCCTCTCCGCCTGATTACACACTAACACCTGTCTTTTATTTTCGATTTTTAATGCATCCTTCCTGCCTGATCAGCATCTAAATTAGTTGGAAGCATTTCTTTTATATGATACCATTTAAAAGGCAGGGCTCGAATAGGCCCTATTCGGTTGCAACCATAGCAGGGTTTTATGAAACCAGTTGTTACATCAGATGGTTGTTCCCCTGTAAAGGAAGGTAATTAACCGTGTCAAGATTGGAACTGATCGCTACCTCCACTTTTGGGCTGGAATCGATTGTAGCAGGGGAAATAAAAGCTCTTGGCTACAGTGACATAAAAGTAGAAAACGGCAAAGTAACTTTTACGGCCGACGAAAAGGCAATATGCCGCGCCAACCTGTGGCTGCGCACTGCCGACAGGGTCCGCCTTAAGGTAGGCGAATTCAAAGCAGTAACTTTTGATCAACTGTTTGAAAAAACAAAAGCCCTCCCCTGGCCCGATCTCCTGCCCAGGGAAGCGGCATTCCCGGTTGACGGTAAGTCGGTCCAGTCCACCCTGTTCAGCATATCCGACTGCCAGGCGATAGTTAAGAAGGCCGTTGTCGAAAGTATGAAAAGCAGATACCGTACTGAGTGGTTCAAAGAAAACGGCCCCCTGTACCAAATCGAGGTATCCCTGCTTAAAGACACAGCTACCCTGACCATCGATACCAGCGGTCCCGGGCTTCACAAGCGCGGCTACCGTTCCGGGGGAAGTGAAGCTCCCTTGCGCGAAACACTGGCAGCAGCCCTGGTAATGCTTGCTCGCTGGAAACCGGACATCACCCTGATCGACCCTTTTTGCGGTTCGGGAACTATTACCATCGAAGCAGCAATGATGGGACAAAATATTGCCCCGGGAATGGAAAGGGAATTTACTTCTGAATCCTGGCCAATTATACCCCGGGAATGCTGGCATGAAGCCCGCAGGGAAACCCACGAGCAGGCTGATTATAAACGCGAGCTCGATATTACCGGCACCGATATTGATCCCAGGGCAATCAACACCGCCCGCAAGAATGCGGCCCGGGCCATGGTAGATCACGCTATCCATTTCCAGGAACGTCCCCTGTCAGAACTAAGCTCCAAGAAGAAATACGGCAAGATTATCTGCAACCCGCCTTACGGGGAACGGTTAAGCGAGTTAAAAGAAGTAGAACAATTATACAAAGAGATGGGCAAGATCTTCAAAATATTAGATACCTGGTCATTTTATATTCTCACCGCCCACGAAAATTTTGAATCCCTCTTCGGCAAAAAAGCCTCCAAGAGACGCAAACTTTACCACGGCAATATCAAGGTCCATTATTACCAGTACTACGGGCCACGCCCGCCCAGGCGCTGATTTTTGTTATTCTCCAGGAGCCCGGCCCGGACCCGGGTGCCTTAACCTGGCAGGCGCATTCCTGTATTGGCTTCTCTTCTCAGGCAACAGTCCCTCCATCAGCCAAAAACCCGCCTCCAATCAACGGAATGTCAAACTTTATAATGATTCTGTAAACTGTGATGTATGCGGCAGGTTAACCATAGGCATGAGTTGAATTGGAAGGGGTGAAAGAGAAAATAAATGAAAGAGAGGTGCAGCAGTGAAAAAAACACTAATCACATTGCTAGCCATGCTGTTTGTAACAGCTTCAAGTTTTGCCATGCTGGGCTGTGAACCGGAAGAACCGGTCGAGGAAGAACCGATTGAAGAAGAACCGATCGAAGAAGAAGATCCTATCGATGAGCCGGAGAATGAAGAAGAGCCCATTGAAGACCCAGATGAGCCGGAGGATGAAGAAGACATTGAGGAAGAAATCGATGATATCATCGAGGAAGATAACCTCGATGACTTCGACAACGATGAAGAAGATGAAGAAAACGGCTATTAAAAACATGCCGTCTTAAGTTTACATACCCCCAGTCAAACTTGACGGCAGAAAACTGCCCGGGTTTTAAACCCGGGCAGTTGTTATATATGACTTTTCAAGATCATATATATGTTTTTAACTCTGCAGCGCAGGAAGATCTTTGTATAAATCGAGGGATTCCGGGTTTGTTAATGACTCCCTGTTTTTTACTTCCTGGCCGTGAATAACCTTACTTACAGCCACCTCAACTTTTTTCATATTGATAGTGTAGGGGATGTCGTCAATTTCTATAATCTTCGCCGGCATATGGCGGGGTGAGGCATTCGCCTTGATAGACTGCCTGATTCTATCCTGCAGGTCTTCAGTCAGGCTGTGCCCTTCAGCCATTTTTACGAAAAGTATTACCCGCTGATCTTCATTCCACCTCTGGCCGACCACCAGGCTGTCAGCAATTTCCGGAAAAGCTTCAAGCTGCCGGTATATTTCCGCGGTACCAATCCGGACTCCGCCTGGTTTAAGGGTGGCATCAGAGCGCCCGTAGATGGTTACCCCGCCGGTTTCGGTGATCCTGGCATAGTCCCCGTGATGCCAGACATTGGGAAAAACATCGAAATAGGCGCTCCTGTATTTTTCCCGTCCGGGATCATTCCAGAAATAAACCGGCATTGAAGGAAAAGGTGCCGTGCAAACCAGCTCTCCCTTCTGGTTGATTACGGAATTACCATATTCATCAAATACTTCTACTTTCATGCCCAAACCCCGGCACTGGATTTCCCCTTTGTAAACCGGCAGGGTTGGGTTACCCAGGGCGAAACAGGACACAATATCCGTCCCCCCGGAAATAGAAGAAAGGCACAGGTCGTTTTTTATATCCCGGTACACATATTCGAAACTGCCTTCAGTAAGAGGCGAACCGGTAGACAGGACCGCCTTCAAGGGCCTTAGATCAAAGCATTCACCAGGTTTTACACCGGCTTTTTCCAGGCTGGCAATGTAAACGGCACTGGTCCCGAAAATATTCAATCCCACTTCTTCGGCCAGCCGGAACAGTTCGCCCGGTTCCGGGTAAAAGGGGTTCCCGTCATATAAAAGGATGGTCGAGCCTACGGCCAGCGAGCTGACCAGCCAGTTCCACATCATCCAGCCGCAGGTGGTAAAATAAAAAATGGTGTCATCTTTTTTCAGATCGGTATGAAGGATCAACTCTTTTAAGTGCTGTAACAGGGTACCGCCAGCGCCGTGCACTATACACTTGGGAGGACCGGTGGTGCCTGAAGTATAAAGAATATAAACAGGATGATCGAAGGGAAGCTGCTCAAATTCAATATCCCCCTCACCACCGTTACCCAGGAAATCTCCGTAATATACTGCATTGTTCAGCCCCTCCAGCCCGGGGCGTTCTTTTGTATATGGAACTACAACGATCTTCTCCAGAGTCGGCAGCTGCCTGCTAAATTCGCGAACTTTTTCCAGCGAATCAAACGTTTTACCTTTGAAAAAATAACCATCAGCGGTAAACAATACTTTTGGATCAATCTGTCCAAACCGGTCCAGGGCTCCTTTAACTCCAAAATCAGGCGAACAGGAAGACCAGATCGCCCCGATGCTGGTTGAAGCCAGCATTGCTACAATGGTTTCAATCCGGTTCGGCATATATCCGGCAACCCGGTCACCGCTTTTTACTCCCATTTCTTTTAAGGCCCTGCTTAGCCCTGACACCTGCTTGTAAAGATCCCTGTAAGTTATCGATTCTATCTCCTGCCCTTCACCCTTAAAAATAAGAGCAGTCCGTTCATCCCGGAAGCGGAGCAGGTTCTCGGCAAAATTCAGCCTGGCCCCTTCAAACCACCTGCATTCAAGCATATTTTCAAAATTTCTTACAACCCGGTCGTACTTTCGGGAATGGATTACATCTCCGTATTCCCACATGAATTCCCAAAACGAAGCACTTTCCTCGATAGACCAGCGGTAAAGTTCATCATAAGTGGAAAAGTTCTTGCCAAAGGTTTTATTAACCAGGCGGGTAAAGCCTGTAATATTGGCAGTTTCAATCCACTCCTGGCCGGGGACCCACAACGGCTTATTTGACACTGTTCATCCCTCCAAAAATTGATCAAAGGCAAAAAGATAGCCTGCAGATGACATCAGCAGTAATTGTATAGAAAATGCATTTTTCTAGACACAGCAAGGATTTACATCACCTATCAAGAAAGTAGACATGGGAAAGAAATTTCTGTTTATTGTTTATTTAAATTATATTTCATGACCAGGCAGTTGTCCACCAAACCTGCTGCCCATCTATCCAGGAGGAATTTGGCGCAGAGATGTTTAATTTTAATAGCGCCATTTATCATTCAACAAGAGCAATAGGCCGAGTATTTAAAACCAGGGAGAGTTAGCAAGAAAGGAGAGTTAACAAAAGATGAGGATCTATTTTCACCAGGATTTTCTTGAGCATTACGCCTTTGATCCCGCCGCAGAACCAGGCAGGCTGGAGCCTGCCCTGGCCGCTTTGGAAAAAAAATATCCTCTCCATGAACCGGTCCCGGCCGGGGAAGACGATATCCTGCTTGTACACACCCCCCGGCACTGGCGAAGCATTGCTGAGGATCCACTGCTTCACCACACCGCTTTACTTTCTGCCGGGGCAACTATCGAGGCGTCTGTAACTGCCCTTGAAGGGGAGCATGCCTTTGCCCTCTGTCGCCCACCGGGCCACCATGCCTCTTCAGATTCCTGCTGGGGGTTTTGCTATTTCAACAATGTTGCCGTAGCTGTCAGTCGAATGCTTGAATACAATCAAATCAATTCAGCCCTGGTTGTCGATTTTGACCTGCACTTCGGGGATGGCACCGCTAATATTTTTCGAAAGAATGACGCCGTTTCTTTCTGGCACAGCCGGGAAAGTAACCCTGACCTCTTTATCAAAACCCTTGAAGGCGACCTGGAAAAATACAACACCGACCTGGTCGCAGTTTCTGCCGGCTTTGACCGCGGGGTTAACGACTGGGGCGGCATGTTGAGAACCGGGGATTACCACCAGATTGGTTTACTTCTGGCCGATTTTGCCCGGCAAAAATGCGGCGGGCGTCTTTTTGCTGCCCTGGAAGGAGGATATAATCCCCGGGCCCTGGCCCAAAATATTGAAGCTTTTTTGGAAGGGCTGGAACAAGTATAATCACGGCATGTAAAAACGAAACCCAGAGAACAGTTCCGGCTCTGTTGCCGTGTTTGCATATAAGCCAACAAATAAATCTTTCAATTGATCCTATTAATGATCCCTGCTAATTCTGTTGCGGTTTAAAGCGGGTCTTTTCTTCCCACTGCTGGTACGGATCGCATGGGATCTGAATATTATAATACTCACCTTCCAGCCAGGAATCGAGTTGATCACTGTAATGAGGGCTCAGGGGGTGGCCGGATTGGCCGCCGGCTATAACCACCTCGGACTCGATTTCACCTGCATCCATAACTGCAATAAAGCGCAGCCCCGCACCGTTAATGACATTGAAAGGGTCTTCAAAAGCATAACGGGCACGGCCTACGGTCATAAAATCACCACCGTATGGATAAGGGCCGCGGTTGAATAGATAGTTGCCGATTACTGGAGCAACACCCAGGTCATGCTTGAAAGTGATGGTCTGGAGTTCGTCCCAGCGCCATTTTTCAGGGTCATCGCCCAATTCTTCTGTCAGTTCATCAACGGCACGGCCAAATGCAGCAATCAGGGGACCGGCAAGACCGTCCGAGTACCAGCGGGATTTTTCTCTTTCCAGTAAAGCTTCCAGGGCATTGGAAGCAATGTAGCCTTGTTTCAGGAACTCCATGTAAAGCTCTTTTCCCAGCTCCGGTTTGAATATCTCTTCCATCAGGTTAAGATAGCAAGCCTGGAAAATAGCAGCCCCGGCAGAATCCCTGGCATTGACCGGCTCTTCAGCCCAGTCGGCAAGCACATCGAGTGCCTCCTGGTCGATCATACGCAAACCACAGCTGTTTTCTTTCAGGATTTGCAGGAATAACGGGAGCCTCTCTAGAGCATGGCGATTATACCAGTCCGTCTGCAACATCTTCGAATCTTCTACACTTACTTCATCCAGCCCACCGAGCACCTCATCAATACGCAGCTTCCTGTAGCCGGGCGCATTATCAAGGCTGATCAGGTAGGGATAGTCAGCCGGTTCAACCCGGTTATTAGCGGTGGCAATATAACCGTCAGCCGGATTATAAAGTTCGGGCAATTCTTCAAAGGGGATAAATTTTTCCCAGCCATAACTTTCATCCCAGCCGGGAGATGGCATTATACCCAACCCCTGTTTCCTGACCGGCAGTTTGCCAGCTACTTTAAAGCCAATATTGCCCTTTACATCTGCATATACGAAAGACTGGACCGGCAGGGAAAAGTGGGCCAATGCATCCTTAAACTGTTCCCAGTCGGCAGCCTCATTAATTTTTAGCACGGCGTCCATGGTGCTTCCTCCCACCTCGTAGGCGGTCCAGCGCATGCTCATTGGGGGGTCATCTGATATCAGGGGTCCGTGGATAGTTTGGATTACCTCTACTTCTTCGGGCTCATCCCGCCCATCAACCTTAATTTCCGCAACTTCCACTTCCGCCTCGTACCATTCTCCTTCATACTTAAAAAGGTGGGGATCGTCGGGATGGCGCTCCTCCAGGAAAAGATCCTGGGAATCACCGATATTGGTCAAACCCCAGGCAATATTACGGTTATGGCCGATCACCACCCCGGGAGCACCCGGAATGGACCAACCGTAAAGATCCATGTCACATTTCTCATCCCTCAGGGTGAGAGCATTTTCGTACCATATTGACGGCAAACCCAGGTTCAGGTGAGGATCATTGGCCATGACCGCGGTCCCGGTCGCTGAACGCTCAGGGCTGATTACCCAGCTGTTGCTGCCCAGGCGGGGAACGGCATAAAGGTGTTCAAGACTGCCCTGCCTTAAAAGAGAGACCAGCCCGGAACTGCCGCTTTGCCCTTGTGCACCTTTTGCTTCCATGTCATTAGAAGTAAGCACCCGCGGGGTTTCCCAGCCTTCATATGGAGGCAGTATTTCTTCGAGCAGAGCGGAATCAATCTCTTCGGCCATGGCCTGGCGAAAAGCCTCTGCCTGCCAGTTGGAGCCAAGGTCGAAAGCCATCAGGCTGATTATACCGGCGGTATCCAGTGGCGCCCATGGTTCAGGTTCAAAACCGAGCAGCCTGAATTCCAGGGAAGGGGAGTGGCTTTCCAGGTATGCATTGACACCCCTGGAATAATGCTCTACAGACTCCCTGCTTTTTGCGGAGGTATTATTTAACATGCGCCCGGCAATGCGGTCTAACCCTAGTTTTCGTAGGAATTTGTCAGTGGCCAGCTGGTCTTCGCCTAAAACTTCACTAAGGCGCCCCTGGACCACCCGGCGTTGCAATTCCATCTGCCACATCCGCTCTTTGGCATGAAGATAACCCTGCATGAAGTAGAGATCGCTTTCATGTACTGCCGCTATGTAGGGAACTCCCCGGGTATCATGATGCACGCCAACCTCGCCCTGCAGCCCTGCAAGTTCCATTTCAACCTTGTAATCAGGCAGTCCACTGCGCAAAAAGGAATAGCCATAAATACCGGCGGCAACCAGCAAAACAATCATTGCCGCCGCAACTGCCAGCGTTGTTTTTTTACCCCTGCTCAACATCAACGCCTCCTCGTTCTTTGGTAGCTTGCCCTGCCGTACACTTACCGGTCCCGCTCTAAATCATATATTATTTTCTCAAGATACCATTCCTCGGAACGGCCCGGATAACGCTCTTTCAAGCGTTCTATTTGCCTGTCGATGGTTTGATCCGCCTGATCGGGAGGAAGCTTGAGCTGGCGGCGAGCCTCCTGGCGAAGAGATCCGCTTTTTCCTCTTCCTGCAATGCCGGCGCCCCTGCTTCTCAAGAAGAAAATTATTACTACCACTACTATAACCAGCACGATAGCCAGAGCCAGATCCATTATAGTAACCTCCTCTCATCGTATTAATAATTATAACACCCAGGATTTGCGCTGTGTAGCCGAATGCTGTTTTCCTTCAAACCCTGATGTATCTTTACACTATGCTACTATCGAAATCGAAAGCAGGTCCAGGAAAGCGAACAAAATGGGGAATTATTTAACGGAAAATGGGGAAAAAATGGGGTTGCAGTGGGTAAAATCCCCATATTACAGCAGGGCTGCCCGCAGTATAATTTCAGTAACATCTTTCTTGGGTTTCATCAAAAAACAGGAGCTCTATTTATGGAGGCAATTAAGCTGCTTATTGTTGATCCTAATGTCTGTTTCACCAGGTCTGCCAGGCATTACCTGGCAAGCTGGTCTATTGTGGAAAATATAGATACTACCGGCAACCTGTCGACAGGACTAAAAATGGCCAGGCTTAACAAACCCGATATCTTATTGATCGATGACCTCTATTTTAAAGATGATGACGATACTTTACACCGGGAGTTAAAAGAACTGAAAAGTGAATGCCCCGGGCTTGAAATTATTGCACTAACCCTTTACGAAGAAAATATCAAGCCCGCAAACCTTCTAATCCGGCAGGATACCTGCCGGATCATTGCCAAAGAAAATTTCGCCCAGGGACTGGCCCGGGAATTAAAGAAATACGAGCCCCAATATCAGAATAAAAACCCCGGAGGTACAGAAGAAAGGGAGCGTTCTGGTAAAAATTACCATGACAGGCCTTGAAAAAATTAATCACCGGCAGGTTTTTGCTATAATTGCTCAATCAATCTGTTCCAGCACCTTTTTAACCTGCATAGCGACACCTTCCGCCATGATAAAGCCCGGGGCTTTGCAACCATCACCGACCAGGTAAAGGCCTTCTAACGAAGAATGAAAAGGATGGTCCCGCCCTTGAACCGCCCGGTTCACCGGCCAACTATCATGAAAAAACCCTGTATTTACCACCCGGCAATGCCTGGGAAAAGCGTCACCAAAAATATTTTCTAAATCCTTTAACCCCAGGGCCGCCTCCCGGGCTACATCATCTGTCTTCAACATCTGGTATGCAATTAACAGATGCTCCCCTTCCGGGGCCAGGTTAGAATCGATCTTCGTAGGCTGGACTATTCCAGCCACTCTCTTTGTATCAAGACAGGGGTGCAATTTCTTTTTGTGACCCATTAAATGGTAATTGCTTTAAGGACTGGACAAATCATTTCTGATAAAATAGAATGTGATCAGAGCCATATCTTTG
>Ga0207421_10002808_pt1 | contig 21272 bp, 21 predicted proteins | sample SodLakKL_010_SED_4_FD_187542 | JGI IMG/M metagenome (GOLD analysis project Ga0207421, IMG submission 187542) | Alkaline sediment microbial communities from Lake Tanatar, Kulunda Steppe, Russia - 8KL_010_SED (SPAdes) (version 2) | ecosystem: Environmental > Aquatic > Non-marine Saline and...
GGATGCCCTGTCCAGTCGCTCGAACATCCGCTGTCGATACCTGTCTCGAGCGGACGTTGGAGCGGGATCGGATACCGTTGCCTCGTCCATTACCGCGGACCCGAGACGTTCCGGCCGTTCGAAGCGCTGGTTCGCGGTTGTCGCAGGCGGTGCGTAGCCGAAGGTGCCATCCGGTTCGGCAGTTCCCGGGATCGTCCCACGGCGTTGCACCGTGACGTCGGTGTGGCCCCCCTGTCGGGTGACGATCCGGTGTCCATCTCGGTACCGCGTGATCTGCGTCCCGTCGGCGTGAATCGGGTCACCCTGCGTCGCATGGGTGCTGCTCGTGCCGCGGTGATGGTGGGTGTGCACATCCGCCACCGCGCACCCCGTCGCGCCCGGACTCAGCACCAGCAGTAGGGCCAGCGCGGCGGCACCCGAGGTGCTGAGTCGTTCGATGGTCCCTGGTCTGCCCGATCGCCGGTGTTCCCGAGGTGGAAACCGGGGTGACGCGCTGCTTGTCGGGCGGCACCGGCCGCTCACCGCTGTAGCCCCGGTGCACTCGTGGAACGACCGCGGCCGGCGTCGGCGTGCTTGGCGTGGCCGGCCTGTGCCTGCCGGTTCGGGTTGCGCTCGCGGCCGCAGCCCTGTCCGGTCTGGTTGATGTTCACATGCCCTTGTTGATACGTGGTGTTGGTGTTGAGTTCTCCGCATTGACTGGTTCGGTTGATATTGACGTGGCCGATCTGAATGGTCGCATTGTTGTTTTCCTGTGCCACTGCCAGTCCCCCCAGAGAGCTCACGAGGACCGTGCAGGCCATCAGCAGGATCGACGTGGACGTTGAATGCCTCATGAATGTATTCTCCTGGATGTGCGATAAAACAAAGACAGCCCGATGCTGTCGGAAACGCCGTAACCGGGAAGTCCTGCACGGACTTCCCGGGATGAACCTAACGGTAGTTTCTTCCGGTGGAATAGGCGCCGCGTGTGGATGTTGAGAACGCCGGGTGGTCATATTGGGTTTGGCGCACCTTGTTGTCGTTGCGTGCCCCGCGCTGTTGAGTGTTCGACTCGTTCTGCTGGCCGACTTGTACGGTCCGGCTGACGTTGATATCGCAATCCTGACGTACGTTGGACTGATTGATTCGTTCGTGCTGAATCTGGACGTTGAAACAGGGACCGTGCGTTCGTTCACTGGCGGTTGCGCCAAAGGTGAAGGATCCTAAGGCCAGGATCACCACACCGGAGGCCATTAGGGTGGCCTTCATGCTGGGATCGCGCATCATTGATACCTCGTGTTCCGGGAGTGCAAAGGGGATCGACGCCCGGTTCCGGGCGTCGGCACCGGGTTCAATGCTGCGAGCGGCCGCGCGTCAGGCTGGAGCGGTTGGAAAATCCCTGCTGACGGGTTTCGTTGTAGTTGATCTGTCCGAATTGCCCCGATTCGTTCCAGTTGTGATCGCCGCGTTGACGGGTGCGGTTGGCATTATCCCTGCCTTCCTGGAAGGTGGCATTGTCATTGATTCGGCCGTGCTGGTAGGTGTCGTTGGTGTTGATACGCCCTTCCTGTATCGTGGTATTGACATTGTTCTGGGCGGAAACGGGCCCCGCCAGTGCGGCCAGCACGGCGGCAACTGCGATGGCGGCAGGAATCAGTTTCGATGTGATGGTATTCATGGTTTATCCTCATTGTCGGAAAAGTCGATGTTTGATCCGTTCTATGAAAAGAATCGGGACGGGCGGGCTTGATGCGGTCCGAATGTGGAAGTCCTGAATCAAGATAATCAGGGCCTTTCCGGTGAGAATCCGGCCCGCCATCCCGCCGTCGAAATGAGGATAGTGGAGGCAACTGAACGGGTTCTGAACATGTGAAAAAAATCTCAATCGGCGTTCAGGTTTTGTTTACTTTAGGGAAACCCTGATGTACCAACATTGCCTTGGGTGGGTCGGGCAGGCGAACAGGTGCCGGCCCGGTATGACCGCGAGGCGGCGACCCGGTCGGGCGCAGCGGTAAGGGCAGCGGGCAACGGGCGAGGGCGACAGAGGGGAAGGGGCGAGCTCCAGCGCGGCTGGAGCCAGACCCTGGTGCCGGTCAGCGTCGGGGCGCTCCGAAGATGGTCAACAGCAGGCCCGCGACGGTAGCTGCCGCACCACCGATGAAGTACCACATGGTTTCTTCGGTGTAGCGGCCGGTCAGACCCTCGTGCACTTCTTCAAAAAAGGTCTCGGAGGCCTGCCAGCCGAAAAATAGCAGGAGGATGCCTACGACCAGCAGTACGATGCCAAGAATCCGAATGGGCGTCATGGAATGCTCCTTGGTAAGGGTGGGTGGCGGTTCGAGCGCGCTCGGGGCGATCAGTGTCCGCCCTTCCTCTGGACGGTACGCCAAGTATTTGGATTGACAAGGTTCCTGTCAACGGCAGGACGGTTGCAAAACCGTTCGGCGCGGCACCGTGGAGCCCTCGGGAAGGCCCGCTGCGCAGGCCAACACGGTGTCTCTACGTGGGTTGGACGGTGGACGGTGGGGTCGCCGGGTGGGAGGCCCAGGCGGCGGTGAAGCTGGCGGCAGTCACGGGATGGCCGAAGCGATAACCTTGGCCGATCTGGCAGCCTTCGCGACGCAGGAAGTCGGCCTGTTCCGCTCGTTCCACGCCCTCCGCGATCACCTCCAGGCCCAGACTCTGGCCCAGGCCGATGATCGCTCGAACAATGGCTTCGTCATCTCGGCAGTGGCCGATATCGCGGACGAAGGAGCGGTCGATCTTCAACCGGTGCAGCGGTAGACGCTGGATATAGCCGAGCGAGGAGTAGCCGGTGCCGAAGTCGTCCACCGCCAATTGGGCCCCCAGCGCTCGCAGGGCATTGAGGGTGTCGATCGAACGCTCCGCCTGGCGCATGATCATCGATTCGGTCACCTCGAGTTCCAGCCGTTTCGCGGCCAGGCCGGTGGTGTTCAGCACGTGTTCCACATGGGCAACGAGGTCACCGCGCTCCAGTTGTTGCGTGGACAGGTTGACGGCCAGGCGCGGAAGCCGCAGGCCCTGATCGTCCCAAGCCCGCATCTGGGCGCAGGCCTCGGTGAGCACCCAGGCGCCGATGTCGGCGATCACACCCATCTCCTCGGCGATTGGAATGAACAGCGCCGGCGACACCAGGCCTAACTGGGGGTTTTGCCAGCGTAACAGGACCTCGGCCCCGGCCAGGGTCCGATCTTCCAGGTGGATCTGCGGCTGGTAGTGCAAGAAGAACTCGTCGCGATGCAGGGCGCCGCGCAGGGCATTCTCCATGTGCAGCCGTTCGTCGGCATCCGCGGCCATTGCGGTGTGGTAGAACTGGTAGGTGTTGCGGCCCTGGGACTTGGACTGGTGCATCGCGAGGTCGGCGTGCTTCAGCAGGTTGTCGGGATCGGTGCCATCACGCGGGTGGAGGCTGATGCCGATGCTCGCGGTGATGAACAATTCCCGGTTCGGCAGAACATGCGGTTGCCGGCATTGCTCCAGTAGATCTTCCGCGAGGTCGGCAGCGCGACCTTGGGGATCGTCGTCCTGCAGCAGCACGACGAATTCGTCACCGCCGACGCGTGCGAGGGTGTCGCCGGCCCGGAGTTTTTCCGTCATGCGGTTGGCGATGGCGCGCAACAAGTCGTCGCCGACGGCGTGCCCGAGGCTGTCGTTCACGTGCTTGAAACGGTCCATGTCCACGAACAGGACCGCGAGCCGGTGGTTGCGGCGCCGGGCCCGATCGAGGGCCTGCTTGAGGCGCGTGAGCAGCTGGCCCCGGTTCGGCAGCGCGGTCAGCAGGTCATGATGCGCGAGATAATCCAGCCGTTCCTCGGATCGCTTCAAGCGGCTGATGTCGGTGAACACGCCGACATAATGGGTGACGCGATCCTGCGGATCGGTGACGGCGGCGATGGTCATCCAGCCGGGATATTCCTCCCCGTTTCGGCGCCGGGCCCAGATTTCACCGCCCCATTGCCCCGTTTCCTGCAGGTGGGTCCACAGGGTCCGGTAAAAAGCCGGGCGATGGCGTCTCGAGCGCAGATGGCGAGCATTCCGGCCGACGATTTCCGCCTCCGTATAGCCGGTGATTCTGATGAAGGAACGGTTGACGGAGACGATGGTGGCGTGGGTATCGGTAATCACGATCCCGTCTGCGGTGCTTTCGAAGGCGCGCGCGGTCTGGCGCAGCTGGGCCTCCGCGTGCTTGCGTGCGGTGATGTCGCGATTCACACCGCGCCGTCCCTGGTACTGGCCATCGGCGTCGTACACCCCGCGGCAATGGTGTTCGATCCAGCGGATGTCCCCATCCGGGTGCTGGAGGCGCAACTCCAGCGTGTCATGCGTGTGCTCGGTCTGTTCGGTGTCCGACGTAGCCTCGATCCAGTGCGCGATCCAGCGGGGCTGGTCCTCCGTATGAATCAGGCGCGTCATGAGCTCGGGATCCTGCAGGAAGGCCTCGGCCGAGTGCCCGCAGACGTTGGCACAAGCGGGGGAAACGTATTCGTAACGGCCCTGCGGCCCGAGCCAATACTCCCAGTCCGGGGAAAAATCGGCCAGGATCCGGTAGCGCGCCTCGCTCTCCTGCAGACGTTCGTTGCGCGCGCGCAGTTCGTCCTCCCACTGCTGGCGCTCGCTGAGGTCGATCACGATCCCGATATAGCCTGTGGGATGGGCGTAAGGCGCCTCGCTGAGGTGCAGCAGATGTAGATCGCCGTAAAAGGACCGGTCCGGATTGGGGCGAAACAGGAGCCGATGCGCAAGGCTGTGCCCGTGGTCGGTCGCCTGCACCAGGGCATGGGACAGATCCGGCGCACAACTCGGATCGACCAGCCGGAATAGAAAGGGTTGGTGTTGCCATTGGGTCGGGGGTGCGAACACCGCTTCGGCAGCTGCATTCATTTCCAGGATCACCCCCCTTCGATGCATCACCAGGATCGGAAGGGGGCTATGGGCAAACAGCGTCCGATATAGGGTGTTGGCCGATTGGGCCTGTTCCTGCGCCGCGCGCAGTTCGCTGTTCTGGAGCTCCAACTCGGATTGGTAGAGACGCAGGTTCTCCAGGATCAGTTCGAGATCGATGTCCTCCTGGTCCTGGAGCCGGGCGATGCGATCGAGGGGCGTTTCCTGCGGCGCTGTGCCGGCGTGCGCCTCGATCTCGAGGTCCGGCAGACCAGGGCCGGATGGGGTGGAGCGTTTCGCAGGGCTCATGCAGGCAACCCGGTCGCGGGGCCGCAGGCTGATGGACGCCCGCGACGGTGATCAAGCAGGGGCGGGTCCGGGCGCGTGCGCCGGCACGGTGTGGGTCTGCTGCAACGGTCCGTCACCGGGGGCGGCCATCGTTGGTGAGCGGTTGGGTCGAGGGCATCAGCGCGCATCCGGTCCGTGAACATAGCGTCGGCCAGCCGTGGGCAACCGCTGAAGCCTCCAGGGCGCTTTCCATATAAGCCCATACGAACAGTGTGGTCGAAGGGCTCGAGCGGGGGTATCCGGAGAATTCGCTAATCGCCGCTGCGGCGACTACGGGTTCACTTCAGAGCAGGGGGTCGACCAGACCGTTGCGGATGGCAAAGCGGGTGAGTCCGGCGACATCATGGATGTTCAGCCGCGCCATGATCTGGGCACGATGGCTCTCGATGGTGCGCGCGCTGACGAACAGGCGTTCGGCCATCTCCCGGGTGGTGCGGCTCTCGGCAATAAGTTGCAGGATCTCGCGTTGCCGGGGAGTCAATGCGTCCAACAGCGTGGGTTGCTGGGCGGTGCTCAAGTTCGATTCCGTCAAGCGGAGGTAGGCCTCGAGGACGTGATGGGAGACCTTCGCGCTCAGCCAGCGCTCGCCGCTCATGATCGTGCGCAGGGCCAGCTCCAATTCATCGACCGCGGCGCTCTTGACCACATAGCCCAAGGCCCCGGCGCGCAGGGCCTCCAGCACATAATGTTCGTCGGCATGCATCGACAGCACCACGACCTTGACCTGTGGCGTGCCCTTGGTGATCAGGGCTGTGGCGTCCAGGCCATTGAGTCCGGGCATCGCGATATCGAGCAGGGCGATCTCCGGTAGCAGCTGTCGGGCCAGGCGCACCGCCTCGCGACCGTCGCTGGCCTCGGCAATCACTTCAAATCCGGCAAATTCCTCCACCAGTCGGCGGATGCCGCTTCGGACCAGCGTATGGTCGTCCACCAGCACGACGCGGATGGGTTTCGTCAACCCAGGGTTCGGCTTCATGGTGGCGGCTCCGTGATGGGAATCTGCATTTCGACCAGCGTACCGGCATTCGGTCGGGTGGTAATCGTCAGGCGCCCGCCCAGAAGCCGCGCCCGTTCCCGCATGCCGGGCAAGCCCTGGCCCGGTGTGCGCGGGTCTGGGCGTGGATCCGGATCGAAGCCATGGCCATCGTCCCGGATTCGCAGCGAAACGGCGCCGTCCGCGACCGCGACGGCAATTTCGATGTGGGTGGCCTCGCCATGCCGAACGGCATTGTTGATCGCCTCCTGGACGACCCGAAACACGGCCGTCTCCAAGGTCGAGGACAAGGCCGGGACCGGATCCCGCACCTGGATCCGGCACTGCAGGCGTTCGCTTTGGCTCTGGGCATACCAGTGCAGGGCCTCGGACAATCCCAGATCGTCCAGGATCATCGGGCGCAACTGCCGGGACAGGGTCTGAATGCTTTCCCGAGCGGTTTCCGCGATCTCGATGCAGTCTTCGAGCCGGCGTCGCTGGGTTACATCCTGCAGGTCGCGCTTGAGCCGGTCGAGATTGAGCTTCAGGACCACCATCTGCTGACCGAATTCATCATGCAGGTCACGGGCCAGCGCGCGCCGTTCGTCCTCCTGCACCGAGAGCAGGCGCTGCGACAGGGTCTGCAGACGCTGGGCATTCCTGGACAGGCGCTGCTCGTTTTCCTGCCGCGCGGTGATGTCGTTCAGCAACGCGACGCTGTAGAGGAATTCGTGGTGCTCGGAAAAGACCGTGGTGGCGGACACACTGGCCCACAGTGGGGTGGCGTCGGCACGCCGAAAACAGAAATCGTGTTGCTGTGATCCACCCGTTCTACGCTCGGCGAGCAGCTGTTCGACGCACTCGCGATCCGCCTTGGCCACGAAATCGCCGAGCGGGCGCCCCTGCATGCTCCAGCGGGGATAGCCCAGCATATCGGCCATGCTTTGATTCACGAACAGCGTCCGTCCTTCGGCGTCGGTCTTCCATACGCCTTCCTGCGCCGTTTCCACGATGATCCGATATTCGGCCTCGCGTTGACGCAACGTGGCCTCGGCCTGCTTCAGCGCGGTGATGTCCACCAGGCTCATCAGCACGTGATCCTCGCTGTTCTTGCGCAGCAGGGTGGTGGAGGCCAGCGCGAAGATGGGCCGGCGCTTCCCCTGGATCAGCAGGGTGGCCTCGTATTCGATGTTGCTGTGCGGACGTCCGGTATCGATGGTGTCCTGCAGGGCTTTGCGCAAGGCGCAGTGCTTGCAGTTCGGTCCGAATCCGCAACCCCGGGGATGCTCCAGGGCATTGATGCACCCCAATACACCACAGGCCTTGTCCGAAAGGGCCACGGGATCGTTCGGCCAACCGGTAAAGGAACGAAAATGCTGATTGGCCTCGATCACCTTGCGTCGGGGGTCGAGCTGGCAAATCATGATCGGCAGCGAATCGTAGATCTGCTGGAGCTCGTTGCGACTCTCGAGGATCAGGGCCTCGGTCTGTTTTGGGTTCGTGCGGTGCTGGGCGGTGGCGACGTTGTCTGCGGGATCCAACCCCTTGCGCATTGGTTGCGGATCCGGCTGCGGCGGACCTTTGCGGGGCGAGGATGTTAGGTTCGACGGCGGCTTGATCGGGCTCACAAGGCGGGTGCTCGTTGCGGACGAGGGCAAAGCGGAGTTCAGATAACCCGTAACGTACTATGCGTGATCCCATATTGCTATCGGATCCACGTCAAGTGCCTGGCCGTGCGAGATAAAGGGCGGTTGAAAAGACGGGTTCTGCGATTCCGGTAGCACCGAAAAAAAGCCCGGACAAGGCCCGGGCCGGTAACTGCCGCTGTGGATTTTACAACAGCCGACGGGGGCTCAGGGACGCAGGTAGGTGTAGCCCTGGCTCTGGAGGTGGGAGATCTCGGCCACGCCGCTGGGTACCAGATCGGTGGCGGCGGCGTCGTAGAGGGCCGTGGTGATGTCGATGTTGCCGCGGGTCACGGTGACGTTGCAGATATTGAAGTCGACACCCTGCATCTTCAGGGTATCGATTCCGCCGCGAATGTCGGCATCGTTCATTGCGTTGCGCAGCAGGCCCAGGCCGGGGCCGTGCATCACCACCTTGATGTCCATCTTGTCGGCGCCGACGGCGTTGATGTGGTTCTGGATGTTGCCGAGCGCGGCCTTGTGGCGGGCCGGTTCGTCGTAGTTCACGTGATAGACCACCTTCTGTTCGCCATACTCGGCGAGGGCGGTGGTCGGTAGAATCAGCAGGGCGCCGATCAGGGCCAGCGGGAGCAGGTGTCGTGGCTTCCAGGTTTTGAACGTCATGGTGTTGTTTTTCCTTTGGGGTTACGGGTGGGGCCGCGCCGAAGCACTGCCCGATGGGTTGCGGTCCTTGTCTGTGCTCGGATCCGCAACGGCTCCCGGGTCAAGCCCGGGACGCGTCCTGGGCGAGCGGCAGTGACCTGCCCATCGCTACGGAATCCCCTATAGAGTCGATGACCCGGGCGGTTATTCCATTGCCTTGTGGCGTCACCGTGTTTCTTCGCCCGGGCTGCGATGCCGATCGAGGGGGCGTATCGCCAGCCGGAGCCGACGAACCGAGGGGCTTAACTGCCACCCCCCAAATCGAGGCTTGCGCAGTGGATCCGGGTGATCGCCAGCGCATAGGCGGCGGTCCGGTAGTCCATGGGCTGCGGCTGCCCCTGGCGCAGCTGATCGATCCTCTGAAAGGCCACGCGCATCGCATCGTCGAGTCCCGAGTGCACCAGATCCAGTTCGTCGGCCCCGCGGATCAGGGTGTCGCGCAACCAGTCCGGGGCCTGCCCGCCGGTCATCAGTTCCAGGGCGGAGACGATGTGCTGGCCGCGGACCTCGTCCAGTCGGCGTTCCAGGCGCCCGAAGCGCATGTGCGACAGGTTGCGGATCCATTCGAAATAGGACACCACCACGCCGCCGCCGTTGGCATACACGTCCGGCAGGATCACGGTCCCGCGTTCGCGCAGGACCGTGTCCGCGGCAAAGCTGACCGGCCCGTTGGCGGCCTCGATGATCAGCGGGGCGCGAATTCGCGCGGCATTGCCTTCATGGATCACCCCCTCGAGGGCTGCGGGAATCAGAATGTCGCAGTCCTTTTCCAGCACCGAGGCGCCCGGGTTCACTAACTGCACGCCGGGAAAGCCTTCGACCGTCCCGGTACGCACCATGTATTGGTGCACGTCTTCCACGGAGAGCCCACGGTCGTCCACCAGTGCACCATCGCGTTCGATGATGGCGGTGATCCGGGCGCCGTCCTGCTCCTGGAGCAGCTTGGCGGCGTGGTAGCCCACGTTGCCCAGCCCCTGGATCACGATGCGCTTACCCTCGAGTGAGCCTTCGAGCCCGGCCTCCTTCATCGCCGCGGGGTGGCGAAAGAACTCGCGCAGCGCATACTGGATTCCCCGGCCGGTGGCATCCAGGCGCCCGGGCATGCCGCCCAGGTCCAGCGGCTTGCCGGTCACGCAGCCGATATAGTTGATGTCCTCCGGATACAGCGTCTTGTAGGTGTCCATGATCCAGGCCATCTCCCGCTGACCCGTGCCCATATCCGGGGCGAGGACATTCGTGGCCGGGCTCAGGAAGCCCCGCCGCGCCAGTTCGCGGGCAAAGCGCCGGGTGATGTGTTCCATCTCGTCGCGTTCGTATTGCCCCGGATCGATGCACAGTCCGCCTTTGGAGCCGCCGAAGGGGATGTCCATGATTGCGCATTTGTGGGTCATCAGGCCGGCGAGGGCCTCGGCCGTGTCCTGATCGATGCTCGGGGAGAAGCGTAAGCCACCCTTCGCGGGCAGGCGGTGGGTGCTGTGCACCGCACTCCAACCGGTGAAGGTGCGGATTTCGCCGCGCAGCTTCACCGGGAAGCTCACCTGCAGGATGGCGTTGCAGGCCTTGATGGCGCGGTCGGCGCCGGGTTCGAGGGTGATGAATTGCATCGCGTGATCCACCATTTGCGCCACGCTTTGTTGAAAACTGCTGCCGAGGGGGAGGGTGCCGTTGTCCGCCATGGGATGACTCCTCTTCTGCGATCAGGCCGGTTCAGGATAACGCCGGCATTGGGTGCAACGCGATCTGCGGCCGGTTCGAGCCGACCGGGCCGTGCCTGCCCCTGCCGGCCATCGCCCCGGGGCCAGCGATTCCACGGCACCTGCGATCGAACCCAGGCGTGCCGGCGACGGCCGTGAAACCTGCTACGCTGCGCGCCCGTATTGCCTTCGATCGGTCTTCAACAGGAGTAGTTCATGGCTGGGTTCGAGTTCGAGCTGTTTGCATTGATTCTCGTCGCTTTGGCGATATTGATTATCTTCAACGGCGTCAAGATCGTCCCACAGGGCGAGAAGTGGACGGTCGAACGCTTCGGGCGCTACACGCGGGTGCTGGAATCGGGCCTGAACCTGATCGTGCCCTTTATCGATCGGATCGGCCGGCGACTGCAGGTGATGGAGCAGGTGCTGGACGTGCCGCAGCAGACGGTGATCACGAAGGACAACGCCGCGGTGATCGCCGATGGCGTGGTGTTCTTTCGCATCGATGATCCGGCGGCGGCGTCCTACCAGATCCAGGATCTGCACAGCGCGGTGGTGAACCTGACCACCACCAACCTGCGTTCGGTGATCGGCTCGATGGATCTGGACGAGACCCTGTCGAATCGCCAGCGCATCAACGACGTGCTGATGGGGATCGTCGACGAGGCGACCAACCCCTGGGGCATCAAGATCATCCGCATCGAGATCCGCGACCTGCGCATGGAGCCCGAGCTGCAGGAGGCGATGAACCTGCAAATGATCGCCGAGCGCCGGCGCCGCGCCCAGGTCACCGAGGCCAACGGCAAGCGCGAGGCGGAGATCCTGCAGGCCGAGGGCGAAAAGCAGGGCGCGATCCTGCGCGCCGAGGGCGATCGGCAGGCGGCCTTCCTGGAGGCCGAGGCGCGCGAGCGCGAGGCACAGGCCGAGGCGCGCGCGACCCAGATGGTGTCCGACGCGATCAGCGCCGGCAACATTCAGGCGATCCAGTATTTCCTTGGCACCAAGTACGTCGAGGCCCTGCGCGATATCGGTCGTGCGGAGAATTCCAAGCTGGTGCTGATGCCACTGGAAGCCGCGGGCATTGCCGGTGCGGTCTCCGGCGTCACCGAACTGGTGCGCTCCATGGCGGCCGACACAGGCCCGAAACCCTCCTGAGGCGACGTGGCGATGGAACAGCTCTTTGCGGCGCCGTGGTATTGGGTGATTGCGGGCGTGGTGTTGATGGGCTTCGAGATCCTGTTGCCGGGGGTGTTTCTGCTCTGGATCGGCCTGGGCGCCTTGGTCGTGGGGATGGTGTTGCTGGCAGTGCCGGACCTGACGCTCGGAGGGCAATTGCTGCTCTTTGCCGCCTCCATGCTCACATCCATCGGTACCGGGTTCTGGGTGCAACGCCACGGCCGATCGGAGCAGCACGAACGCCCGCTGAATCAGGAGCTTCAGGGCCTGGTGGGGCGGCGCCTGGCGGCGGCCAGCGACTTCGCCCAGGGCCGCGGCCGGGTCCGGGTCGGGGATACCACCTATGCCGCCCAGTGCGACGCCCCGGTTGCGGCGGGCGATACGGTGCGGGTCACGGCCATCGAATCGGGGCGGCTGCAAGTGGTCCGGGAAGGGACGGATCGCCCGAAGGAAGGTGCGAGCACGAGTAGCGATACCGGAACGGGCAGCGACAGTGGAACAGGAACAGAGACCGGCACCGACGCCATCGCGGGCGGGCCGGTGCGGGCGCACGACCCGGATCACTGATTGCGTCACCGCCCGGGTTCAGCTCCCGCCGGCGTCGCCAGGATCCGGGAGCGGCGCGTCGGGGTGCATGGCCTGCTCGATCTGGGGGAGGGCGAAGGGCTTGGTCAGGTAGGCGTCGATGCCAACCGTCTTGGCGCGGTTGCAGTGCTTCTCGTCTCCGTAACCGCTCATGACCACCAGCCGAACCTGTCGCAGATGCGGCCGCTGGCGCAGGCTTCGCGCGACCTCGAAGCCATTCATGCCGGGCATTCCGATGTCGAGGAGGATGATATCCGGGGGCTGGACTTCGGCGGCGGTCAGGCCGTCCAGCCCGTTATGGGCGACGCGCACGCGATAGCCCTGACCCTCGAGCAGCAACCGGATGCCGTAGGCCAGTTCGCAGTTGTCGTCGATGATCAACACCTCGCGGCCGTTACCGGGCACGGGCGTGCGCGCGCTCGGGGCGTCGACCGCCAGCACCGGGACCAGCGGCAGGCGCACCGTGAATTCGCTGCCCAGTCCAGGGCCGGCGCTGCTCGCCGCCAGGGAGCCACCGTGCATCTGGATCAGGCGCTGCGCCAGCGGCAGCCCGACGCCGAGTCCCTTCCCGGCGTGCGTTTCGGCCCGGTAGAAGGGCTGAAAGATCTGGGCCAGGGTCTCCGGCGTCATGCCCGCGCCGGGGTCGCGGATGCGCACGATCGCCTGGCGGTCCTGAACCTCGAGCCTGAGCGTGAGGGTGCTGCCCGTCGGGGCGTAGCGCGAGGCGTTGTGGATGAGGTTCACGAAGGCCTGGCGCAGTCGTACCGGATCGGCGTGCAGCGGCAGCTCGCCCGGGGCGAGCGAGGACTCCAGTTGCTGTTCGCGTTCCGCGAGGTGGTGCTCGGTCTGGCTGATCGCAGCGTCGAGGATGCCGGCCAGGTCTGCCGGTTCCGGGTGCAGGGTGAGCTGCCCCCGGGTGACGCGGGAAATATCCAGCAGGTCGCGCACCCGGTATTGCTGCGTGCGCTCGGCCAGCGCCATGCGCACGACGCCGAGCAAGGAGGCGAGGCGCACCGGGCGCTCCAGCAGGGTGATCCGCCGCAACATCGCCGGATTCAGTCGTGCCGCGCGCTGGGCCCAGGTCGAGGCGCTGCTGAGAACGATCAGCGGCATCGACGACCAGTCCTCCTGGGCCGTCAGCCGCTGGTTGATGTGCGGACCCGCAGGGCCGTCGATGGCCTCTTCGGCGATCAGCAGGACATCGACCGCCTCGTTCAGGGCGGCGATGAACGGTGCGGGCGTCTCGAAGACGCGGGCGTTCCACTCGGCCGAGGCGAACAGCCGGCGCATCACGATCGCATCGGCCGGCGTCGGGCACAAGCACAGGACCGTGGCGCTTGCGTAGGCCGGGGCCTCGGTCACATCCGGGATCTCTACATCGAGGGTCTTCACATCAAGGGATCGGCCTCGCCCCGATACTCGGGTACGCCGGTGAGTACACCCCGAAACGCGGTGAGCGGTTCGCCGAGGACGATGCCGCTGGGCCCGATTCGGTACTCGCGCAGCGTCCGTTCATGGTTGCCATAGCGCTTCTTCATGACCGCAATCGCGCTGCGGATGGCGCCGCCGGCCTCGAAGAAACGCTGAACCAGGACCGTGTCGGCCAGATAGCTCAGGTCCACAGGGGCCTGAGTTCCACCACCGAAGAGGCTCGCCTGCGCCAGGGTCAGCACGGTGGTGATGCCGCGAAGGCTCAGGTAGGTCAGGAGTTCATGGAAATGTGCAGCTGCCTGTCCCATGATTGCCGGGTCGTCCTTGCAACGCGGAGAACGAGACTGGGTAACATAAATGACCCCGATCCGGCACGTAATATCGTAATCGGGCGAGCCGGGTCGATCGCGCCGTGCGCACTGCCCGCGTGGTGGAGCGTATCCTCACGCATCAGGGTGCCCAGGCCTGGACGTCTTCGGCGGTGGCGGCTCGATCCCGACGAGGGGAGGCCCAGCCGGGCTTCGTGCGGCGCGGTGGACCCGCCCGATCGATCGAAGGAAGCGTCATAGGGGGTACACACGATGAATCATGACGAACTCCGGGAGTGGTCCTGCCGGGCCGCCGAGTGGATAGCCGACTACCACCGCGGTCTGCGCGAGCGCCCGGTGCGGGCCCAGACGGAACCGGGGGCGACCGGCGCGCAGCTGCCGGACCAGGCCCCGGAGGCGCCCGAGGCGATGCAGAGCATCTTCGACGACTTCGCGCGCATCGTGCCCGAGGCGATGACGCACTGGCAGCACCCGCGGTTCTTCGCCTATTTCCCCGGCAATGCCGCACCCGCCTCGATGCTCGCCGAGCAGCTGGCGAACGGGATGGCGGCGCAGGCGATGTTGTGGCAGACCGCGCCGGCCGCGACCGAGATCGAACAGGTGATGATCGACTGGCTGCGTCAGGCACTGGGTCTGACGGCGCCTTTCACCGGCACCCTGCACGACAGCGCCAGCACCGCGACCCTCGCCGCTGTGCTGACGATGCGCGAGCGCAGTCTCGATTGGCAGGGCAATGCCGAGGGCTTGTCCGGGCAGGCGCCGCTGCGTCTCTACGCCTCGGCCCAAGTGCATTCCTCGATCGACAAGGCGGCGCGGGTGGCCGGGATTGGGCAGGCGAATGTGGTCAAGGTGGCGACCGATGCGGCGCATGCGCTGGACCCCGAGGCGCTGGATGCCGCGATTCGCGCCGACCGGGCGGCCGGCTATCGGCCGGCGGGGGTGGTCCTGTGTGTGGGCGGTACCGCGATCGGTGCCTGCGACCGCATTGCCGAGGGGATCGCGGTGGCCAAGGCGCATGATCTGTACACCCATGTCGATGCGGCCTGGGCGGGATCGGCGATGATCTGCCCGGAGTTCCGACCGCTCTGGGCGGGCATCGACGGCGCCGATAGCATCGTCTTCAACCCGCACAAATGGCTCGGGGTGCAGTTCGACTGTGCGGTGCAGTTCCTGGCCGATCCCCGGCCACAAATCCGCACGCTCGGCCTGCGTCCGGACTATCTGGAGACTCCGGGGCAGGCGGCGATCACGAATTTCAACGAATGGACGCTGCCGCTGGGGCGGCGCTTTCGGGCCTTGAAGATCTGGTTCACGCTGCGCGCCTACGGCCTGGAGGGCTTGCGCACCCGGATCCGCAACCATGTGCATTGGGCTCTGGAACTGGCGGTGGCGATCGCGGCATTGCCGGGCGTCTCGATCGTCACCCCGCCGATGCTGTCGTTGTTTACCTTTGCCCTCGATGCCGGCGATGCCGCGACCGAGGCCCTGCTTGGGCGCATCAACGACGACGGGCGGATCTACCTGACGCAGACCCACCACGCCGGGCGCTTCGTGATTCGCGTGCAGGTGGGCCAATTCGATTGCACGCGGGCCGATGTCTTCGGTATCCACGACGTGTTGCGCGAGTTCCTCCTCGACACCAAGGCCGGCGATCCGACCGGGGGTGGGGCGGTTGGATGACCCAGGTGAACCCACGGGGATGGCGTTGATGCGGGCCGCCGGCCACGGCGGGTGCGCGAACGGACCGGGAAACGGATCGACAGCGCCACGCACGTGGGTCAGAATGAAGTCCGGGTCGGCGTCCTTGTCGCGGACGCGCGCATTCCATCCACCCCGGCTGGAGAATCCCATGACCAACGTCGTCGGCATTGTGCTTGTGATCGCTGGAATCGCCGGCCTGATCTACGGCTATACGGAAAGTCAGAGTGCGAAGGACCAGACCACCCGGCTGGTCCTGGGCCGCTTCACCCAGAAGACCCTGATCCTGTTCATCGGCGGTGCTGTCGCCCTCGTTCTCGGCCTGATCCTGTTGCTGTAGCTGCAAACCCCGCACGCCGGCGCCGTCGGGAGGGCTTCCTCTGGATGCCATCCCGGACTATGGTGTGTTCTGTGAATCTAGGCGGAACGAGGGATACGATCCGTTATGGTGCGGTCGTCCATCGTTGGGGCGTCCCCGGATTCGGGGGACGCGGTGTATTGGGGTACTGAATCGGAGGGGTGGCAATGGGGGTCAAGCGGGAGGTCGACGAGGGCCAGCGTCGGGTGACGATCAAGGTCGACGGGCACTTCGTCTTTTCCGAGCACAAGGCATTCCGGGATGCCTATCGCGATATGCCGGCCGGCGGCATGGGCTATGTCGTGGATCTGGGTGGGTCCTCCTATCTCGACAGTTCGGCGTTGGGTATGCTTTTGTTGCTGCGCGAACATGCCGGCAGCGAGGCCGCCGAGGTCCGAATCCGTAACGCCAATGCCGACGTCCGGCGCGTGCTGCGCATTGCCAACTTCGAACGCCTGTTCACGGTGGAGTGACCGTTGCGGGTCGGCCGGGAGGTTACCATCGGTAGACGGCCTCCACCTGCCGGCCCCCGCGCTGGTACTGCAGGCTTGTACACAGGCTGCGCACCAATGCGATGCCGCGTCCCCAGGGTTGGTGGATCTGCCGTTCCAGAGCGGCGGTACCGTTGAATCGGGAACTGTCGAAGCCGTCGCCGCTGTCGCTCAAGACAATCGTCACCTGTCCGCCCGGCGGCAGGGGCGTAAAGGTCAACTCCAAGGTGATGGTGCCCCGGCAGCCCGCCATGAGCCGCTCGGCCCGTTCCCGGTAGTACTGCTCAAAACCCTCCGGTGTGGTCTTCATTGCCGAATTCAATTGCAGGATCCCGTGTTCGATCGCGTTGTTGTAAAGCTCGAGAACGATGGTTTCCAGCGTGCCGAGGTGGGCCTCCAGGCCGTCCAGCATGTGCAGGGGCTGGAGCAGGGCATAGATGCTCTGCAGGGTATCGATGCGATCATCGGACAAGGAGATCGACCAGCGCCAGCCCTCGCGGTGCGCGTCAGGCTGGGGTTCGCTGGAAGGGCGGATCAGGCTGGGGCCGATCCGGATCTCGACAACGGTGACGTCGTCGTGTGGCGGCGTATCCTGGCAATGGGCATCGAGCGCCCGAATCAGGTCGGGCAGAATCGGGTCTTCGGCGGGCCGGCCGGACCAAAGCGCCTCAAGCCGCGCGTGGCCGAACATCGCGCCCGCCGGGTTCACCGCCTCCAGCAGGCCGTCGCTCAACAGCAGCAGGCGTTCATCGCCGGCGAGCGGAAGCCGCAGCAGTTCCTCCGCAGCCGGGGCATTGGCAACAATGCCCAGCGGCAGGCCGCATGATCCCAGTTTCCGGACGCCCTGCGAGCTGGATAATACCGCCGGCGGCATGCCCCCATTCCAGAAGCGCAGTTCATGCCGGTCGGCGGGTATGGAGGCAATGCAGGCGGCCATGAAGCGCTCGGTGGGGAGCACGGCGAGCAGCGTCTGATTGAGTGCGGCCAGCAGGTGGGCTTCGTCCGCGCCGTCGCGCGTCATGGCGTGAAAGATCTCGGTCACCGGTAAGGCGGCGATCGCGGCCGGCAGGCCGTGCCCGGTGAAATCGGCCACCAGAACCCGCAGCCCGCCGTCCGGCAGATGGGCCGTCAGCACCAGATCGCCGTTGAAGGTGGCCGCCGGGCGCAGCAACTGGTCGAGGCCGTCCGGCGTGACATTGCGGCTGGTGATCATGCGGGTGTACACGCGTTCGGCCAGCGCCTGTTCCTGCTGGTCGCGCGCGTGCCGCTCGCCGAGTTGCTCATGCTGGGCACGCAGGGCGCGGTGCAGGTCCCGAACCCGCTCCATGGCCTGGATGCGCGCCTTCAGGATCGGGATCTGGAAGGGCTTGGTGATGAAATCGTCGCCGCCGGCCTCGGTGCAGCGCACCAGCGCCGGGCTGTCGTGCAGGGCCGTAAGGAAGATCACCGGGACGAAGCGTTCGCCGGCCAGCGCCTTGATCCGGCGGGTGGTCTCATAGCCGTCGATGCCCGGCATCATCACGTCCATGAACACGATGTCCGGCGCGTCCTCCTGGTACAAGGCGATGGCGCGCTCCCCGTTGTCAGCGGTCAGGCACCGGAAGCCCTCCCGGCTGAGCACCGATTCCAGCAAGCGCAGGTTGGCGGGCTCGTCGTCGACGAGCAATGCGGTACCCCGTGCCGGTGGCTCGTGGGCGGCGTTCGCGAGTGGGGGTGCTTTAGACATGGTCTGCCTTGAACGTAGCGCGGGAGGCGAACGTTGGTCGCGAATGGGAACGCTATCCCTTGCAAGTCAGTATGTAAGGACCAACGCGTCGAGTTGCTCCTTGGTGATGTCGTCCCAGCGTTCCAGGTTCCATGCGTTATCGCCGCCGATCCAGGTCTTGAAGGTCGCGTGGTTCCGCTCGCGTTCGCTCGCGTCCTCGCCCAGGTGCTCGTACATGTTGCCCGGCGTACCCTCCGGATGGTTGCTGCCATCGTCCAGGCGGCGCATCAATGCACCGGTATCGGGGTAGACCACGAACATGATCAGGTCGGCATAGGAATCCATACGCGGGCCCTGATTCATTTCCATGTAGCGATCCTTGTCTTCGTCGAATTCCCCCACATAAGGTGCCTGGGCACCATGGCATGCGGCGCAGTGTCTCTCAAACAGAGGCTGGATGTCCTCGCGGTAGGTCACTTCGTCGGCAAGCACAGGGGCGATGCCTGTCAACAGAGCGGCAGCAGTGAAGATGATGCGAAGACTCTTCATGGGGTTCTTACCTTGAGTTGGATGATGGTGGGTTCAAGACCGGTCAGCGTCAGGCTAGGCTTGGAATGCCGCAGATTCAACCCATCGGGATTCCCCGGAGGAGATTCAGGGGTTCACGCACGGTGGGGGCAGGCCATCCGCGTAGTGCCGCGCCGGCGCCTTGTTGAGCGCGTACGGTTTCTTGCTCGAGCACCGATCTCGCATTGTATCGTACGCCCATACACCCTTCGGGAGTTTGCGATGCCGGACAGCACCCTCGGCACCCCCGTGTTGGAGCTGCGGGACCGCCGGATCTACCGCCTTCGGGAGAGCACACCCACGGTCTGGCTGATCGATGATCGGGAGCTTGGCGGCATTCTGGTCAACGCGCCGCCCTTCTCCCATGCCACGCTGGAAGCGATCTGCGCGGTCACTCGGCCCGCCTACCTGTTCCTGCCCAGCCGACATGGGGCCCAGGATCTGGCCGGCTGGCGCGGGGCCGGGTTCGAGATTCTGGCCTTCGAGGCCGAGGCCCCGGCGATCCGTGCGGCCGGAGGCATCGTGGACATCGACTTCAACCGCAAGCAACGGCTCTCGCGCACCATCGACTTTTTGCCGATGGCGGGCGTTACCGAGGGCAGCTGCGCGCTGCGGCTGAAGAACCTGCCTGGCGTGATCTTCTTCGGCCCGATGCTCGCCCCCGGCCCGGATGGCTGGCCGGCGCTGACCCCGAATCCGGACGATCACTCCTGGGAGGCCCGCCTGTTCGGCGCCCTCGGCGTGAAGGACCTGAAGTTCGCCTACGCCTTCTGCGACCGCTACGAACCCGGGCAGACCCGGTTTGGCCCCGACGCGGACACGCAGATCCAGCAGCGCATCGAGGCGGTGTTCGAGGCGTAGCGGCTTTCCGGAAAGGGCCGACTCTTTTTTTGGTTCTGTTCTTGCCTAGGACGTGCTGCCGGGCGACCACTGATACACTTCTTGGAAACGCCGGACATAGAAGAAACGGATGGTCTCGACGAGGATTAAATTCGAAGTGGGGGATTCGACAAAGCGTTGCAGGTAATTGTGCTTGGTGGTGAGCGCCTGGCCCCACTTTTCAACCTCGCCCGGATCATCCAGAATCCTGGCCTCCCCGGTGATCGTGACTGCGCAGATCAGATTGATGCTTTCGGGTTTGTGAGAACGGTTGTCTATCATTAGTGATACTTTATTGTTACCGGAGATCAAATCGAATTTTCTGGTTCTTGAGGGGGTTGAAAAAACGATCTGGCTCATATTTTCGTTGATGGCAAAGCTGATCAGGGAGACATAAGCCTGACCTTCGCCTTGCGTGGCAAGAACGGCAAAGGGTTGACCCTTGCAGAGTTCTTCGATTTCCGTAACAATATTTTCTTGTGCACCGTTGTTGGTGCAGGAAACCACATCAACAAAGGTGGGTTCATCGTAGTTTCGATTCAAAACAGCGCTCCCCATGAAAAACAACAATATTTTTCCTTCTGATCGCCGAGGCAGGCATGCAATGAATCTGTTTGAGCGTCCTCAACGCCTTTTTGCACCTGATGATCACGAAAGCACCGCGGTGTGCAGAACGCTGCTCGACGGCGTTCGTCATTGCGAGTATAGCGCGGCTCTACTGCGCGTGGCGCAACCGGGCTCGACCAGATGCTCAGGATGGCTCAGTGGCCTCGAAATGCAGCGCGCAAGCGCTCCGCGGCATTCCCGGGGGCGGGCCCGCTGATCAGCTTCGGGTACGCTCGGATCAGCCGCCCGGAACGAGCAGCGAAAGACCGAAGCGAACGCTCCATTCCGGCAGGCCGTCGACATCGCGCAGATTGTATTCCGGGTTGATCGACCACTTGATCGACTGACCGCCGATACTCGTTACCTTGCTCAACTGCGCGCCGATCGGCAGGTTGATGGCTTCGCTGCGTTCCCAGTCATAGGTCCATTGGGCATCACCGGCCGCCAGCGCCCAGCCGTTGCCCATCTGGTAGGCCAGTACGGGCTGCAGGCTGCTGATGCCGATATCGTCCGCGAACAGGTTCTGGTTGAACAGCCCGTAGGTCCAGCGGCCGCTGGTTGTCACGAAGCCGGCCGCCGGTCCCATCGCGAAGGTGTCCGAATCACCATTGCGACCCGGCAACAGCTGGGCCACCGGGCCGGCGCCCCAGCGTCCCCACGGCTTGTCGAACACCACCAAGTTGAAGATCGTGACGTCCGACAGGCCATCAGGTGCAGGCCCGCTGTGGGTGTAGTTGACGGTGGCCCGCAGAATATTGCTGGTATTCCAGGCGCGGAAGGGGATGACCGTCTGAAACTGACTCGATCCGGCTGCGTCATCCAGCCCATGAAAGCTCGGAATCCGGGTGTAGCGCAGGTTCAGCGACATCAGCGATGCCGTCGGGTCGGCGGCCTTCCTGGCCAGCTCTTCGGTGTCGTCGGCCAGAACCGAGGGCGCGGCAACCGCGAGCGCGAGCGCCGAGACCCCGACTGCAATGCTCGGTCGAAAAAAGCGTGCGATGAATCCCTTCATCGCGACTCGCCCGGATCACAACTCACTCCTGATGCCTTCATAATCCACATCATGGCGTTCAGTCCTGAAACTCGGGTGTCCAGGGCAGTTCGGGATCTTCCGGCAGGCCGCGCGAGATCGGCGGGCCCATCGAATGGTCGGTGCCGTCGTCATAGGTCCCTGTGAACATGATCATCTCGCAAAAGCCGGTC
>Ga0207421_10002809_pt1 | contig 21269 bp, 18 predicted proteins | sample SodLakKL_010_SED_4_FD_187542 | JGI IMG/M metagenome (GOLD analysis project Ga0207421, IMG submission 187542) | Alkaline sediment microbial communities from Lake Tanatar, Kulunda Steppe, Russia - 8KL_010_SED (SPAdes) (version 2) | ecosystem: Environmental > Aquatic > Non-marine Saline and...
CCCTCTCAAGCGCAGGCAGCTCGGCTTCCGGGTACTTCACGGAGAGGTTGTCCAGCTCCAATAGCGGTTCAGGCCGGCTCACTTCGCACGCCCTCCGTTAAGCCAATTCAGCACCCGGGTCCGTTGCCGGCGCGTGCCGCCCTTGCGGCACGCCGCCACCGCCAGCCGCCCGGTACACGGCGTCCCCGTGGCGCCCACGGCCGGCGCGGCCCCAGCGCGCCTCCAGCTCACGACATCCCCGACCGCTTCGCGCGATCGATCGCCAGGCCACTCGTTACACCCGTCTTGTGAACGGCGTCCGCAAGATACTTCCCGAGCACGCCGGCCAGAACGATCCCGCTGACGATGCGAACGACGAGCATCGCGATCACGAGCCCCGTCTCCAGCTCGTGATAGCCAAAGCGGAACCAGTTGTAGACGAAGGAGAACACCGACGCCGTTGCGCCGCTGACCATGAGAACCGGCAGCGAATAGCGGCGCCACCGTGTCGCCGCAAGCGGCACTTCCGTGCCCGCCCCCTGCACGAGCCCCGTCAGCAGGAGAATCGCTCCGGAGGGGTTGCCCCCCAAGATCTGAACCACAACCGAAAGCATCGCCGTCAGAAACGACGCCAACGGCTTTCTTATGATATACGCCGCGAATATGCTCCCGGAGAACCAGAAGCCCATCATGACCTCCATGATGAACGGACCGGTAAGCGCCTGGAGAAACAGCCAAAGCTGCACCCACCCAAGGTACAACACAGCAAATACCACCCCGATGATCGCGAGCAACACGCTTTCGCGTACGCTCCACTTCATGCTTCCTGTATGTGCGCTTGATGCCATTGTCTCCTCTCCTCTTTCGATATTCAGTAGTGGATAGTCGGTTCGATGTGCATCCAGTCACGGTGTGATGTGCGCGCCTGCCGTCGAGTCCCGGGTGCCCGCACGCCCGTACGCCGATCACGCACTTTCCGACGGGCTCCCTTTCGATACGCTCAGATGGATGACCACGTGTCCCGCCTGGGAGGCTGCCCCCTCGTAACACGCCGACACGCACGCCAAAACGCGCGCCAGGTCGCCTCTGAGCTTCGTACAGAAGTGCTTTCCCTTCTCGTACACCGAGGTCGCCTGTGCCCGCTCGATCTCCGAAAACACGACCCCCATGTGGTCCGAGAGCCCCATCGGATAGAGCGAGAACTGCGCCGACACCGGAATCCCGAGCTCGGCTACCGACTCCGGATCGGGAATTACCCCACCCTCCGGTTCTTGCGGCGTGCAAATCGGATCATCCGGTTCTCCCGGGCATCCGCGCGAGAGGAGCGCGTTCAACGTCACGTGCCCCCCGCGCCGGCACGCTTCCGCGTAGCACTGTTGGATGACCTCGATAACGCGCTTCGGCGGGCCTACCACGAGCGTGCTCAGCTCGTCGGTCTCCATTCGCACGTCCTCCGGCTCGCCGACAGCCCTGATTGCCCCAAGGATCACGTCGGCGAAATCGTCGCTCATGACGGAAATAGAGAATTGAGCGCCTGAGAACATTCGTCACCTCCCGAAATAGAGTTCGATCCAGGATCCGGGAGCGACGAGGTGGGAAAGCTTTCGACATTTCGCTCATACGAGCGGCGCAGCGCCTCGTCCCGCCCACGCGGCGGAGACGAGCCACCGTCCACTCACTGTGGAGGCTGATAGTGCTCGTTACAGATGAGGAATGCACCAACGATGTCTCCCTTCGCCGGCATTACCCGGATCAGGTTCACTGGGTCGGGGAACCGCTTCCTGTTCCCCCTCTCAGCCCGGTGGAATTGCGACCGAGCTCCCCATTCGGAGTTACTATCACCTAGATACCGCAACGCCCCCGTTCAGTCAACCGTGCCTCGCCCCTCTCATTCCATACCTGCCAAAACTCCGTCCCTGATAGGCGCATCGATCTCACACGCACCGACCTCCGTCCCTCTCACGACCCAGATAGCAGAGCAAGTCTTGGGCGTGCCTCCGGTACGAGCCGCCCCACCGTCCGGCCGGTCCATCCTGGCTAGTCCATCCTCCGTCCCCGCCGGCCTCGTAGCCGGCCGGCATGCACCGGGACCTCCCGCTCCCTCAACGACCCCACTTCCCCAACCATCCCGAATCAGGGCACGGTAGAGCATGCTCCAACAGACGTTCCTTCACGTTCCGGGGATCGGCGAGAAGAGCGAGCGGACCCTCTGGGCGCACGGGGTGACCGATTGGTCCGCGGCCCGGGGGACCGGTCCGCTGCCGATCGGCGCCGCCGCACGGAGCCGCCTCCGCCAGTACCTCGAGCGATCCCAGGAGGCATTGGAGGCCGGAGACGCCCGCTTCTTTGCCGACCTGCTCCCCAGCGCCCACCACTGGCGCATGTTCGCCGAGTTTCGCCATCGCGTCGCCTACCTCGATATCGAGACCACCGGCCTCACCTGGCCGCACGACCACATCACGACGATCGCGCTCTACGACGGCCGTACCGTTCGCCACTATGTCTCGGGCAGAAATCTGGACGAGTTCGCAGGCGACATCGACGACTACGCGCTTCTGGTCACCTACAACGGAAAGTGCTTCGACGTCCCGTTCATCGAGTCTATCCTCGGTCGCCCGCTGCGCCACGCGCACATCGACCTGCGCTACGTTCTCAAGAGTTTGGGCTACACCGGCGGCCTCAAGGGGTGCGAGCGAACACTCGGCTTTGACCGCGGAGAGCTCGGCGATGTCGACGGCTACGTCGCGGTCCTTCTCTGGTACGAGTTCCAGCGCACGGGAAACGAGGCGGCGCTCGAAACGCTTCTGGCCTATAACGTCGAAGATGTCCTCACCCTGGAGCGCCTGGCGGTCTTGGCCTACAACCGGAAGCTTGCCGCCACGCCCTTCGCCGCCCAGCGCCTGCCGGCGCCGCCGCCCGTAGCGAACCCGTTTGCACCCGACACGGAACTCCTGCGCGGACTCCTCCGGCGTATGGAAGTAAGATTCTGGTAGGCGCAGCGCCGTTCGCGCTATACCTTCCACCGCAGGGCCTTCCGGAAAAGCGGCGTCACCGTGTAGGTGTCGGAATCGCTTCCTTCGTCCTCTCCTTCGCCTGCGCGGTCTTTCTTCGCCCGCTGTCCCTCGTGGCGGTCGTCGGTGCCCCCGCTCTCCTCTCTCCTGTCTGAGCTCTCGAGATCAACGAACCCCAGGAGATCTGTATAGAAGTAGAAGAACTCGATGACGAGAATCTCCCGGAAGAGCCGCTCGGCCGTCTTGCCGGTGTTCCGGGCAGGCCGGACGAACTCAGGAAAAGCACGTACGAACCTCCCGTAGAATTCGGTTACAGTACCGCTCGGGAAGCACTTAAGCAAGTACAAGAGGAAGAGCGCCGCGTTCTGGATATGGTCGAAGTGCTCGCTTCGGTACTCCTCGGGCAGCCAGCTCTGCCAGTGGTAGAAGTCGGTCAGACAGACAAAGGCCTCACGGTAGAACTCGCCCCACCGCCGGCCACGGTAGAGCTGGACGCCTTCGGTCGTAAGAAAACTCTTCGTCCCTTCTTCCGCCACGTAGCCGAGCGCTACGAGCACGCTGTGGGCGGTCGTAAGCCCCGGCAACGAGTCTTCAATCGGGACGGGATCACCGGGCTGGTAATCCGAAACAAAGCTGCGGTAGTAGTCGGCGCACAAGCGGCGCCGATAATTGCCCCTATCGGTGAGCGTAAGCTCACCGCCGTTCTCGGCATACCACGCAATCACAAACTCTGCAACCGCGACAAGCTCGGCTTGCTCGACGTCGCCGGCAGTGAGATCTGAGGCCGGCTCTACGAAGTCCTTGTTCTCGCCCACGGTCCCGGTGAGAATCTGCTGCATCCGGTTCGGAGAAAGCCCCGAAAAGTCTTCCAGCGGAGCCTGATTATACCCGGAAACGTACCGGCCCATATACTCCTCAGCCTCCTGGAAGCTACCGAGCTCAGGACCTCCCGCACCGCGCCGTTCGTGCAGCGGCAAACAGCACTTCTTGTACTTCTTTCCGCTGCCGCAGGGACACGGATCGTTCCGTCCGATCTTCATAAGTCACACTCTCCGTTCACGATCTCCGTAGTGCAGCATCGGCCTCAAGGGTCAGGGTTTCACGTAGTGTTGGTTTTGGCAAGTTCCGGAGCGCAGTGTGTCCCTCATAGGCTGTGGTTCGTTCGAATGGGATCTTGGCCCGAACGCTGCGACAGATCCACGAATACTCGCTACCGGACTTGTTGCGCCGGATCACACCGGAAACTCGATCTCAACGCGAGTTCGCGGCCCGCCCCCTACACAGACCCGTCTCTGGTCGCAAGCAGCACAACCGTGCTTGATCGAGTCACTACCTGAGCTGAGCGATTCCACCTGGTTGGGGCGTTCAGGGGCCGGATTTGTCGCGCTGGTGTGACATCCCGGCTCCGGGCGGCTTGCTGCAGGGCGCAGTCGACGTTCAGCGCGGGGTCGTCCGGATTACACTCGACAAGCAGGTCAATGCCTCCGCCGCGCTTGTCGTCCTCTGCCCGCGAGCCGAACAGTCGCACGAGCGCGTCCTCTCCGAAGTGCCGCCGCACCACGTCTCAGATTGCTTCACGTTGGGCGTTCGTGAGACGCATATGCGGGGTGTAGCGTGAAAATGGGCCGTGTTCTCGGACCTTCGAAGCGCGTTGCACGAAGCCCGGGAGCCTCGGGGCTACCCCGGAGGGGATGGGCGAGGTGCCAACAGCAGCTCGGAACCCAGGTCAGACTCCCAGGATCTCATTGAGCCCTTCGATGATCCGGCTCACGAGTTCCTCCGATACCTGCTCCATCGGCTCTCCGATTCTGTCGACCGAAAGTGTCCTAATCTGGCTTATCTTCACCCATGACGGTTTTGGTAGCTTCACTCCGTCCAAAGCCAACGTCAGCGGAAAACCGGCTCTCGGTTGTTGACTTGTCACCGCCACCGCGATGACCGTGCCGGATCTCTGATTGAATATATCTGTGCTGAGAATCAACACAGGGCGAATACCTGCTTGCTCGCGCCCTATCGTGGGGTTCAGATTTGCCCACCGAATCTGCCCTCTTAGTATTCCGGCCACTCTTCAACCTCGAATCCGAGCCCTTCCTCTGCGAACGCTTTCTCCTGATTCGCATCCAGCTTTGCGCACTCTTCGGCAAGTCTCCCACGCTCGATCCGCTCAAGCTTCTCTTGTAAGGCTTCCTGGATCGCCCGGCTTCGGTTGGGGTACTTCCTCTCCCGTACCAGACGATCGAGGCGTGAGAGCGTGGATTCGTCGATCGTGATTGCAATTCTCGAAGTTGCCATGCTTACTCTCTTAGGTATGATGATAGATCATACCCGCACAGAGCTCAAGTCTTTGCGGACCTAATGTCGGCTGATACCCTCTTAGGTCCTGTACCGCCGGGGCGCCAATTCGCGCGAACGATCGAAGGGGAGCCGCCGCAGGCGGCTGTCACAGCCGTCGGACGCCGTCGTTTGGGGCAGCGTCGCGGCCGGTGCCGGGCGGCGCTCCGCGTTCGGTCTCCGCCGGCTGGGACCGACAGCCCCGAAGAGCGTGGTTCCCGCCGCGGCGCGGCGGGAACGCGCCCAGATCAAAGAAGGAAAGATCGAGCACATCGCGGGAGGCTTGATAGTGCGGAAGCCGGCGGGGGAGATCCGGTGCATGGGGGATATTTTATTTGCAGATGCGGCGGAACGCGATACACTGGGGACTGTTGGACGAGAGACCTTTCGCCGGCCGGTTAACCGATCTCCTCGCCGAGTGTCGCGACCACATCCGGGGCTCGGGCAGCGTTCCGATGAAGCACGTCGGCCGCTCGCGGTATGCCCATTTGGTGTCCGCGGGATGCCGGGAGTTGGCCGGGCAGATCGCGGAGCTCCTCTCGGCCTTTCGTGTGGTCGATTGCGTCGCGTCGGACCTCAAACTCAAACAAACGGACGGACCCGGCCTGTCGCTACTGGTCTACTCGCGATTTGCGGAGCTGGCGCACCCGGCTCTGGACCTCTCTCTGAACGTGGACTTGGACCAAGCTCGCGCGTCCATTCGGCGCTACCGGCGGAACCGCCCGGTCCTGCACCGCAAGGAGCTCCTGCTCTGGCCGGGGACGGAGGAGTACGAGCGCGCCGATCGGCTCACGCAGGCCGAGGTCGAGGCGGCGCTTCTCGGCCCGCCGTTCGACTTCGGGTACGAGAAGCAATGGCAAGCGCGCCTTGCGAGCGCGGGGTTCAGGGTTCAAGGGTATGAGCTGCGGAGGGGGTGATGAGCGGCGGTGTGGCCTCGGAGAGCATGTCCCAGCTGCGTGTAATCGCGTTTTGACGGTTCAACACCCGGCCCGGGAAGGAATCTGGGCCCTCTTCTTCCGATTCTGGTCCGGATGTACCGGGAGCGAGTTCCAAAGATCGTTGTTTCGCCAAAGCGCCCCCGCGGGCAGACACGTTTGCCGCCGGCCTCCCTCACCCGGTATAATCGTTGGCAGGGATGGGAGCGGCTCTCATGGAAAGAATCGTCGTCAAGCGATCGCTCCACTCAAGCGACGAAGCGCGAGACCGGCGCTGGTGGCTCACCCGGCCGGCTCACGACCGGCTTGCCGAAGTCGAGCGACTGAGGAGGGCATGGTATGGACGTGTCGCCGGATTTGCGAGAGTTGCTCGCATCGTTCCACTCTCACGGGGTTGAGTGCATCGTTGTCGGTGCACACGCGCTGGCGCTTCACGGAATGCCGCGGTTTACCGCCGACCTCGACCTGTTACTCAGACGAAGTGAGGAGAACGTCGGCCGGTATTGGCCGCGCTCGACGATTTCGGCTTCTCCGGCCTCGGGCTGAGCCGGGAGGACTTCCTGGCACCTGACCAAGTCATCCAGCTGGGCACCCCACCAAATCGAGTCAACTTGCTGACGAGCATCTCGGGAGTCGAATGGGCGGACGCCTCGAGTGGCGCGGTCGCCGGCACGCTCGGCGGGGTGCCGATTCGCTTTCTCGGGCGTGAGCAGCTCATCCAGAACAAACGTTCCAGCGGACGGTTGAGAGACCGGGCCGACCTCGAAACACTGCTTTCGGACGAGGAGTAAGAGGCGAAGCTGCGTTGACCGGTTGCCCGGCCTCATCCGGCCGACCGCATCGGCCGACGTGATAACCGGAGGTCACGAAAGCGGATCGACAATCCGGAGGGAACCCGAAAGGCGCCGAAAGTCATCGGTATCTCGGGTGGCTATCGCCTCGGCTCCGGCAGCGGCGAGGATCTCGATGATGAACGCATCGTATACCGTCCCGCCGGATGCGGGTATCTCTCCGATCTGTTGCACCACGTCCCAGATGGACACCCCGGAGAACGGCGCAACCTCAGCACTGTCGTATAACGTTGCGCGAAGCACCATTTCGGCCTCTGCCGGAGTCAATCGGTACTCACCGGGCAGACGAGTCAGTACCGCATACGACTCCAGAACCGAGTGGTGCGCAACGAGAACTTCGTGCGTGGCGAAGGCATCGTTCAGCCAAGCCGCGGACGGGCCGTGCAGCGGATGATTCGCATGCACGCATGCAACGATTACCGAGGTATCGACACCGATTCTCAAGTCGAATCCCCCGTTTTCCGGTCGAGCCTCTCCGTCCGCATGGAACGTACATCGAACGCCTCCGCCGGCGCTGCGCCGGCACCGGTATCGATAGCGACGACTTGCCCCCGTCGCACCACGCGATGCTCGGTCCGCCGCGGAATGAGCGTTATTCCATCCGGAACCGGCACGAGATCGATCTCGCTCCCGGGATTGAGTCCGTAGCGATCCCGCAGTTCCTTGGGTATGACGAGGCGCCCGGCGCTATCGATCCTGCACTTCGCTCGCATGGGAGTAAAATGTCATTTGTCATGGCAAATGTCAACGAAGATGACACCATATGCCCCGGTACACAGATGCGCGACATGCTTGTGTGAAGCTCGATTCGGCAGTAGAATTCGGTAGAATTCGTAAGGGTGCACATGCGAACGCATGATCGGCATCTTCCGCGCGGCGGGAGGGCTTTGAGCACCGATTACGTATCTCACCGTACCGCCACGAGGCGAAGGCGTTCATGAGTATCACGGCCGCTCCAGCGGACCGGCCTTCGGCCGCCTGCTGAGCTGCACGGTGTTCAAAGAGCCGGGAATTCAACGACTCGGGAATTCGTATCGATGAACCAAGGCCAATCGCGCAACAACCCGGACGAGATCGTCGTTTTTTCCATTGTGCGAAACTCGACATGCTCCGAGTGCGAGAGCGAGCTTTGGAGGGGCGAGTTCCTGCGCATGGAGAAGGACCGCCCACTTTGCCTCTCGTGCGCCGATCTCGATCACCTCGTCTTCCTTCCGCGGGGCAACACAGCGCTGACCCGGCGCGCCCGCAAGTACTCGTCGCTGCACGCAGTGGTGGTCCGCTTCAGCCGCGCACGCAAGCGCTACGAGCGGCAGGGCCTCCTGGTGGAGGAGCAGGCGCTTACGCGTGCCGAAGAGGAGTGCTTGAAAGATGAAGAGGCACGGGCACGAGCTCGGGAGCGAGCTGCGGAGCGCCGGGCGGCAGCAAACGAGCAGTATGTGGCCACCTTTCGCAGCCGAATCGCCGAGTTGTTCCCGAATGCGCCGTCCGAGGAGCAGGCGGCGATTGCCGAACGTGCATGTCGGGTGGGCAGCGGAAGAGTCGGTCGCACCGCGGCGGCGAAGGAGCTGGAGCCGGGCGCGCTCGAGTTAGCGGTACGGGCGCATGTACGGCACCAGCACACGCGCTATGATGAGCTTCTTGCTCAAGGTCTCGATCGTTCGGAGGCACGAGCGGCGGTCCAAGGTGAGGTCGAAGAGGTGCTGGCGAGGTGGCGGGGTCGGCCGTGCCGTGAGAGGTGAGGATCGGCCTCGGGTCTATCCGGCAGATGAAAGCGGCCGCGGACTGTGCGTGCCTTCGGGCTCCCTGCTACGTTGAAGCGTGGCGTAGTTAATGGGACCCGGCGCCGGCGACCGGTCGACGACACGCCCGGCCCGCGCAGTCGTCGTCTCCCCCGGAGCTCCCGCAAAGCACGGAATATGCAGCCAGGGCAAACGCAGTTGGATCCGTACGGTTCGACGGCGGCGGCCGAAAGCCGTTGAACCGAGTACTCACCCGTCTCACCACACCACCAGGGGCCCTGGCGAGCGCCCACGAGCGCCCGCTCGCCGCCGCGCATCCAGGCGGGTTGTCCAACTGCGTTTGCCCTGAATATGCAGCCGTCGACGGTTTACGTTTGCGCCGGAATTCGAGAGAGTACGGTATGGCCCGCGTAGTAGTGTATCGAGCTCACGATTGGCACGAGCTGGTGGCGTACCGGAGCGCATGGCTGGGCACGCACCCGGCGGTTTTGATCGTCCCGGACGACGAGGTGAAGTCGCGCGTGGCGGAAGCGTTCTCGGACCGGAATGTTAGGGCCGTCCGGACGCTTCCGGAGCTCGTCGAACAGTTCGTCCGTGCGTGCGGACATCGAGGGTTCGTCCCGCCGGAGGGGCGTCGCGCACTCCTCAACGACATCTTGAGCAGCCAGGGCGCCGGATACCTCAACATTCAGACGCGCAAACAAGGCTATGCCAGAGCGCTCGCCGAGTTCATCGAGCACTACCGGTGCACGGTCGTGGAAGACCTCCGGTCGGCAATCGCACGGTTGAAGGGAAGCGCAAGCTTCTCGTTCAAGGAAGGCGAGTTGATCCGAATTCACGATGAGTATGAGGAGCGGCTTGCCGAGTTCGGGTTCGACGTCCGGCGCGGCCTTCTGCAGCTTCTCCGGTACCTGGAAGGCGGGGGCCGCTTGGACGGCGCGGAAAGGCCGGGCGGCGTGGGAAGCCGGCGCGGCGTGAGTGCCGCCGCCGCGCCGGAGGCGGCTGGTTCCACTGGTGCTGCCGAGACCGCCGCGCCGGAAGGCGAAGCCGGATGGGCGGCCCCGCTCGGAATCGATTCAGGTGATCTGCTCGTGTTTGCCGGGTTCCGCTACCTCCGGCCCTTGGAAGCCGAGCTTCTGTCCGCGCTCGCGCGCCGCGTTGCCGCCGGCGCGATGCCGGACCCCTCCGGGAGCGGGACGGGCAGCCCCGAGGCCGTCGGCAATGCCGGCGATAGACCCGAGGCCGGTAGAGATCCCCGCGATACCGGCGACAGCGGGCACGGAGGTTGGTCGGGCGGAAGTACCGGCGATGCCGGCGATAGCGGGGACGGAGGAGGGTCCGGCGGAAGCGGGCCGAACGCGGCGATCCTCGTTGCGCGCGATCCGCACGCCCCGGAGCAGGCGCTGCGGGTTCAAGAGAGCGTTGAACGGCTTCTCGAGCGGCTCGACGGGCTGGTGGAGGAGCGCGTACTCGGGAGCTGCGAAGCCCCCGAGGCCTCGCAGCCGGAGGATGCGTTTGTCGCCCTCTCAAACGCGGTGTTCCGCTCCGAGACGACTTGCCGCGGACCGGAGGGAGGTCCCGCGGATGTCATCGGTTCCGCGGGCGCCACGGACGGCGAGCCGGGCGCGGACCGATTCGTCCGAGTCCAACGATACGACGAGCGTTACGCCGAGGTCACCGCGATTGCCCGACAGATTCGCCGGCTCGTGGACTCCGGAGTCGGCGCGGGGGAAATTCGGGTCGTGGCGCCGGACTACGAACGATACTCCTCGATCGTGGATGAGGTCTTTCCTCGCTACGGCGTCTCGTATCGACTCGAGCGTGGGGTTCCGCTTCTGCGATATCCGCTTGCATCGCTCGTGCGCGCGGTCGTGCAGCAGATCGCGCTCCCGAACCCATACGCCCTGCACGAGTCGATTCTCGCATCGCCGTACACGTGCTTTCGCGACCGGGTGGGAGCCACCGAGCTGGCGGCGCTTCAAGAGAGCAAGGGGGTTGAGCTGGTCCCGGCACATCGACTGAACGAGCTCCTCCCTGAGCCTACGGAGTCCGAGCTCGATTTATCGTACGTGAAGCGAGTGCGCGACCGTGCGTACCGCGCGGCGGGCTCGGGTCGCGACCTGCCGCAGGCCGAGATCGTCCGACGATACATCGCCAAGTTGGATGGGCTCTCGGATAGCGAGCGAGAGGCCGCTTCGCTGGAAGCCCTCACCGGCCTCTATCTCGAGAGCCGCGCGGTGCGCGAGCTTCAGCGCTGGTCGAGCCGGATGAGCGCAGGGGCGTTTTGCGATCGAGTGCAAGAGGTCCTCCGTCGCTTCCGCGTGCCCGAATGCGTCGAAGCGTGCCCGGACACCGAAATCCGGGCACGGGACCGGGCGATCCTGGGCGCGGTGTCGGAGATTTCGGCCCGCATGCCGTCCGACGTGGCGCCGATGCTCGGCGACGAAGGATCCGAGCTTCCGCTCTCACGGCTGGTGCGTCTGTTCTCGGCTGCGATGGAGGAAGCGACGTTCCGGGTTGGCGATCCCGAGACCGATTCCGTGAGTGTGGCGTCGCCCGAAGGCACGCAGTACCGCCGCCACGGGTACACGTTTGTCTGCGGGCTCGTCGACGGCGAGTTCCCGGCCGGCGAAAGCTACAGCTTCCTCCAGCCGCGCAAAGACGGCCTGGGGCTCGGAAGCGCCTACACGACCGTGGACCACGGCCGATATCGATTCCACCAGCTCGTTCGCTCGACCGAGCGCCGGCTCGTGCTCACGGTTCCGCGGGCGGAGAACGGAAAACGGCTGGCGGAGTCGCCCTTTGTGGGCGATATCGAGCGCGGAGCGGCGGTGGTGCGCGGGATACCGGCGGGTCCCGAAGCGGGAGATGCGGCTCCAGAGGAGGCCGGCGGGGCGGAGCGCGAGACAGCGCTCTATTCGCGGCGTGAGCAGATCGTATTCGCGGCCAAGCATGTGGACCGGTCGTACGACCGCGCGCTTCCAGCGCTTCGCACGATCGAGCGGTCGGATCCGAAGGCGCTCGGGACGGTCGTTTCGGTCATGCGCTTCGACGGGCTGACCTCGAGTCGGAAGCATCTCTCCGAGTACGACGGGATGTTCCGGCCGGTTTCCAGGAGCCTGGATTTGTTGGCGGAGGCAATCGATCGAATCCGGTTTACCCCGGAAACTCTGGAGCGCTATGCAGGGTGTCCGGCGCGGTTCTTCTTTGACGACGTGCTGAACCTCAGGGAAGAGCCGGCGTATCACCCGGACCTCAGCGACGCGGGCCGCATTCTCCGGGCGGTACTCGCCGAGTATACCGAGCGCGCGGCCGGCGAAGAGGCGGTGCCGGCGGACGCGGAGGCTTTCATCGAGGACGCGGTAGAACGGCACTACCGTGCGGTCTTGGACGAGAACGAGGAGGATGCGTTTTCGAGCCGGTTGCGGCGCTCGCTCCTCTCCGGCCTGGAGAAGGCGAGCGAGGGCTCGAACGAGCGGCGCGGCGTCCTTGCGACGTTCCTCGATTACGAGCGAAACGCCCCCGATTTTCTCCGGCCCTACGCGGCAAACCTGGCAGGCACGGTTTCTCTGGAGCCGGGGCCCCGGGTTCATGTAACGGTCGACCGGGTGGATCGTACGATCGGAAAAGAAGCGCTTGTGGCCTACCGCTATACCACCGGGACGCTCGGGAACGCGGCTGCGATTGCGGGAGGGCTGCGGTTCGATCTCCCGCTTGCCGTCGTCTTCCTTCAGGAGTACGCGGCACGCCGCAGGATCGCGTTGCCGGCAGGCGGCGCGGGGGTCTATTTGGTCCGGAGCGCCCGGGAGCTGCGACGCGGTGGATACTTCGCCCGCGCCGACCTTCGTGCTGCGCGGCGCGACGCAACCTCAGAGGACCAACCAATCTTCTCGGGCCGGCGCGAAGGGTTCACGGAGCAGAACGCTTTCGAGAACATCATCGAGCAGGTAAAGGCACGAGCCACGGCGCTCTACCGGCTTATGCAAACGGGGGTGTTCCACTTTTCGCTCGGCAGCTCGGCGGAGCGCGAATGCCGGGAGTGCGCGTTTCGCAGGATCTGCAGACGCGATGCGCTTCGCGCCGAGCGCTTGGCCGCGAACCTCCGGGGCACCGGAGGAGTCAACGTGACGGACGCCATCGGATAAACGGCCGTCGGATAGAACGACACCGGATAAAGGAGACGGAACCGGCATGGAAGGTACGTTTCGACCAACGCTGCCTCAGCATCTTGCAACCGATTACCAGCGTAACCTGGCGGTGACCGCCGGGGCAGGCACCGGGAAGACCGCCGTTCTTACCCGGCGGATCGTGCGGATTCTGGCTCGGGAAGAGCTTGGGCTCGACCGCTTGCTGGTGCTCACCTTCACGGATAAAGCCGCCGTAGAGATGAAGGAGCGGATCTACCGCGCAATCGAGGAGGAACTCGAGCGGGCTGGGGACGGGCGCGGCTCAACCGCGGGAGCTCGCTCGGCGGATCGACGGCTGCGCCATTTCCAGTGGCTCAAGGATACGTTTCTCCAGAACTATGTCAGTACGTTCCATGCCTTCTGTGCCGCCGTGCTCCGCGAGTACCCGATCGAAGCGGGAGTGGATCCGTACTTTCGCATCCTCGACGAGACGGACAGCATGTTCGTACTGCGGCGAAGCATCAGCCGCTCGATTCGGGAGCTGGCCGCGGACAAGCAGAATGCGGACCTGCAGCTGCTCAGCAGCGAGTTTTCGCGCAGCGCGCTCGCAGGCGTCCTCTTCACCGTCATTCGCAGACGGGAGGATACCGGAGCGTGGATCGAAGAGTTCGGAGCGCTCGACTGGGATTGCTATCGCGATCGCTTGCCGGCGTACCGCGCGTGCATGATCCGCGAGATGGCGTACAAGCTCCACTGCGGCGGAGAGCTCCGGGTATGCGCGCAGGAGCTCGAGGCGGCGGCGCCCGGAAGCGAGGCCGAGGGCTCGAAGCTCGAAGAGAAGCGGGCCACGTTGCTCAGGCTGGTCCGCGAGCTCGATACCCAGAGCGCCCGGGCCGCGGATACCTCCCCGGACGCGGATCGGCTTGTATCAACGAAACAAGCTATCGAGCACGAGCTACGGATTCCGAACCGGAAGCCGAAGGTATGGCACTCCGGCGCGTTCGAGCGGATGAAAGCTGCGATGTACCGGCTCCGATACGTGGTCCGGGCGTTTCCCGTGGAGGAGTTCGAGCTCGTCCCGGAGCATGAGAGGGAGGGATTCGCGCTCTTGCAGGCCCTTTCGCGTGTTGCGCAGTACTGCGTGCGCGCATACCGCAAAGACAAGGATGAGGCCAACTACCTCGATTTCCAAGACCTCCAGTTGCTGGTTCACCGGTTGGTGAGCGAGGAGCGCCACGCGCACGTACTGCGGGAGCTCCAGGATCGCTTTCAGTTCATCATGGTGGACGAGTTCCAGGATACGAACGAGCTTCAGTGGCGTATCGTGCGGAGGATCGCCGCCGACCCGAATGGCGCGGTCACCGATCCGAAGCTCTTCGTCGTCGGTGACGAGAAGCAGGCGATCTACTCCTTCCGAGGCGGCGATGTGACCCTCTTCTCACGAGTGCGACACGAGCTGATCCGCGCGAATCGAGCGGCAGGTCATGATGAACGTGCGTTCGCGCTTGCTGCCGAACACGATAGCGAGTATGAGGACGCGCGCCGGAGGTACGTATCCGACCTCGAGATGAGTCATGCCGGCGAGATCGTGTTCGCGGACAACTTCCGCTCCGCCGAGGTTCCGGTCAACTTCATCAACATGTTCTTTCGAGACCTCCTCCATCGGGAAGTATACGAGGAATACGACGCCAAGCCACAGCTCCTGCGGTGCTCGGGCAACCGCGCGCGCGGCAGCGTCGAGCTGTTGCTCGTGGACGCCGACGCGCCGGCGCCCCCCGGGGCGCACGCCGGCGTGGGAACGGAGCGGCAGGGCGGCGCAGAGCCGACCACGGAGGAGACACGCGCCTCCCGGGCGGGGCCGCCGGCGGACCCGCATTTCCGGGAGGCGATCCTCATAGCCGAGAAGATCCGGGAGGTGTTTTCCGGAACGGACGAGCGATACGCCCGGGTGCGCGAGAACGCGCGGGCGGGGAAGCCCGCCGTCGCGATTCTTCTCAACCGCCGCACGATGATCAAGACCTACGAAGAGGCTCTTCGACGAAGCCGTATCGAGTTCACGGTCGTCCGGGGGCGCGGGTTCTATCAACGCCAGGAAGTTGTCGACTTGGGGAATCTTCTCGACCTCCTGGTGCACCCGTGGGACGACCGGCGGCTCGTCGCCTTCCTCCGTTCTCCGGCGGGGCACGTGTCCGACGAGGCGATCTTCCTGCTGGCCGAACAGCTCGAAGGGCGCTCCCTCTGGGAGAAGCTTCGAACGTTTGCGAAGCGCCGGCGCCACGCGGAGTCGGGAGCAGCTTCGGAGCTCGCCTCGACGGTTACTCCGGAGGACCGCGATGCACTCCTTCAGGCGGCCGGGAACCTCGAGCGGTGGATGGACCTTGCGGGACGCATGCCCGTTACGGAGTTTCTCCAACTCGTCCTGGACGAGGGCGGCTACTACGCGAGCCTCGCGCGCGGAGACCGGGGCGACCAAGCCGTGTCCAACGTGGAGAAGCTCGTCGAAAGCGCACGGCGGATCATGCTGCAGGACGACGGCGGCGTGACCGAGTTCGCCGATTGGCTCTCGAACCGAATCGATCATGTCGAGGAGGAAGGAGAAGCGGACATCGATATCGGCCTCGGCGGAGCCGTGCAGATCATGACGGTACACCAGGCGAAAGGGCTGGAGTTCCCGATGGTGTTCGTGCCGGATCTGGGAGCCGGATTCAACTTCGGAGCACGGGAGAAAGTGCATGCAGGCTACATCCCGCACGAAACGTGGATAGGTGAGTCGGGGATCGAGCGGCGCGAATCGTTGGAGATCGGTTTGGATGCGCCGAATCCGGAGAACGAATGGGAGCCGGAACCGACGCTTGCGAAGCGGATCATCCGCAAGCGTACGCGCAATAAGCAGCTTGCGGAGCGGAAGCGCCTCTTCTACGTAGCGGCAACGCGCGCGGTGGATCACCTCGTGCTCGTCGGTCACGCCAAGTTTTCCAGCCCTCAGGTGACCGTGCGAGTTCGATATGCGCCCCTCGATGAGTTAGGCAATTGGATGGAGTGGATGAACCGGATTCTAGGGCTCTCGTATCTAGGCGACGGCCTGCGCGGCGAGCTCCATTACGGCAACGACGCGGGTACGCCGATGCGAATCCCGTATCGATGGTTCGCAGGCGAGCAAGCCGGCGCCGGTCAGGATGCGGAGTACCGAACGGAGTTTCCGCTGGAGCCGTCTTCTTGCTAAACTGAATCTGAGCAACTCCGCACGCAGAACTTGGCGCATGCTGCCGGCCGAGTCGCCGAACTCACCCTCAACACGATCCGGCCGAAACGCTCACTCGACTCGACACAACACCGGCCCTATCGGCTTCCGATCCGAGAGGCGCATCGCTTTGGCTTCTCGCCGGCGCCAAGAAGCGGCGGGACCGCCCACTCTCTCAGTGCAAGCTATTCAGGCACGGGAAATTCTTCCTCGCGCGGCTCGGCAGGGGTGGGAAGACCGAGACACGAATAGATGCCGAGGGTGGACACGCGAGCCATGTACAGTGCCATCCGGTCGGGGCCGGGCTGCATGCCGCCCTCGAGCCACCACCGGGCCAGACTGACCTGGATCCCGACGGCGACGTGCACCAATGCGTCGACCGGGACCGTCGGGTGCAGCGTCTGGTCTACCTGTCTCAGGCGTGATGCGACGTGTGACGCCGCGTTTTCCTCAAAGCGCTGAAGAAATTCCGCAAGCCGCCCTTCGGTAATCATCGCGCGATAGAACCGCTCGTTTTCCCGGACGTGCTCGAAGAACCGGACTGCCGCGGGATGCGGCTCGTCGAGATCGACTGCCGCGGTGTCGCTTGGCGGCGGCGGTGCCTCAGCGAGCAGGTCGTTGAGGCGGTCGGATATGCCTTGATTCAGCAGGTCTTCCTTGTCTTCGAAGTGCGCGTAGAAGGTCGACCGGTTGACCATTGCCCGGCGGGTAAGGTCCGTGATGGTAATTGCGTGTAGGCCTTTCTCCACGACGAGATCGATAAGGGCGTCCCATAACGCCTTCCTGGTCTTGCGTATCCGCAAATCCTGATGGTCGCGGTCGCGGCCACCGGTTCCTTCCGTCGTCGTCATCCGTGTCCCCCTGTTCATCCCGTACGGCGGGGCACGCCCTGGAGCCCACACCTCACGCCATTCTCGTTTCAATCCACGTCTAACACATCGTAGCTTATCCAACATAACGTTGCAATACAAGCGTCGTACTCCGCTCCGGGGTAGGAAGCACGCGATTGTGCCACGAGTCACCCAATGTGCCGTACACAGGATCCGGCGGATTGTTGGTTCAGCTACATTCGCGGCCGATCTGTCGTTTGCGCTGCACGCTCGGAGGGTGCAGACTACATTCATCCAACATTCTGTTGTTTCCACAACACAATGTATAGTAAGGAGCGGCGTATGATACGCGACAGAGTAGCAAACAAGCTGGCGGACATCGCGATTCACCACCGCAAGGCGGTGTTTGTGATATTCGGCCTCCTGACGATCGGAAGCCTCATCCTCAGCAGCAACATCAGCGTGATTACCAGCACCGACGAAATGCTCGGAGAGGACAATCCCGCGGCACAGCGCTTCGGCGAGATTACCGAGGCGTTCGGATCGACCGGCTCCCTCATCGTTGCCGTCGAGGGCCCGAATCGCGAGTCGATGATGGAGGCGGCGCATCGCGCCGTCGATCGCATCGAGAATCGCGACGATATCATGAGGCATGTCCGCGCCATCGATCTCACGGTCGACCCGGACTACGGACTCGAATGGGGGCTGATGCTCGCCGAGGACGTCGGCGACATCGAGGATTCCCAAAGGTTGCTCGAGCAACGGTCGTTACAAGGATTTCTGACGGCGTTGAACGACATGTACGAGGATGTCGTACTGGAAGACGACGACCAGTTCGCGACCAATCAAGACGAATGGGACGGCGCACAGGCGCTTGCCGGGATCGAGCTGTTCACTCGTGCGGCCGGCGCATCGGTGTCCGGTGGAGATCTCCCGCCCAAGGTTGCCGCGGCATTTTCCGGGGAGCATACCGCGAACCAACGTGCAGGAAACGAGCGGACTGAGACAGTAGGCAATCCGGCGGCAGCCCAGGCCGGCGCCCTTGTCCGCACATTCTTCGCCGGCGATTTGTACCGGTGGTCGCCGGACGACGATATGCTCACATTCTCCATTCAGCCGAACTTCCCGCTCGACGATCTCGACGCAACCCGCGAATCGGTCTACGGGCTGCGCGAAGTCGCAGGTGCGATCGAGGAGGAAATCGACGGGGTACGCGTAGGAATCGGCGGCGAGATCGCGCAGAACCAGGACGAGCAGGACGCGGCTAGCGCCGACATGCTCGTTCCCGCGTTCGTGGCGCTCCTGCTCATCGTGGCGCTTTTCGCGGTATCGTTCGCTCGTTTTCGGAACATCTTCTTCGCGATTCTCACGCTCATAGTCGGCATTCTGCTCACCGCCGGCGGAATCGCCTTGACCGTCGGCCACCTGACCTTCATTACCTCGGCTTTCGTGGTGATTCTCATCGGCCTCGGCATAGATTTCGGCATTCATCTCGTAAGCAACTACGACGACTTCCGCGAACAGGGACTCGATCCGCCCACGGCCATCCGCAAGGTAATGCACGCCGGCGGCACCCCAATCATGCTCGGCGGCATAACGACCGCCGCCGCTTTCTTCACGCTCTCGGTCGCTCGAATGCCGGCGGTAGCCGAATTCGGCGTAATCGCCGGCCTCGGTGTAGTTCTGACGCTCGCAGCCACGATGATCCTGTTGCCGGCGCTCATCTTGAGTTTTGGAAGCAAGCACGATGTGAGGTCGTTCCGGCGCCGCTTTCTGATCAACTACGGATTTCTCGCAGCGATCGGCTCGGCACTTTCACGCCACCGTCTCGCCGCAGTCATCGTGATCGTAGTCCTAACGGTGATCGGCGCTACGCTTCTCCCCGGCAACAGAATTGACTACGACATGCTGAACATGGGGCCGTCGACCGGGCCCGCGGTCGACACGCAGCGGCGCATCATGGACCGCATGGAGGTCTCCCCGTTCACGGCGCTCACGACCGCCGATTCAGTCGAGGCGGCGCGCGAAACGGCCGGGGCCCTGCGGCGGCAGAGCCTCGTCTCCCGCGTCGCAACTATATCCGATCTACTGCCGCCTGAAGACGAGATCGACGAACGGCTGGCAACGATCGCAGCCACCGGCCCCGACACCGGTGGTACCGAGACGGGCAGTGGCAACGACGGCGGCGGCGATGCGGACAACACCCACCCGGCCGGTACTGGCGCCGATGCCTTGCCGGAGCGTACCGCGGAGGATGTCCAGCAGCTTGCCGATGAGATCCAACGCCTCGAATGGAATGTGATCGAGCTCGGCGACCTTGCCGTTGCCGGTCTCGGCGAGAACAACCGGGTCGTGCGCCGCCGCGACGCCATGATCCGCGAGATTATCGGGGCAGAGGTGGGCGAACCGGGCCGCGAAGTATTCCAGAACGCAATCGAGGCGATCACGGCGGACCCCGAGGCAAGCGCCGAGCGGCTCGCCAGGCTCGACGCAGCGTTCGCCTCGGCGATGCAGGAACAGCAAGCGCGGATGCAAGTCGATCGCGCGCCGACGGTCGACGACATTCCGCAGAGCATTCGGGCGAACTTCGTGTCCGATGCAGGTGACAGCTTCCTGACGACCATTGTTCCGGTCGCCGCTACCCACGACTGCGACGAAATCCTACTCGCCTATCACAGCCAGCTCCGTGAGGTCGACCCCGGCGTAACCGGAAGCGTCCCGCTCTATGTAGCTCTCGTCGACGACTTGTTCACCGACGGCTCCGAGGCGGCTGCATGGGCGGCTCTGGTGGTCTTCTTGGTCATGATTGCGATCTTCCGGAGGCCCGGCCATGTCCTGCTGGCGTTCGGTTCGGTGGCAGTGGCGATTGTCTGGACCTTCGGGATACTCCCGCTACTCGGCATGCCGTTGATAGCGTTCGTGGCGGTTGTATTCCCGCTCTTGATCGGTATCGGGACCGACTTCGCGATGCACATCCTCCACCGCTACGAGCACGAGGGAGGCAACATCGTATCGACTCTACGATACACCGGAAAGGCGGTATTGCTCTCGTCGGTGACGACGATGCTGGGCTTCGGCTCTCTTGCGCTCATGGGCGAGGTCGGCGCCGTCGCCGCGCTCGGCACCCTGCTGTTCGTCGGTATCGCCGCGTGCCTCGTTGCCACAGTTGTCGGCCTCCCGGCGTTCCTCGGCCTTCGGAGGCCGCCGCAGCATGAGTCGCGAAACGGAGGCTGACCGGAACGGAGTATACGGGCGCCCGGCCGCCCGTGAAAGCTGGCCGGGAATACCACGCGCCCCGGGACACGGCAGCGGTCGCGGGGCGCATACACAGGAGGACTGTATGAAAAGGCACAGTGCGAAGAGGGGCAAATCGGCGATCGGGCTTCTAATCCTTCTTCTGATGGCAGTTACCGCAGGTGCCACGCCGGAGTCACCCGGGCAGATAATGCAGCGTGTCGACGAGCAACGTGGTCCGGAAAGCTCCCGCGCGCGAATGATCATGCGCATCTTCAATGATGCCGGTGCCGGCGCCGGCGACTACGATCGAGAGATTCGCATGCTCTCCTACGGGCGCGGAGCCGACGAATCGCTCATCGAGTTTGTCAGTCCCAGAAGCATACGCGGACTGCGCGTACTCGATCTCGACGGCGCCATACGCGTCTTCTTCCCATCGACCGGGCGAGTCCGGAACATCAGCGGCACCGCCCGCGGCGGATCCGTGGGCGGCGTCGGCGGCGACTTCACCTACGAGGACATGGGCGGCGCCGGCTTCGCAACCGACTACGGTGACTTCGAGATGGAAGACGACAGCGCCGGCAGATGGGTCATCTCGGGAGCTCCGTCAGACGAGGACAGCCAGTACAGCAGACTCGTATTCCACATCGATAAAGAACGATACGTGCCCGTACGCATCGACTATTACGAGAACCGAACGCAGGTAAAACGGCTCGACGCCGGCGGAATCCAGAACATCGCCGGTCGCTACGTGGCAACCGAGCTGACCATGCACAACTTCGCCGACAACAGCCGTACGGCGATTCGTATGCAGGACGTCGAATGGGACGTGCCACTCGACGACGACCTGTTCGACCCGAACCGATTCCACCGGTGAAACGGCATGTGACGGCATGTGGCGGCGGGTGGCGGCGAGGACCCGCAGGGCCGCAGGCACGCCTGCGGCCACCCGAGTGGCGGACGTCCGCCGGCTCCCGCCGCTACCGCCGCC
>Ga0207421_10002810_pt1 | contig 21267 bp, 19 predicted proteins | sample SodLakKL_010_SED_4_FD_187542 | JGI IMG/M metagenome (GOLD analysis project Ga0207421, IMG submission 187542) | Alkaline sediment microbial communities from Lake Tanatar, Kulunda Steppe, Russia - 8KL_010_SED (SPAdes) (version 2) | ecosystem: Environmental > Aquatic > Non-marine Saline and...
TTTAACTCCTGGCTAGAAATAAGGAAAATCCAGGGCCAAGAAGGTGCTGAAAATAAAATAAACCTGGAAAAACGGGGGATTTTTCTCTTTTGTACTGCCCGAGAAAAGGTTTTTGGTGGAAATTATCGAACTTAATTGTTATAAATTGAAAAAAATCAAAAAATAAAGAATTTTCGCCCAAAAAAACTTAATTAGTTTGGGATGATTAATAAACTGGGAGAAGTATTTCCTGGGCATAAAATTTTCTTTCGACGGAGGTCTGAGCCAATGGTCAATTTCTTTTTGATTGTTGATTCTAACGGTACAATTCAAAAAGTAAAATTTAGGAGTCCTTCCAGAAATATTTATGAAGGACAATCTCTTTTGGAGATTCTGGATGATTATACAGCTGTTAAGGTTTTGAGCAGCCTCCAGCGAGGGCCGGTCCGTGATAATTATGACTGTTTTCCCCTGTATTTAAAAGCTGAATCATCTAAGATGGCCCGGGGCTCTCTTTACCTGATTAAGATGGAAGATTACACCATTGCCATGGGCCTTTCGGGCAGGGCCAATCGCGACCCGGTTATAAAAGAATTAATCAAAGCCTATAATGAAGATACCAAGAAAAGGATTAAAAAAGCCAATTTCATCCTGAAAAATCTAAACAGGGATCTACAGAGCAAGCTGGCGCGGGATTCGCTTACCGGCCTGATTGGAAGGCATCAGTTCATGGTCGGTATCAGGTCAATGGTTGATAGTGACCCGGATAAATACGGAATATTCGTCTATATTGATATTGATGATTTCAAAGAAGTAAACGATACTTATGGCCATATTGGTGGGGACCAGTTTTTAATTGAATTTGCCAAAAGACTCAAATCGATGCCCCTGCAGAATGGCATGATAATAAGGATTGCCGGGGATGAATTTGGAATTTTCCTTTACGGACTGAAATCAGTAGATGAGAGCGACCTGAATAGAATTTGGGAAATGCTCGAGGAGTACCTGCTTAAAAATCCGGTTATTTTTAACCAGATCGCCATACCCGTTTCAGTAAGTGTCGGCATGACCCTGTACGGAGTGGATACTGATGATGTTAAGAAAATGATTGATTACGCTGATTTTGCAATGTATCAGGCCAAACGAAAGGGCAAAAATCAGTTCCAGCGCTTTGACAAAGAAGAATACAAGATCCAGAGGGTAATGAAATTACAGAGCAAGGCAGTCCGGCAGGTTCTGGAAGAGAGGGATCTTTATCACGTATATCAGCCGATTGTTTCTTCAGTTAACGGTAAGATAACTGCCTATTCTGCCCTGATGAGGACCAATAATAACTTTTTCCGGGATACCGTTGACCTTATTGAACATGCCTTCCGGGAAAACCTATACCTGGAACTGGACCTTTTAAGTTTTAACAAGCTTGTTCAGGAAAAGGAAGTGTCTGAAAAAATTGAGGACAAGCTCCTGTTCGTCGCCCATGGCCCCTATTCCCTGTACCGTAATAGCGAAATTCAGCATACGCGGGAAAATATTTTCCGGGATAGGCTTGTTTTAGAAATAGTTGAAGGTCAGATGGCAAAATCCGAGGATATTGAGGAGATAATCAGAAACGCTGATGAATTTGGTTATCACGTGGCCATCAGTGGTTTTGGAACGGGAGTCCTCGATGACCTGGGAATGCTTACTAGTGGGCCGGCTTTTGTAAAACTCGGAAGGAAAATTTCCGAAAACCTGGACAAAGACGAAAGGAAACAAAACAAGGTAAAAAAGATTGTGGAATACGCCCATATCCAGGGAACGAAAGTGGTAATCGAGGGTATCGAAACCCGGGAAGAGATGGAAATGGCCATTGAGCTCGATGTTGATTATTTACAGGGATATTATCTTGGTGTTCCAGCCAAAGAACTTCCAGAAGAAAAAATAGATGTAAAAGCAGAAATAATCCAGAACCGCAACGAAATTCTTGCAAGACCGGAAAAAAAGAGGATTGAGGGAAAAAAATAAAGCAAAAAAATTTTATCCCCTGTGGAATTTCTAACCGGAAAAAGAAGGAAATATTAGCAAATGTTTGCCTTGTTAAAGGAGAAAAGGGAGTAGAAATAGAAAAAATATGGAAATAATTGTTTGAAGACCAAAAACAGGTGGTCCAGCCTGCATCGTTCTGTCTATTATCAAATAATTATTTCCTGTGTTTTTCCTGCTTTAAAGGAGGTGGGGAAGTGAGGGGCACAAAAAAACAGAACAAAAAAATACCCGGGAAGTTTTTTGCAGAATGGCAAGAAGCTGTGCAAAATATTGCTGATTTTTTAAATGTTTCCCTTGTATTAATCATGGGTGAAAATAGAACTTCGGGTAAAATAGTTGCAAGTTATATCCCCGCCCAAGATATAAAAAGGATTTCTAATCTTGAAAATAGCCCCATCCAGTTGGGTCAAAAAATAATGGAAAAAGGGGAACGGGTAAAAATATCTTTTTCTTCCCAACCCGTTAAATTGGAAACTGAAAAAGGGCGCGAAATGGTTTTTAAATCTGCCCTGGGTTTTCCCGTCCACTGGCCGGATGGTGAAATTTTTGGAGCTTTGAGCGTTTTTTCTTCCGGAGAAAATGGACTGGGTGAGAAAACCGAAAGAGGATTGGCTCAATTTAAGGATTTCTTTGAGAAAAATCTTGAAATGATTTGTCTGGACAATAAATTAAAAGAACAAACCAGACAAAGAAAAGAACTCAAAAAAAGCTTAAAAAAAAGGCAGAAGGATTATCAGGAAACGGTCAACTCTATAAGCGATGGTGTTTTAGAGTATGATGCAAGAGGGGATATATTATTCGCCAACCAGGCGGCAGGACATGTCCTGGAAGAAAAAATAGAAGACTTAATTGGGGGCAATGTTGAACAATTTTTTAATTACTCTTTCTCACAGGAGAAAGATGGTTTTCTGAAAGAAAATTCTGCCCCGGGTAAAATAGAAATTGAATATAAAATAAAAACTAAAACGGGGCAAGAAAGAATTCTCCAGGTAACCCAGGCCTTTGAGGAAAGAGGTTATTCAAAAAGTGGCTTCCTTTTCTTCCGGGATATTACAGAGAGCAAAAACCAGGGAAGAAGGATGAAATTTTTGAGCTTCCATGATACCCTTACCAACCTGTATAACCGGGCTTTTTTGGAAGAGGAGTATAAAAGACTGGATGTAAAAAGGCAGATGCCTACTTGTCTTATAATCGCTGATTTAAACGGGCTTAAATTGATTAATGACTCTTTTGGATTTCGCAAGGGTGACCTGGCTTTGAAAAAGGCAGCCGAAATTTTGCAAAAGAGCTGCCGCCGGGAAGATATTATTTCCCGTTGGGGAGGAGATGAATTTGTCATCCTGCTGCCCAAGACCCGGGAAGACCAGGTCGCCAGCCTCTGCTCCCGGATTAAAAAGAACTGTCTTGCTACAGAAAATGAAGAATTTCCAATTTCCCTCTCTCTGGGAGTTGCAGTTAAGGAAAAACCAGGGGAAGGTATACACGGGCTTTTCCAAAAAGCTGAAAACAGGATGCTGGAGAATAAACTGTTGGAAAACCGCAGTGTAAAAAGCCATATTCTCAAGGCTCTTTTGAAGACCCTGGCCGAGAAAAGCAGTGAAACCGAAGGCCATGCCCTTCGAATGCAAAAAATGGCTTACATAATCGGGGAAAAAATGGGGCTCTCACAATCTGATTTGGATCGATTGTCTCTCCTGGCAATTTTACACGACCTGGGCAAAACAATAATATCCGAGGAAATCCTGGAGAAGCCCGGACCACTTACCCCAAAAGAGGGGAAAAAAATCCAACAGCACCCCGTAACTGGCTTCAGAATTGCTTCCGCTACCGAAGAATTCATGCACATAGCGTCCCTGATTCTTTACCACCACGAGTGGTGGAATGGTTCTGGTTATCCCTCCGGCCTTGCTGGAGAGGAAATCCCCCTGCTTTCCCGGATAATTTCCATGGTTGATGCTTACGATGTTATGACTACCGGTAGGCCTTATAAGAAGAAAATGTCCGGTAAAGCAGCCACTACAGAGTTAAAAAGGTGCGCAGGAACGCAATTTGATCCCGAACTGGTTGGAAATTTTGAAGAAGTCCTGCAGGAGGTAAACTTTGGTTGAGAGAGGGTTACTTAATTTCTTTTTTTGCGGGGAAAAAACAGAAATTTTATTTCCTTTTTATTGATTTAAAGGTAAAGAGGGCCTTTAAGTAGAAATAAAGGAATAGAAACTTTGAAAGGAGGCAAAAAAATGGAAGAAGTTAAAAAAGTGGAAGGGTTTTTCAAGTCCTTATTTGATTTCTCATTCTCATCACTTATTACAACCAGGGTTATTAAAATTCTTTACATTTTATTTGTCATAGGGGCTGTTATTGCTGCGCTGGGAATAGTTATCGCTGGATTTACCCAGGGTGCTGGAACGGGATTATTTAATTTGATTATTGTGGGTCCGCTGGTTTTTTTATTGTGGGTCATTGGTGCCCGTGTTTATCTGGAAATTATTCTAGTTATTTTTAGAATCGGGGAAGATCTTTCTGAAATCAAAAACAGAAAGAGCTAGAAAAAATTTCTTATGCAACAGATTTTGAACCTACTTATTTACCTAAACCCTTCTTCGGAAGGGTTTTTTTCTGGAAAATAATTAAGCAGACAGCACCTGAAGCAGAATTCAGGATTTTCTTTTTTTGGGGTTTTGAACTGGGGGTTTAAAAAAACTTAATCTTCTCTTTAAAGAACTTTTAAACTAATATGCTATTTTGGAGTTAGCAAGCAGGGAAAAATAAAATTTTGTGTATTAAAAGCAAATTGTCTCCTCATAGTGGAAATAACAGTTTTTGCTGAATGATCTCCAGAATGGATATTTTAACCAGACGATTTTCCTGCTGAAATGATAATTCTTGGAAAAACAGCAAATTAAAGGGGGAACAGCAAATGAAAAAGCGAAAAAATTGGGTGCGTTTTTCTATCTTATGTTTTCTGGCTTTTTGTTTTATTATTTTCCCCGGTTTGGACGATGAAGTTTACGCGGATGAGGGCTGGAAATCTTTGTATTTCGAGCCTGGTCAGAGTTTCACCTATTTAATTAAGGCCGAAAAGGACGGAGTTGAAAGCCTCGGTGAGGTAAATATTTTTGTTTATCCGGCCGGGGGGGACATGGTTGAATTAAATTTACAGCTTGAATTTGACGGGGAATATTTTGAGATTTATGCAGAGGGAGATAGGAACAATATTGAGTTATTATATGTTAATCTTATGATTAGCATGATGGGGGAAATACCTGAACTGCCTTTTCAGTTAATGATGCACACATTTTTACAACCCTGGCTCGATACCCCATTGCAAAATGCGGAACTTTCCCGGGATTGGATCTGGGAAGAAGAGGATGAATGGGATGACTGGGAAGACGAAGATCTGGTAATAGGGGTTGTCGGGCAGGAAACTTATGGTGGCGTTGATGGTTTTCTAATCCGGGCCGAAGAAGATGTGGAATTTGATTTTGTTTTTGAAGTTTGTATAAACCCCGATCTACCCCTTCCTATCATGGGAAGAGCAAGTAATTTTGCCCCAGGAACTGAATTTGAAGGCGGTTCTTTTTATGCCGAGCTAACTAATTATGAAATTGCTTCTTTTGGCGAAGTAGACCTGGAAGAGAAAAGAATAGCCGAAACAACAATTCTGGATGATCTGGTTGATTATTTGGCTGAACACGGACTGGAAATAGGGGAAAGAACAATGAAAGCTTATGGGATGCTCGATGCTGTGGCCGGGTTTGGCTTGATGGTTGAAGGTGATGAAATTGAACTGTATCTTTTTGATCCGGAAACCGCGGGTGAAACCACTCTGGAATACCTCTATGAAGCAAGGGAGACGGGCAAGTTTATATTTGAAGAGATGGGTGGAATGGAAATCCCGGTTGTTATTAATGGATATATAATGCTAACCGGCCTGGAATATGGAACTGTTTATCAGCACCCGGAAAAAGATTTAATTGTTGAGATTTTTAATAGTTTTTAAACAATTTTTTCAGGGGTAAGTCCTTTTTTTAGAACGCTCCAGGGTACTGGTATCCTGGAGCGTTTTATTTTTTTCAAGTCTCCTTTCAACGGGGGAATTTTATCCCCATTTCTGGGCAGGAAGGTAAAATTTGAAAAAAAATAGAATTATTTAAAAACCCGGTTTTACTCTTTTCATTTCAGAGATTTTTAATGGAGCTCCTGTGGTTGTTTGCTAAAAAGCTTAAAATAAATATAAGGAGGGGGGTAAATAATGGAAAACTTTTTAGAAATTGCGTTACCCGTAATCAGGAGCATAGCCCTTGCGATTATTGCCCTGTTTTTTGGTTTAATGATCATCAGATGGATTGGGGAAAGGGCAGGAAAGTATTTAGAGAAAACTGGGATGGATGAAACCCTCAAACCCTTTATTATTTCACTGGTAACAACTGTTCTCAAAATTCTCCTGGCAATTTCCATCATCCGGGTTCTTGGGATCGATACTACCTCATTTGTAGCAGTAATCGCGGCAGTGGGTTTTGCAATTGGTCTGGCTTTTCAGGGCTCACTTGCTAACTTTGCGGGAGGGGTTTTACTTCTAACCCTCCGTTCCTTTAAAGTTGGGGATTTTGTTGAAGCGGGAGGTTTTATGGGAACAGTTCAGTCCATCCAGATCCTCCACACCGAACTGACAACTCCGGACAACAAATTGATATACATACCCAACGGAAACCTCTCCAATTCAAGCATAATTAATTTTTCTGCCAAGGATAAAAGAAGAGCTGATTTTAAATTTGGAGTGGGTTATGAAGAGGATACTGACAGAGTAATTTCGGTTTTAAAGGATGTTGTAGAATCTCATAAAAAAATTCTGAAAGAACCCGCACCATTTGTCCGCATGTCTGAACATGCGGATAGCGCAGTTATTTTCACTGTTAGGGTCTGGGCAATGGCCGAGGATTTCTGGAATGTTTATTTTGACGTGATTGAGATGGTCAAAAAAAGGTTTGACCAGGAAAAGATTTCCGCAAATGGATGTTCACCTGGACAAGGATTAAAAAGACTAATCCGGAAAGAAGAGAAGAAAATAAAAGAGCTAAAAAGCGAAAGGGCCCTGGCGGGCCTTTTTAATTTGGTTTTCTAAGTAGAAATGAATAAACCTCCCAGAAATATGGTTATAGGAATTGCTGTGTTTAACATTCCTAAAAGCCCATATTCCAATTGGTTCAGGAGGTAAAAAACAGAGTTTTTTCCCGTTTTGGGTTGGAAATAAAGGTATTTTATACTTTAAAGCGAAACAGTTAAATATTACTGTTAATTGGAATGAAATTATCAGGTTTTAGAATTTTACACTGGAAATCATGTAAATTTTGTTTTTTCTGGTTTGTAAAAAGAAAATCAGAAAAAAATGCATGATTTGTTTGTCTTTAAACAGAATGGAGTGATTATCCTGGCAGGAGAGAAAATTTTGATAATTGATGATGAAAGAGAAATCTGTGAAATGGTCTCTTTATGCCTCGAAAATGAGCGTTACCAGCCCATTATTGCCGAAGATGGCCGGGATGGTTTACAGACTGCCAGAGAAGAAAAACCAGACCTGATAATTCTGGATATATACCTTCCGGATATGGATGGGATTGAGGTTTGCCAGGAACTCCGTAATTTCTCCAGTGTCCCGATTTTGTTTTTGAGCTGCAAGAGTGAAGATGTTGATAAGATTGTGGGATTGCGGGTTGGGGGTGATGATTATATAACCAAACCCTTCAGTCCCGGAGAGCTTACTGCCCGGGTAAAAGCCCATCTCAGGCGAAATCGTCTGCTGGATGCCATAAGTAAACACAACCAGATTTTAAGATACCCCGGGCTTGAAATTGATATTGGGAGCCATGAAATCCGAAAAAATGAGGCCAAGGTTCTCCTTTCTGCAATTGAATTTCAGCTATTAACCATCCTGGCCAAAAATCCCAATCGGGTTTTCAATCCCGATCACCTTTACGAACTTGTCTGGGGTAACGAGGAGCTTTGTGATCCCCGAACGGTCGCCGTTCATATCAGTAATTTACGGAAAAAAATTGAATCCGATCCAACCAGACCTACATATATTCTGACGGTAAGGGGAGTGGGTTATAAGTTTAATGTTCCTTCCCCTGAACCGGAAAAACTATAGGAAAAGACCCTTCTTTTGGGAGGGGATCGGGTTGGAATTTTTATCCGATTATTTTTTGATTTTTTACATGCTGACAATTTCCGGCACGGCTATATGCGGGGCCGGACTTTTTGTCATGGGGAAATCCGTGCAATTTAAGAAGCTTCTCTTTTTAGGTCTTGGCTCGGCGTTTTTAATGTCACCAATCTGGCTCTTGGATATTTCCAATGGTGCTAAGGTCTATCTAACCACCTTACTCTTGGTTGTTCTCCTAAATTCGACACAGAAACTGGGCTGGTTTGTTTCTACTGGCGCAGCACTTTCCGGATTGGCTCTTTTGACGGTGATCGAATTTTGTTTTACTTTCTTTTTGCAATTTAACCCTTCCTGGTTAATTCGAATCCTGCATGCTTCTCCCCCCACTCTATTTGGGTTAACCCTCGCTATTATTGGCCAGAGCTGGCTGGAAAAAACACCTGGGGAAAACTGGTTTGCGGATGTTGAAAAAATTGAAGATAGTGATTGGGAAAGGGCGTTAAAGATTGTTCCTCTGGGCCAACTCTTTAATGCTTTTATTTTAATTGCAGTAACAGTCTCAATCATTTCCTGGCCAGTTTTTAACCGCTTCTTACCTCTAATTTTAACCGGCTTCATTTTATTCAGCCTGTATTTGACCAAAAAATATTTTTTTCCCCGGGACTTAACTCCTACACCCATTGATTTTGTCGATCTGGTGATTATGATCCCCGTAGTTTTTTATATTATCAACGCAACCGGGGGTGCAGAGAGTCCCTGGAAAGTTTTCTTCCTGCTCTTAGTAATTACCAATGCTCTGAAGAAATATATTTTATTTGGACTTTTAAGCATCTTTTTTTCGGGTGGAATTCTATTTTTCTATGGTATCAGGGAATTAATGGGGCAGGGGAGTTGGTTCTGGCAGCTGGACATACTTTGTTTTGCGGCTTTGATTTTAATTTTTACATTAATTCGTTTTTTTATTTTTTCCGAAAAAGCCCTCAAGGAGGAGGTGAAAAATACAAGGCGAAATATACTTTCCAGTATTTCGCATGACCTGAGAACCCCAATGACTCTGGTGCAGGGTTATACCGAGGTTTTATTACAGGAGGAAATTATAGAATCAAGTAAAAAAAGTTACTATCTGGAGCTAATCCTGGAAAAAGCCCGGGACTTAAAACGATTCGCCCGGAACCTCCTGGAGCTCGCTAAACTTGAAACGGGAAAAATGCCCCTGCAGAAGGAGAATATTTCCTCCCGGGAGTACGTGGAAGGTATTGAAAAAAGTTATCGGTTAATCGCGGAGAAAAAGGAATTGGAGCTAAAAGCCATGGTAGAAGAAGACTTTCATTTTGAGGCCGACCGCTATTTGCTGGATCGGGTTCTGGCCAACCTTCTTTTTAATGCTTTAGCATATACCCCTCCCGGTGGCTCTATTATCCTTACCGGTTCCAGAATAAAAGATGGGAATGAAGTTTTATTCTCTGTGCGGGATACGGGGAAAGGAATAAGAGAAGATGAATTGTCCAGGATTTTTCTGAGATTCTACCGTGGCTCCGAGCAGAAGAGAAGCAAAGGAAAAGGATTAGGATTGCCCATTGCCCGGGAGATTGTCGAATTACACGGAGGCAGGATCTGGGTCGAAAGCAGAAAGGGGGAAGGAACTACTTGTTTTTTTGTAATTCCTATCAAGGCCAAAGCCCAAAAGCCAGCGGGGTTCTTTAGAAGGGAAAGAAAACCTCTTTTAAAGCCAATTCCCCTGGCCCAGCTTTTTTCTTTTGTTTTTGTGATTTTTGCTTTTTTTGCTTCGGGGCTAGATTTATTTCCCCCTGGATTCAGTCAGCCATTTTTTGCTTTTTCCATTGGTGCAATTATTTTTAGTGGAGTTGTTCCCTTAATTTTAAAAAGTAACAGTACTGGTTTGCGAGCTTCAAACATTGGTTTAATATTTGATTTGCCAATCCTGGTAATAATGATTTTCATGATCCTGGCCAGCACAGGTTATTCTACAAGTCCCTGGAAGCTGCTTTTTGCTCCTTTAATCATTACCAACAGTTTGAAAAAAGGTACAGTTATTGGGCCTCTAAGTGTAGCCCTGGCTTCTGGTAGCCTCCTTATCATGGGGATCATTGATTCTTTAAGGGGCATGGACTGGTTTATCGAACAAGATCTTGCCTATATTACAATTTTTGCCCTGATTTTTGGAGTGACAGGTCATTTAAAAAGAGCTCAGGAAACACAAAAAACCGAACTCGCCGAATCGGGGAGCCATTTTCTGGTTTACATGGCCCACTACCTCCAGGTTCCCCTTGAGGAAATTATTAATACCATGGAAAGCTTAATGAAAAAAATAAAAGAAGGGAAAAAAGATTTTCGTCCTGCTCTTCTGCAGGTTCAACAGCAGGTTCTCCAATTAAACAGGTTTATCGAGAATGCTTTTGAAATCATCCAGTTTGAAGCAGGCAGAGCCGTATTGCAAGCCGTTCCAATTTCCCTGGATGAACTTATAGAAAAAAGCCTTAAAAGGGCCAGGACAGAAAAAAAGTTTACTCCTGTTGAGATCTCTTACTTCTGTCAGGGCAGAGCCAGCAGTTCTGCTTCTTTTCCTTTGCTTTTTGTAGATAAGGAAAGGTTCAGCAGGGCTCTGGCCAGTTTTCTTTTTATTCCTCTTTTAGCTGATTCATGGAATTTCAAAAACAAAATCAATTGTACGATTCTTAATAAAGGAGATGAAATAACTTTTGAAATAAAGGGGGTTAAAAGGATTGAAGGAAATACCTGGAAGGAAAAAATTAAAATGAATAACCTTTTCCGAATGGAGCTTATGATAATCGAACAGATAATTAAACTTCACAAGGGGTTTATTTTAATTGAAGAACTGCCGGGCAGTGATGAAATAGTTATAAGTTTAACGATTCCAGTGAAATTTCCTTCTCAAAAACATTAATTATTGTCGTAAAACAAAAGGAGAGACAAGTGATTTTCCCGCAGGTTTCAGGGCCTGCGGTTTTATTATGCCCAATCAGGGTTAAAACTTTAGAAAAGCTTTAGGTTAACTTTATAAAGTTTTAAAGGAGTTGTGATATCTTAAAAATGGGTAAGTGTAACTTGAGAATTAAAAAGAGAAATCGGTAAGAAATAATCATGGATGTTATTTTTGGAAAAACCAGCACTAAAAGCGGACTTGTTTTTGACCTAAAAGGGCTAAAAAAGTGGGTTTGGCAAAAAAATTAACAGGAGGCGAAAAAATGGCGAAAAAGATCCTTGTATTGCTGTTGGTTTTGGGTATTGTTGGTATTCTTTCAGGTTGTGATCTTATCAATGATTTGCTTGAGGGAGAAGTAGAGACCTGGGAGTGGGAACCATTAAACTGGAAAGATGGGCAGACATTTACCTACAGCATGGAGGCGGATGATGGTGAAGGGGCAGTAGTTATTGGAAGCATGGATATTGAAATCACCTCTGCTTTTGGGGGGGATTTAAAAATGGAAGTAAGCGGAACCCTGGGTGGGGAATCCTTTTCCGCTTCAGCAGTCGGAGACCCCTATGATCCCGATGAATTTCTCTTTTGGTTTGGAGATATAATTGATGAAGTGGAAAATCAACTGGGAGAAAATAATTTTGAATTTTTCCATAACTTGTTTCACCTTCTTCCACTTCATGAATTTATTGGTGCTTTTTTAGAAGAAGGAGAAGAGCTTTTTGTTGGTTTTTCTGATGAATATATTAAGTACTCTCCCACTGATCCGGATGAAATAATGATTTCTAGAGAGATCAATATTCCCGGGTTGAAAACCCACCTGGGTGAAAAAGGCTATTTAGTTGATGTTGTTTGGATTTTCGGAGAGGATCAAACCAATCAAATCTGGAACCTTTTAATTTCTTTTGAGGGGCCAGTTAAGTTAAAAGGCAAGATCACTTTTTATGAGGACAATGAAATTGATAGAATTTTTTCAATTGAATTAACTTCTTATTCAGATTAGGGGAAAATAAAATTGTTTGATAGAAAGGGGGTGGACTATTGTCCGAACCAAATATTTTTGGGAAAGCTATAAATAAAAAGTTTATGGTAATTTTCTTCGTAATAATGATCACGATTCTTTCCATGGGAAAAATTGATGCCCAGGGAAGATGGCTGGATTTCCACTATTTGAGTATACCAGAACTGGATTTAAGGGAAGAGGAGATTGAAAACTATAAAAAAACAATGGTTGAAGTTCTCGATATTTTTCGTAATGCTCCTCCTTTAAATCCCCCCCGGGGTTTTGAAATATTGCCCCGGATCAATATTAGCTCCCGATTAATACTACCTGATGGGGATAGGGGTCCAGTTCAATCCCGGATTACCATGGCGATGTGGTTCCCCGAATTTCATCCAAGAGATCCTGCTACTTCGAGGGCTTCTGTCTGGTTTAATAACCCGGAAAGCTTCCTGGGCGATCCAATCCTGGCTGATGACCGAGGAAATATATACCTGCTTCCCCCGGTTGTTGAGCAAAGTCCAGGAGGAAATATTTTTTCCCGGGGTGCTCACCCTCCCGGCTATGAAGAAGCCTACCCTTCATACAGCATGTTTCCCCTCTGGGATTCCAAGATTGAGCCATTTTTGCGTTCTGTGGTCCGTCCTTCTTTTGAACTTGGAAGGCATGAGGGTGCGGTGACGGTTTTAACACGGGATGGGAAACCCTTTTGGGTACCTGTTAGTCAGGAAAGATGGATCAGGGCTCTCCAGGATTATGCCAGGCGGGAAATTGAAGCTGTTCAGTTAGGGTTTGAAGCAGCAGAAGAGGTTGAATTAACCCAGCAGCAAATCACCCAAATTAGAAATTATATGGCCCAGCTTCAGAGGGCCTTTTCCGAAGAAGAAATTGTCAAAAATCATGAAAAAATGGTTAATGATTTTATGGACCTCTATGAATATTATAAAACTGTAGATGCTGATGTTGCCCAGAATTTTTATGAAACTACGATTGAAAATGCCGATCAATTTCTGGAAGAACAGCTTGAAATGGCCTCTGAAATGCGGCGAGAGTTTGCAGAAATGGAGGAAAAAATTCTGTATGCTCTAATGGCTCGCCAGGACTTTATGGAGGAAATGGATGTATTAATTAAAGCCGAGGATTGGGATGGATTGGAAGAATTGGGAAGAGAATTAGACCTGGAAAAGGTTATCTTCCTGGCTTACGCGGGGCGGGCAATTAATGGTCTTGAATTTGAACTGGCCAGTCTTTCCCCGGGAGAACGGGCCGCCCAGGCCTATGGCTTTGAACTCCCTGAATGGCATCCTTTCGGTCCTCACCGGCAGGTTGTGGCAATGCCCTTTGAAGCAGTTCGTTTTTCTGGATTGGTTGCACCTGATAGTGAAGGAGCCCGGGCCCTTGTCGCAGTTGATCCCAATTATTTCAACCCCAACCTTACTCCAACAGCAATCCAACTGATGGTAATAGACTGGTGGGAAGAAACCCACCCCAGCTATTATTCACCTACCGGGAGTGCCTATAATGAAATCCGGGTTCAATTGCTGGGAAAAATCTGGAACAGTTTGGAATGGAGTGCTCTTCGAGGTTTTTTAAGGTAAAAAGATTATAATACTAAAAAGGTTTTAAGTAATAAATAACCCATTCAGCCCAAAAAATGTCTCCAATAAGCTAATAATTAACAAAAGCCCTCGGTAGATATTAATTCCTTTTTCAATTATAAATCAGGCGCAAAAAAGAACAAAAGGGGTTGATATATGGACTTACTTTAAACTTAAGGGATGGTTTTCTGACTTAAAACAAACCCAAAGGGGGCAAAAAAGTGAAAAGCAAAAAATGGTATTTTCTTATTATATCAATTTTCAGTCTGGGTATAATATTTTCAGGTTGTTTGGGAAACGGTGAAGGAGAGGTTATACCTACTCATTTTAATCTTACAATTGAACAAACCGGGGAAGGAGATGTTAACCCCAAATCGGGCGTATATGAGATAGAGAAAGACACCTTTGTTGATTTAGAAGCCAGGAAATCATCCTTTGCCTGGGATTTCAGTGAATGGGAAGGCGATGTTGGCAGCTCAACAGTTCCAAAAACGAATGTCTATATGAATGAAGATAAAACTGTAAAAGCAATTTTTTCTGAAGAAATTGAACGCGACATTTATACCCGTTCATCCATAAAAGATGCTGATGATGAAGATAAATTAAATGATGAATCTCCTGTTGATTACCAGGTTGGCCATGGAGAGGATGAGTTTATAAATAGGATTTTATTTTTTAAAACAACAGAAGGCAATTATGGGAAAATGTTAATTGTTGATATGAGCTATTATAATTCTGATGGTTGGGTATTCAGTATTATTACTTTTAAAACTGACGGGACAGTAGAAATCTCTTTAGATGAAATCCTGGTAAATAAGGATTATTTCTTCGATTTGGATACCGGCTTGCAATATGCTGAAGAGAATTCCGATGTCGACTTTGAATTGCACTTTTGGGAAACTGAACAGGCAGGAGGGGTTATTATTAGGCCCCAAAACGATGCGTTGTTTTATCTTACACCTTTAGGAACCCTACAACCAATTGATTAAATTCTACTGTTTCAATATGAACTGATTCTTTTTTCCTGGGGGAGAATTTTACTGAGTTATAATAAAATTCTCCCCCAATATATATGGGGGGGGAAGGATAAATGGAGGGAGGGAGGGGAAAGGCATGGGTTTTAAAACAAAAAAGGTTGGTCTTTTAATATTATTTTTTTCTCTTATTAATTGGCATATTCGCCACAAATTCGATTTCCCGAGCAGAGGTAAATATCAATGAAATAATTGCTTTAAGCCCGACGCTATCCCATCACGTTACATAGAATATAACTAAAACTGAGGAATTTGAAATTTTTGCTCCAGAAATCGCTGCTCACTTGGTTTGACCAGGAGCAAGGAGCCCCGGGTGCGGTTATGGTTGACGGGGAAATTTATACTCAGGAGGTCTTTTTTGCCCAGTGAGCCTCGGATTTTGAGGGGCTGCCCCTGACTTTAATGTCTAATTTAGGAAGGGGCGGAAGAATAGTTCTTGGAGAGAGGATACCTCTTAACTTCTATTCCTTGAGAGGAGTTAATCCAGGGCTGGAATACTATGAAAAAATGGACTCTCCATTTGGCCACGATGGCGGGATCATATTTAACGCTCCACCGGGTCCGGGGGTTGGCTTTCTGGCTGAAGAAATCGGTGATATCTATTCTGCTATTTATATTTATCCTGCTGAAACCGGTTACCAGAACAAGTTCTGCCAGGAAGAAGGGGCGCCTCTTTATCATCCCGAGCTTGAAGAATTCTACAGCGTTAATATTCTGCTGGGGATCCCAGGGAACGGTTCCAATTGGCCCAGGGGATCCTGGAAAAATAGGAAGAGCCCCTACCGGGGCCCGAAGTTGCTGGCTGGATTGAACCAGGGTTTGTTTGTGGAGAGCTTTCCTTTAGTCCAATGCACGGAATGTTAATAGTTGATGGAACCATGAAAAATAAAACTGTAGAAAATTATTCCATGGTCGCTTTTTCCATTGAATTTTTTTATGTCGGAGAAGACGTAATTGCAGAGAGGATTTTCGGTATAACTGACTTTTTGCATGGAGAGGAAGGAGTTATTCACGCAGCTATTATTCCCCAGGGTGAACTTGATTTTGACAACCTTATATACGAAATTAAAGTGGAACAATTCCTGTAATCAAACTGAAGGGCATTCTCCCGAAGTTTGAGGGATGGTTGAGCAGGAGTAAAAAGGGGAGAGAAAAATATTATGTTTTCCAGGGAGGGCCGCCGCCTCTGCGGCCTTTTCTTGTTATCTGGAAAGTGCCCCCTTCTATCCGGATAGCTTTACCCTGGGTAAGGGCTTCAGCTACCTTGGCCCGGGCAGAAGTAAGGATCCGTTGAAAGGTGGGGCGGGAAACCCCCATTCTTACTGCGCTTTCCTGCTGGTCCAGGCCCTCTTTATCTTTTAACCGGATCGCCTCCAATTCTTCAAAAGAAATAACTATTTTTTCTAAATTGCGCAGGGGAACACCCTGGGGTTTAAAATAGGTTATTTCAGGGATGTGTTCCACCCGGCGGACTTTGGGGGGTCTGGGCATGTTTTTTCCTCCTGACTGAGAAATTTTTAAAATGACAGGATTAAGGGACTTTTCCTTGCTCCCGCTTTTTTTCGAGCAGGGCAAGAATTTTTTCCCACAACTTTTTGATTTCTCCCGCAAGGGTGCAGTTTGGAGAATATTCGATGATGGTTTGTTTATTAATCTGGGCCAGGGTTATTTTTTCATCGTAGGGGAGTTTCCCGAGGAAGTCAATTTCCCGTTCTAAAGAATATTTCTCTATTTTCCTGGCAATTCCTTGATTAATATCCCACTTGTTAACCACAACTCCGGCAGGAATTCGGAAAAAACAGGTTAAATCTATTATTCTTTCCAGGTCGTGCAGGCCAGAAAGGGTAGGTTCGGTAACCAAAAGGGCATACCTGGCCCCGGTAAGAGAAGCGATAACGGGACACCCGGTTCCGGGAGAACCGTCTATAAGGATTTCCCGGTACAGAGGCGAATCAACAAGTGAACCTGCTTTTTTTCGGGTCAGGCTAACCAGACGACCCGAATTTTCCTCTGCAAGACCCAATCTTGCGTGAGCCATTTTTCCAAATCTAATTCTGGAGGTATACCACTCCCCGTTAATCGCGGGCTGTAGTTTGATTGCATCATTCGGACAAGCAAGGCTACAAAGCCCACAACCCTCGCAAGCCAGGGGATCGATAACGAAGCTGGAGTCATTGTGTGAAATGGCTTCAAACCTACACAGGCTTTGACAGTGGCCACATTTGCTGCAATGTTCCTGGACAATCTCGGCAAGAATCCCCCCCGAGAACAAACCCCAGTTTTCAACTTCAGGGTTGAGAAGAAGGGGCAGGTCCGAAGCATCAACATCACAATCGGCTACAACGGTTTTTTCTGCAAGGGCTGCAAAAGCTCCAACAAGGGAAGTTTTCCCGGTGCCCCCTTTCCCGCTTATAACAACCAGTTCAGGTAGCTCATTGTTGCTCCTTTTTTCCGAGCTGTTTGAGATGGTTTTTGGTTGTTCCCAATTACAGTTTGCTGAGGAGAAAATATCTTCCGCGGGTCTTTTTACGGGGCAACCCTGTTTGGCCCGGTTTATTATTTTTTCCCCCAGTTCAGAAAAAAGCTTTCTATAGGTGGGATTTTTCTCAACCACAAGTTCACCCCGGGAATATATGCGGGCGATTTCTCTGTCGTCAGGGATTTCACCGATGATTTCCAGGGAAGCTGTTTGACAGTATTTTTTTAATTCCTGGTCGCGGTAATTGGCCCGGTTGACTACAACCACGGGCTCCTGACCCAGGGTTCGGCACATGTTTACCGCAAGTTTTAGATCGTGCAAACCAAAGGGAGTGGGATCAGCTACCAGTATACAGAGATCAGTATTATTTACAGACTCCACTGCAGGACAGGCTGTTCCAGGAGGAGAATCGAGGATATTGACCCCATCGCGGCCTTCTTCTCGGGCTTTTTTAATCAGGCGGGGGGACATTCCTCCTTCCCCGCAGGTTAGTGCTGCGTAATGTAAATTCATTTTCCCCCGACTGTGGAAGATTTCCCCGATTTCCCGTTCGCCCTCCAATATTGCCCCCGTGGGGCAAATAAAAGAGCAGGCCCCGCAGGCGTGACAGAGGTCCCTGAACATTAAGACATTGTTTTTGACTTTAGCCAGGGCATTAAAATTGCAAATCTCAACACATTTTCCGCAGCCATTGCACTTTTGGGTATCTATATCTACAGGAGCTTGAATTTTCACCGCTTCTTTTGTTACTTTTTGCTTTGGAAAAAATAAATGCACGTTGGGTTCCTCTACATCGCAATCAATCAGGGTAAGGTTTTCGCTCAGGTTTTCCTGAAGGACTCTGGCCAGATTGGTAGCTATAATTGTTTTGCCAGTACCCCCCTTGCCGCTGGCGATAACTATTTCCATTATTTTTCACCTCTTTATGGAAAATCAAAAAGAGCTATAAAAAGGAACCGGTGGAATAGAAGCTTCAGAGTAACAAGCGTCTTCAATTCCACCGGCCAGGATTTTTTTAATCTTCTTTAAGCTTATCAATTTCTTCTTCAAGTTCTTTAAGATGCTGTTTTAGGTTCCGAGCCTGGTTTTCCATTATCTCTCTTTTTTGCTCGGTACTGAGCGTTTGGAAGGAAGTATCTTCTGGAGCATTTACAGGACCTCCCCAATCCCATCTGGCCGGAGAATCGAAACGGGCCCAGCCAGGAAGAGAAGTGGCATAATACATGTGCCGGTAACCCCGGCCACCGCCGCCGAAACCGGGTCCTCCTCGATAAGCCGGGTTTGCAAAACCGGGTCGAGGAAAACCAGCACAATAGCCGGCCATTCTTCCGGTCATTGGTCCAGAACCGACAGGTCCAGTTCTATCGCCACGAGGCATATTGCATCCCTCCTTTCTTGATTTAAAAGTTGCTAAATTAGTTTATCTGTCGCACAAATCTTCTCCAGGAAAAAGGTTTCCTTGGGAGAAATCCCGGAGAACTTCATCAACAGAACCGGTAATTCCAACCAGGGTATCGATTTCCTTTTCGGTAAAAAGGGACTTGGCTCTTTGCCCCATTCCACCCGAAATTATACAGTTGACGTTTTTTTCGGAGAGAAACTTCGGCAAAAATCCGGGCTTATGGCCGGGGTTTTTAATTGTTTCTTTACTGGTGATCTTTCCTTTTTCGATTGTAGCAAGGGTGTATTCGGGGCAGCGCCCAAAGTGCTGTGCAACATAACCGTTTTCTGTAGAAATAGCTATTTTCATAAGTTTACCTCCTTAAAATCCTCGCCCTCTCCTGAATTTGCCTTTGCCAAAATTAGCTTCAACACTGGGAAAATCAGCAGGTTTCAATTTCCCGGCCTGAAAGGCTTCCAAGGCTTCTTTTGCTGTACCGCTGGCTCCCGGGCAGACCTTGATTCCTGCTGACCTGAGGACCTGCATTGCCTTGGGGCCGACATTCCCGGTCAGTAGAATATCGGTGTTTTTTTCCGCTAAAAACTGTGCGGTTCTAACTCCTGCTCCGCTCCCTTCGGAGGAGAAAGGATTCTCCTGACCCGTGAAATTTCCGTTCTCTGGATTAAAGAAAACAAAATATTCACTGCGGCCGAAGCGGTTGTCAACCTGGGAATGGGCTTCTTTTCCCAGGGTTGAAATTGCGATCATTTTTCTCACCCCCTTTTATTTCCATGGATGGGGAAAAACCAAAGCAACATATGTTCATAACTATTATAAAACTATAATGGGCATATGTCAACTATAAAAGGGAGATAAAAACAATCTATCCTGGAAATATCAAACAATATTTTGGAGTAAACGAGGGATTTTGGGGGGGAGAGGAGAAAAAAGAAATAATAAAGACTGGAAAAAAATTCAGGGGGTAAAAGATGAGACCAATTTTATTTGAAATAGCTGGTTTTCCAGTTTATTCATACGGGGTAATGATTTTTTTTGCTTTTTTGCTGGGCATATACCTGGCCCAAAGGCAGGCTCCCCGAGAGGGTTTTGAGAAGGACCATGTTTACGATGTGGCCATAATGACAATTATCCTCGCCCTGATAGGAGCCCGCCTGGCTTATGTTATCCTGCAATGGGATTACTTCAGCCAGAACCTGGTGGAAATTTTTGCAGTCAGAAGCGGAGGCTTAACCTTTTACGGTGGATTTATTGCCCCTTTGCTGGGTGGTTTTTTCTATGCCCGGTTCAAAAAGATTTCCATGTTAAAATTTCTTGATTTTATTTCCCCCTATATAGCACTTGGTTATGGAATTACCAGGATAGGTTGTTTTTTGAATGGATGTTGTTACGGGATCCCCACGGAAACTTTTTTGGGGGTAGTTTTTCCAGCGGTAGATAATATTCCCCGGCATCCAACGCAGCTTTACTCTGTCGGTGCCATGTTTTTGGTTTTTTTGATTTTAAGTTTTATGCAGAGAAAAAACTATCCTAAAGGTGTCGTTTTCTTCAGCTTTATTTTTCTTTACGGAATTTACCGGTTCTTGGTGGAATTTTTAAGGGTTTCTGAAACCGGGTATTGGGGATTGTCCCTGGCTCAAAACGCAATAATCCCGGTTATGGTCCTGGCCTTAATTTATATTCTAGTTAAACCATTCCGGAGTTAGAACTTATTTTTTTCTATTCTTTTACGGGGGAGGCAAACAAAAATTAAGGAGATGAAGGGAAGCACATAAAAATTAAATAAAAGGGAAAGAAGGATAAGAATAACATTTATAGAAATAATGGTATAGAGCGTTAGTTTGTTAAACTATTGCTTTTAAGGATTTTTGTTCAGAAAGGCAGACATCTTTGATCAAAAAGAAAGGAGGAACTATTTAATGAAAGGAAAAATGTCCATAGGAATTGTAGTTGGTGTTGTTCTTCTGGCGTTGCTCATGGTACCGCAGGTAGTTCAAGCCCAGGAGGGGCAGTTCAGACTCGGAACTCAGTACAACCATCCCTTCGGCGGACTTTCCGCGATTTTTGATGTGGGCGATGCTTTTGCCGTTCAGGGGATCCTCGGGGGTGGCTTTGCAGGTAAAATTATTTACCGGGTGCTCCGGGAACCCATGTGGAACGTATACGGTTTCGGTGGAGCCGGTTACCGCTGGTGGGGAATTTACACAACCAGCGCTTTTGCCGGAGCAGGTTATGAATTTGACCTCCGCCACTTCGGAATCGATCTTGGGGAGGCACTTGGTCGCCCTGACTGGGTTTTCAAGCCCAATATTGAAGTTGGAGCTTCCCTGTGGCCGGGCTATGGCTTCCATATAGGTTCAGGGTTCCACGTAACATTCTAGAAGTTTTTGAAAAAAGCACATAACAGAGTGAGCCCGGTTTCCGGGCTCACTTTATTTTATCCCAGCAATGGTGGAAGGGAGTAAGTAAAGTCAAAGGATTTTTTCCTTGACATTAACGGGCCCTTGCTTTAAAATATTATTGCGTCTGGAGGGGTGCCCGAGTGGCCAAAGGGAGCAGACTGTAAATCTGCCGGCGCACGCCTACGAAGGTTCAAATCCTTCTCCCTCCACCATCTGCGGAAGTAGCTCAGCT
>Ga0207421_10002811_pt1 | contig 21259 bp, 17 predicted proteins | sample SodLakKL_010_SED_4_FD_187542 | JGI IMG/M metagenome (GOLD analysis project Ga0207421, IMG submission 187542) | Alkaline sediment microbial communities from Lake Tanatar, Kulunda Steppe, Russia - 8KL_010_SED (SPAdes) (version 2) | ecosystem: Environmental > Aquatic > Non-marine Saline and...
TTAAAGGAAAATTTCCCAGACTTAATTCTACCAAAAAAACTTCCCAGACTAAATGCTACACTGTTGTCCACTGTGGAACTTACTTTGGGAATTTACTGTAAAAAAATAAGGATAGTAAATTAAATTGAAATTGTTGACACCCTGCCTGCAGGGGGCTATAATATTAAACAATCTTTTACTCTAAAGGCTAAGAAGGACAGGAGTAAGCACTATTCTTTTTCAGAGAGCCGGGAATGCTGGAAACCGGTAAAGGGTAATGCTGAACGTCGGTCCTGAGCCGTCCGGCTGAACCTGGAGTAAGCCGGGCCGGGTTGATACCGTTAACACCATCACAAAGACTGGCACCTTTAACCATTATGCATTTGGTTGGGTTAAAAAGGGTGGTACCGCGGAGGAAGTCCCTCCGCCCCTTTGGGCGGGGGGTTTTTTATATTTTTCCTAACACTTCATAATAAGGGGCAATGCATATGAACCGGATTATCTACATGAACGGTAAAATGGTGCCGGAAGAAGAAGCAGTCGTATCTGTTTTTGATCACGGGTTACTCTATGGGGACGGTGTTTTCGAAGGAATCAGGGCCTATAACGGACGCGTTTTCAAGCTGGAGGAGCATATACAGAGGCTGTTTGAATCAGCTCACTCCATCATGCTGGATATCCCGTACGACCATCACCAGATGGTCAGGGCTGTTGTAGACACGGTCAACGCCAACAATTTGCAGGATGCATATATCAGGGTCGTTATTTCCCGGGGTGTTGGTGATCTTGGGCTGGATCCAGAAAAATGCAAGAATCCCCAGGTAGTGATCATAGCCGATAAAATTAAGCTGTTTCCTGAAGAACTCTATGAAAAAGGGTTGAGTGTTGTTACGGTAGCTACCCGCCGCAACAACGCCGATGCTCTTGATCCCAAACTCAAATCCCTTAACTACCTTAACAACATCCTGGTCAAGCTGGAAGCCAACCGGGCCGGGGTCATGGAAGCGCTCATGATGACCCCACAGGGCTACATTTGTGAAGGCTCCGGCGACAATATATTTATATACCGCAAAGGGAAACTGATTACACCTCCCCCTTACCTGGGCATCCTTGAGGGCATAACCAGGGAAGCCATAATCCAAATTGCCCGCCAGGAAGGGATCCAGGTGGTGGAAGAACCGTTTACCCGCCACGATCTTTATGTGGCAGATGAATGTTTCTTGACCGGGACGGCTGCAGAGGTAATTCCGGTTACTGAAGCTGACAGCAGGATCATTGGCAGCGGAAAATCCGGGCCAATTACCCGTCACTTGATGGAAAATTTCCGGGCCATGACAATGCAAGAAGGAGTCCCCTTGAGTTAGTGGGACTGCTCTTCTCGGAAAAGCTTATAGCTTAATTTGGTAGAGTAAAATAGTTATTTACAGGAGGCAAAACATGCGCAGTCACAAGGTTACCAGGGGCATTGACCGGGCCCCGCACCGCTCCCTGTTAGGTGCGGCCGGATTTCATCCCCGTGAACTGGAACAACCATTAATAGGCGTCGTTAATTCAGCCAATGAAATAGTTCCCGGCCACATTCACCTGGATGACATCGCTGCCGCTGTCAAGGCCGGGATCAGGATGAAAGGCGGCACCCCCGTGGAGTTTTCCACCATCGGCATCTGTGATGGTATTGCCATGAATCATGCCGGAATGCATTATTCCCTGGCCAGCCGGGAAGTAGTGGCCGATAGCATTGAGTTGATGGTTGAGGCCCACTGCTTTGATGCCCTGGTCTTTATCACCAACTGTGACAAAATAACTCCCGGAATGATGATGGCGGCGGCAAGGCTCGATTTACCGGCCTTGATCATTAGCGGAGGGCCTATGCTCGCGGGCGAACACAGGGAAGAAAAGATCGATTTAAGCAAAATGTTTGAGGCAGTCGGGGCGGCCCGCGCGGGGCGGATTTCCGAGCATGAACTGGAAGAAATGACCGGTAGCGCCTGTCCGGGATGCGGTTCATGCGCAGGTATGTTTACTGCCAACTCCATGAACTGCATGTCAGAAGCCCTAGGCATTGCCCTGCCCGGTAACGGAACCATACCGGCGGTCAGCTCCAGGAGGACCAGGCTGGCAAAGGAAGCCGGGATGCAGGTGATGGAACTTTTAAACAAAGGAATCTCAATCAGGCAGGTTTTAGTGCGTGATGCTTTTGAAAATGCCCTGGCCGTGGACATGGCCCTGGGGTGCTCGACCAATACCCTGTTGCACCTGACTGCTTTGGCTCATGAGTGCGATTTTAGGCTGAATCTTGACCAGGTCAACCGGGTCAGCGAAAGAACGCCCCAGCTGTGCCTGCTCAGCCCGGCCGGACCAAATCATATAGAGGACCTGGACCGGGCGGGCGGTGTCCCTGCTGTAATGAGTGAACTGGCCGGGGCCGGGCTGCTGCATAAAGAACTGATCACCGTAACTGGGAAAACAGTGGGTGAAAACATTACTGCGGCAAAAACTGCTGATCGCTCTATCATTCACAGTGTTAAGGAACCGTACAGGCCCCAGGGAGGGCTGGCAGTCCTGTTTGGAAACCTGGCCCCTGGAGGAGCTGTTGTAAAGCAGGGGGCAGTTTCTGCTTCCATGCAGCGTTTTGAAGGCCCGGCCCGGGTATTTGACAGTGAGGAAAGCGCTGTTGAAGCGATTAATAATAACAGGATTGAAGCAGGAAGCGTGATCATCATTCGTTATGAAGGCCCGCGCGGTGGGCCCGGAATGCGAGAAATGCTGGCCCCTACCTCGGTATTGGCCGGAATGGGGCTTGATGAAAAGGTGGCCTTGATTACCGATGGGCGTTTTTCGGGCGCTACCAGGGGGGCCTCTATCGGCCACGTATCCCCCGAGGCAGCCGCCGGCGGCCCACTCGGCCTTGTTTCTGACGGCGATCTAATATCCATAGATCTACCAGGCCGCAGGTTGGACTTAAAAGTAGACGAAGATGAATTGAAAAAACGCCGGGACAAGTGGCGTAAACCGGAACCGAAAATTAACCACGGTTACCTCAAGCGCTATGCCAAACAGGTTTCTTCGGCCGGCCTTGGCGCCGTTTTGGGAGATGTTGCGAAAGAAGAGGCGGGTGATACCTTATGAAGAAAAAAATGATAAATGGTGCATCCATGATTATCTCAGCTTTGCAGAAGGAGGGTGTCGATACCGTTTTCGGCTATCCGGGAGGTGCAGTCCTGCCCCTGTACGATCGCCTTTATGATTCCTCCCTTCGGCATATCCTGGTGCGCCATGAGCAAGCTGCCGTTCATGCCGCCGATGGTTATGCCCGGGTTACCGGTAAACCGGGGGTAGTTTTTGCCACTTCCGGGCCGGGGGCTACAAACCTGGTTACAGGAATTGCCAATGCTTTTATGGATTCAGTGCCGATGGTTTTAATTACCGGCCAGGTTCCCAGCGGTTTTATCGGGACCGATGCTTTCCAGGAAGCTGATATAACCGGAATTACCCTCCCGGTGACCAAGCATAATTACCTGGTTAAAAATGCTAAGCAGCTTCCCTCTATTTTATCAGAAGCTTTTTACCTGGCCTCGACCGGCCGGCGCGGGCCGGTCTTGATCGATGTCCCCAAGGATGTTTTTGACCAGGAAGCACCCTTTGAATACAGCGTGGAATGCGAGATACCCGGTTACAATCCTACCTATGACGGCCACGCCGGTCAGATCAGCCGCGCTGTTAAGGCAATTCGTGATTCTAGAAAGCCGGTTATTTTTGGCGGTGGGGGACTGATCCGTTCCGGTGCTGCCTCCGCCCTGGAAGAGCTGGCTGAAAAAGCCAGAATACCGGTTATTCTATCTTTGATGGGGCTGGGCGCTTACCCGGGGGACAGGGAACTGTTCCTGGGTATGCCCGGTATGCACGGCAGCATTACGGCCAACTATGCTCTCAGCGAAGCCGATTTGATCATCGCTACGGGCGTGCGGTTTGATGATCGGGTTACCGGCAAGCTGGATTCATTTGCTAGAAATGCCAAAATAGTGCATATTGATATAGATCCCGCCGAGATCGGGAAAAATGTAAAAATTGATGTTCCCATAGTTGGAGACGTAAAAACAGTCCTTGAAGCGATTTTGAAAAAGTTGCAGCCCGGGGATACAGCTGAGTGGTTGCAACAAATTGAAAACTGGCAGAAGCAAAACCCGATGCCTGGAGCGCTGCAAAGCTCCGGCAATACAGTGAAACCCCAGTATGTAATCAGGGAACTGAGCAGGCTGTGTGGAGAAAACACCGTGGTGGCAACCGATGTGGGGCAGCACCAGATGTGGGCCGCCCAGCACTTTATTATCCGCGAACCGCAGGCCTTCCTTACATCCGGGGGCCTTGGCACCATGGGGTATGGATTTCCAGCTGCTATCGGGGCCAAATTTGCTGCCCCGGATAAAAGGGTGGTCTGCATTACCGGGGATGGCAGCTTCCAAATGAACATCCAGGAGCTGGCAACAGCCGTCAACAACGAGCTTGATATTACCATTGCCATCATCAACAACAGCTATTTGGGTATGGTCAGGCAGTGGCAGGATATTTTTTACGATAAACGCTATGCTTATACCCTGCTGGAAGGAAGCCCCGACTTTGTCAAGGTAGCCGAAGCTTACGGGGCCAAAGGGATGCGAGCCGGCGACGATCAGGAAGCCACGGAGGCGATAGAGCAGGCCATCCAAGAAAAAGGGCCGGTTGTAATCGATTTTGTTGTAGAGCAGGAAGAAAATGTTTATCCAATGGTCGCACCAAATCGCCCCATCAATGATATTATTATCGGGGGTGAGCGATAATGAAACATGTCCTTGCAGTACTTGTTGAAGATAAACCGGGTGTCCTGACCAGGGTGGCCGGTTTGTTCAGCAGGCGCGGTTTTAACATTGACAATATTGCGGTAGGGGAAACTGTTTCACCCGGGATTTCCAGGATGACCATCACTGTTGAAGGCAGTGAAACTATTGTAGAACAGGTGGTTAAACAGCTCCATAAGCTGGTTAACGTCATTAAAGTCAGCAACCTCTCTGATGAACCGTCGGTGATGCGTGAATTGATGTTAATTAAGGTTAATGCTGAGGTTGGCAGCCGAAGTGATATCCAGCAGATCGTGGAAACGTTCCGGGGTAAAGTTGTTGATGTGTCACCGGAGTCGATGATCATCGAGGTAACCGGCAATGAAGAAAAAATGGAGGCAATTAAACTCTTGCTGCAGCATCATGGAATTAAAGAAATTGTCCGGACAGGGAAGGTTGCCTTACTTCGCGGATCCAAGATTACCAGGGAAAACTAGTAAATCTGAAAAGAAGGCAGGTAGTGAATAATGACTAAAGCAACCAATCATAATCACGGTTCAACAAATCACGGTTCAACAATGGTAGAAAAGATACTTGCTGCAAAATCAGGAAAAAACAAAGTCGCGCCCGGCAACCTGGTTAATACAAAGATTGACCTGGCCCTGGGCAATGATATTACTGCTCCTGTAGCCATCAAAGAGTTTGAACGTTTTGGTGTGGACAAAGTGTTTGATCCGGAAAAAATTGTCCTGGTTCCGGACCATTTTACCCCGAACAAGGACATTGCCTCCGCTGAGCAGGCCCTTCTGATCAGGCAGTTTGCCCAAAAATACATGATCAAGCATTACTATGAAATTGGCAGGATGGGAATAGAACATGCCCTCCTTCCGGAACAGGGGCTGGTCCGGCCTGGAGAGGTCATCATCGGGGCTGATTCACATACCTGCACCTACGGGGCCCTGGGCGCTTTTGCTACCGGGGTAGGCAGTACCGATCTGGCGGCAGCGATGGTCATTGGCGAGGCCTGGTTCAAAGTGCCTTCTACCCTGCGTTTTGAATTCCAGGGACCGCTGCCGCGCTGGGTAGGCGGAAAAGATCTCATCTTATATACTATCGGTCAAATCGGCGTTAGCGGCGCCCGGTACCGGGCTATGGAGTTTGCCGGTTCGGCAATTTCTGAACTGTCAATGGACGGGCGTTTAACCATGGCCAATATGGCTATTGAAGCAGGGGGTAAATGCGGTTACGTTCAACCGGACCAGGTTACGTTCGATTACCTGAAAGGCCGGGTAAGCGTACCTTATGAAGCAGTCTACAGTGATGATGACGCGGTTTATGAAAAGGTTTTTAGCTTCGATGTTTCAGATCTTGAGCCGCAAATCGCCTTCCCTCCTTCGCCCGACAAGGTCCGCCCTGTATCCGACGCTAAAGGGATAGAGCTGCAGCAGGTAGTAATCGGTTCCTGCACCAACGGGCGCATCGAAGACCTGCGCATTGCCGCTTCAGTAATTAAGAACAAGCGGGTTCATCCCGGAGTCAGGATGCTGGTCATACCGGCTACGCAGCAGATATACCGCCAGGCCCTGGAAGAAGGCCTGTTAACTGCATTTATCGATGCTGAAGCGGTGGTTAGCACCCCTACCTGCGGGCCATGCCTGGGCGGGCATATGGGCATACTGGCCCACGGCGAGAAAGCCCTGGCCACTACTAACCGCAACTTTGTAGGCCGCATGGGCCACCCTGAGAGCGAAGTTTATTTATCCGGCCCGGCTGTAGCGGCGGCTTCAGCAGTTGCAGGAAAAATAGTTCACCCGGAGGAGGTTAACTGATGATTTTTGAAGGAAAAGCATGGTTGTTTGGCGATAATATTGATACCGATGCAATTATTGCCGCCCGTTATCTTAGCACATCCGATCCCGGGGAACTGGCGGAACATTTGATGGAAGATATAAAGCCGGAATTTCCCGGCCTGGTTGCTCCCGGAGACATCCTGGTAGGTGGTGAAAATTTTGGCTGCGGTAGTTCCAGGGAACATGCACCTTTGGCTATCAAGGGAGCCGGGGTTTCCTGCGTGATTGCAAAAAGTTTTGCCCGTATTTTTTACCGCAATGCCATCAATATCGGCTTGCCGATCATGGAGTGCCGCGAAGAACTGTCCGGTATTGAACCTGGATCAGACCGGCTTAAGGTGGACCTGGAGCAGGGCACCATAACCCATCTCCAGACCGGCCGGGTTTATAAAGCCGAGCCTTTTCCTCCTTTCATGCAGGAGATAATCAACAAAGGCGGGCTGATTGAATATGTTAAAGCCCGGGTCAATCCTGCAAAATAGGGTTTTAAAGCTCCTTTTCTATTTGCATTTTTTTTGCGATAATGGTAGGGTGTATACATCGAAAAATGGTTAATAATATATCCACCCGGTTGCAGCAAGCAGGCGGGTGATATTGAGGAGGTTTGTACATGAAGAAGTACAACAGCGAAAATATTCGCAATGTGGCATTAATATCCCACGGCAGTGCCGGAAAAACATCACTTACCGAAGCGCTGCTTTTTACGTCAGGGACGGTTAACCGCCAGGGAAAAATTGAATCGGGCAATACCACTACCGACTATGATCCCGATGAAATTAAAAAACAGGTGACTATAAACCTGGGCCTGGCTCCCCTGGAATGGGACGGGATCAAGATCAACCTGCTTGACACACCGGGTTACTTTGACTTTATTGGTGATGTTTTAGGTGCCCTGCGGGCGGCCGACAGCGTTTTAGCTGTTGTTTGCGCTGTTTCAGGCGTTGAAGTCGGCACTGAAAAGGTATGGGGTTATGCCGATGATTATGACCTGCCCCGCCTGGTGGCCATCAACAAGTTGGACCGCGAAAATGCCGATTATGAAGGAACGCTGGAACAGCTCAGGACCAACTTCGGGCATAACGTGGCTCCCCTGCAAATGCCCATTGGCAAAGAAGCTGATTTTAAAGGAGTCGTCGACCTGGTCCAGCAGAAAGCGATCATGTTTTCCGGTGACGGAATGAAAACCACCGAAGAGGATATACCTGCCGATCTTGTAGATCAAGCCCAGGAGTTAAGAGAAAAGCTGGTCGAGGCCATAGCAGAAGCCGATGACAGCCTCCTGGAAAAATACCTGGAAGGCGAAGGGTTGAGCGACGAAGAAATTAATGAAGGGCTGCGCCAGGGAGTCCTCGAAGGAAAGACCATTCCCGTTATATGTTGTGCCGCCACCAAGAATTTCGGAATCCAGCCAATGCTTGATTTAATCAAACGTTATCTTCCTACTCCCCTTGACAAAAAGGAAGTAAAGGGGTATATCCCCGGCAGTAAAGATGAAGAGAGCCGTAAGCTCAGCAATGATGAGCCAATGTCGGCTTTCGTGTTCAAAACCCTCGCCGACCCTTACGTGGGCAGGATCAATTATTTCCGGGTTTATTCCGGCAACATCCAACCGGACAGCCAGGTTTACAACTCTACCCAGGATCTGACGGAGCGTTTTGGACAAGTTTTCTCGATGCGGGGTAAAAACCAGATTCAAATGGAAGAAGTCGTTGCCGGAGATATTGCCTGTGCAGCCAAGCTGCAGAATACTATAACCGGCGACACCCTGAGTGACAAAAGCCACCCGATCGTATTCCCGGCCATTGAGTTTCCCGAGCCGGTTATCTCCTTTGCGGTTGAGCCAAAGACGAAGGGTGATGAAGACAAGGTTGGCAGCGGGCTTTCCCGTTTCCTGGAAGAAGATCCCACTTTCAAGATGGAGAGGAACGTGGAAACGAAACAAACCGTTATTTCCGGTATGGGCGAACTGCACCTTGATATTATCGTTAACCGCATGGCCCAAAAATTCGGGGTAGATGTTGAACTTTCAACACCCAAGGTTCCTTATAAGGAAACTATCAAGGGACAGGCCAGGGTGGAAGGAAAGCACAAGAAACAGTCTGGAGGACGCGGCCAATTTGGGCACGTCTACATCGAACTTGAGACTTCAGAGCCTGGAGAAGGCTTGGTCTTTGAAAACAAGATTTTTGGTGGAGCTGTCCCGAAACAATACGTCCCGGCTGTTGAAAAGGGCATTCAGGAAGCGATGGAAGGAGGCGTGGTAGCCGGATACCCTGTCGTAGACGTTCTTGTCAGGCTGGTTGACGGTTCTTACCACACTGTTGACTCTTCCGAGATGGCTTTCAAGGTTGCCGGGGCGCAGGCTTTCCGCAAAGGCATGGAAGAAGCAGGGGCGGTTTTACTTGAACCGATCATGAACGTTGAAGTGCTTGTTCCCGAAGCTTACATGGGTGATATCATGGGTGATTTGAACAGTAAGCGGGGCCGCATCCAGGGCATGGAGCCGGAAGGTAACATGCAAAAAATCAAGGCCCAGGTCCCGATGGCAGAAATGTTCAAGTATTCAATAGACCTTCGCTCAATGACCCAGGGTCGCGGCTTTTTCAGCGTGGAATTTTCCCATTATGAAGAAGTGCCGCATAACGTGGCAGAACAAATAAAAGCCGATGCCCAGGCTGAAGAAGAAGAAGCTCAATAAAATACCCTGAAGATGAAGAAGAATGGATTAAGAAACACTTCTATAGGGATTAAAAACGAAAGGGGCTGCCTTACCGGGCAGCCCCTTTAAGTTGCCTTTGATAGCATTAAGTTGAATTACTTGCTAAGACGTGAACATGCAGTTAATCAGGCTACCTGAACAATAAACCTGGAATAAAAAATTGTTTACAGGCCTTTTGAGTATAAATAGCAGCAGCTTAGGATTTCAGCACATAAGCCAGATCTTTTCTTGTGTAGAGCAATAATTACCGTTTAAGCTTAGCTCCTACTACCCGGCGCAGTTTGCCAAAAATCTTGTTTGCTATCAGCCAGGCAAATGAAAACAGGGGTTTAATATCGTCTGCAGCCCAGATAGCATGGGCCTTGTGATGGGATAACCAGGGACGAACAACCTGGGCCGGGTTAAGCTGGCCGGTCTTTAAGTAAGCAGATACGCTGATCATGTCTTCATAAGCATGCCAGAAAGCCCACGGCTGGTCTTCTTGGAGATGGTGCTCTGGAAGGGGGCTGCCAATTAAATCCCGGTACATGACATAGGTAAATTCCAGGCCGCATTTGTCAAATAACACATTCAAGGTACTCAGGCGGGCATTAATCTCGATCATGTAAAACCGGTCCGTTACAGGGTGCTTTTTAAATTCTATTTCCCCGTAGCCGCGGTAACCGATGCGTTCAATTTGTTCTTTACCAAGATCCACAAGAGCTTGATCGTGCAAGTGATGGGTCAAGGTTGAGGAGCCAAAATTAATCGGGAACTGGCGCAGTTTTTGGGCCGTCATAGTATGGGTTATCCGGCCTTCTTGATCAACGTAGAAATCAAACACGTACATCTGGTCATCAAACCCGGGTACTATTTCCTGGACCATGACTTCCAGCTCGCTGGCCCGGGCAGTTTCAAGTGCTTCTAACAGCTGTTCCCTGCTGCCGGCATAAAGGCATTTCTGCCGGAAAACTTTTACAAATTCATGCGAAAGGGCCGGTTTAATAATACAAGGGTAAGGCATGGCTTCGGCCACCCGGGTTAAATCAACTTTTTCGTCGACAATGGCGGTCTGTGGGGTGTGCAGGCCGTGTTTTTGGGCCAGGTAGTGCAAACCGTTTTTGGCAATAATCTGTTCCAACAGGCCCGGGGGGTTTTCCGGGAAGAGGTAGTAGTCAGACAGCTCTTCTGCATAACGTGAAATCATAAGGGCATAACTGTCGGCGCTGGCCAGTAAAACCGGTTTTTGATCAAATTTGCGGCCCTGTTCAACGAGAAAATGAGCCAGGTTTTCTTCCTCATAGTTAATGTTCGGGCAGCGGATTTTTTGGGTAACATAACGAGAAGACAGGGCGTATGCAGTTGGAAAGTGATAATCCAGGGCGTAAACCGGCACCCCCCTGCGCCCAAGGGTGCGGATAGCGCCAAGCGCTGTATAGAAATTAGCGCCCAGTATAACTGCCGGGACAAAGGTTTTGTTTTCAGGTTTTGCCTCAATCAAGTGGTTCAATTTACATCCTCCTGCCCCCCGTCCTGTAGCCCGGGCCTGTATGTAGCGCCTCCTAAAACCAGCCCGGATCTGCTGTATCCAGGGAAGACGCTCTCATTTTTTGATTATAACGTACCTGCTTGGGATGTGGTGCCTTTTCTTTGAATATTGCCCTCTACTTTGATTCCCCGGGTGTGATATAATCAGATTGAACAAATAATCAGGCAAAGTGTGTCCACTGGGGAGTGGTTGGCCAATATGAAACGAAAAAAAGTAGCGGTTTTGTTCGGGGGGCGATCAGGAGAGCATGTTGTATCTCTGCGCTCTGCTGCTTCAATCATGGAAGCGATTGACAAGGAAAAATATGATATCATCCCTATCGGGATAACCAGGGAAGGGGCCTGGATAACCGGGCCGGATGCGTGGTTAGCGCTTTGGGAAAACCGCCCGCCCCGGGAAGCGACCGCTGCAGTAATTTTATCTGATCCAAACCGGCCAGGGCTGCTAGTCCAGTCGGCAGTTTCCCCATCAGAGTGGCTGCACCAGCCCCTTGATATTGTATTTCCTGTCCTGCATGGAACTTATGGTGAAGACGGCACGATACAGGGGTTGTTTGAAATGGCCGGTATTCCCTATGTTGGCTCCGGTGTACTTGCATCAAGCGTAGCCATGGACAAGGTGATCATGAAAACGCTGTTTAAAGAATGCGGCCTGCCGGTAGCGCGCTTTGTCTATTTCTACCGCTGGGAATGGAGCGGTAATGAACAAGAGTGGCAGGCCCGGGTAACAAAAGAGATCGGGTTTCCCTGTTTTGTAAAACCGGCCAACCTTGGGTCAAGCGTTGGCATTACAAAGGTTCGTAGTGAAGATAAGCTGGCTTCCGCTGTTGAGGAGGCTCTTCTCTACGATGAAAAAGTGATTATTGAAACGTTCCTGGAAGGCAGGGAGATCGAGTGCAGTGTCCTTGGTGATATAGAGCCCCATACTTCAAGGCCAGGGGAAATTGTTCCCTGCAATGAATTCTATGACTACCGGGCCAAGTACATCGATGACCGTTCCGAGCTGGTTATACCGGTTGAACTGGGCGAAAAACTGGAGACAATGGTTAGGGATTACTCTGCCAGAGCTTATAAGGTTGTCGAAGCAAGCGGCCTGGCCCGGGTGGATTTTTTCGTTAACACTTTGACTGAAACAGTTACTTTGATTGAAATCAATACGATACCGGGTTTTACGAGCATTAGCATGTATCCAAAGCTCTGGGAAGCCACTGGCATTAGTTATGACCAGCTGGTCAGCAGGCTGCTTGAGTTTGCTGAAAGCCGCTTCCAGCGCCGCTGTGCCCTGATGGTTTCTCCGCCAGAATAAGTTAATAAAATAACGGGGTGGTTACAATTAAAGATGAGCGCCAGCAGTCTCTCATGGATCTTATGAGCGGTCGAGGTGCTGCCCCTCCGGATGATGAAAACCGGGCAGACCGGGCCAACCATAAGGATAAAGAAGTGGAACTCGACCGTCTTAAGGAGGAAGCCCTGAGCTGTAAGCGTTGTTCTTTAAGGCAGGGGTGCCTCCAGGTGGTCTTTGGAGTGGGTAACCCCGGCGCTCGTATAATGCTTGTGGGAGAAGGGCCGGGCGGTGATGAAGACCGGCAGGGCATACCCTTTGTTGGGCGGGCCGGACAGCTGTTGAACCGGATTCTTGAAGCGGCCGGTATTAACCGCGATGACGTCTATATCACTAACATTGTCAAATGCCGTCCACCGGGTAACAGGCTTCCAGTTCAATCTGAAATAGATGCTTGCCTGCCTCACCTGCAAAAACAGATCGCCTTAATTGATCCGGAAATCATAATTTGCCTCGGGTCGCTGTCGACGAAAACATTAATCGACAAGAATGCCAGCATAACCCGAACCCGCGGAAACTGGCGCACAATCGGCGGCAGGCGTTACATGGCCACATTTCACCCTGCTGCCCTGCTCAGGGATCCCGGCAAAAAGAAGTATGTATGGGAAGATTTCAAAGAAGTGATGAAGGAGTACCATAAACCCGATAACGGAGGGTCGGCTCATGAGTAACCAACTTGTTTTGATTGTAGATGATGAAAAAACGCTTGTTAAAGCTTTAACCTTTAACTTACAAAAGGAAGGGTTCAGGGTTGAAGCGGCTTATGACGGTGAAGAGGCGTTGGATAAAGTCTTTTCCTTGAAACCGGATGTAGTGGTTTTAGACTTGATGCTGCCGGAAGTTGACGGCTTTGAAGTCTGCCGCCGGATTCGCAAAAAACTGGATATTCCAATCATAATGCTTACCGCCCGCAGTGAAGATATTGATAAAGTGCTCGGCCTGGAACTTGGGGCTGATGATTACTTAACCAAACCTTTTAATTCGCGGGAACTGGTAGCCAGGATCAAGGCGGTTTTACGGCGCAGTGTCACTTCGGAAGGTGAATCCAAGAAAAAGATACAAATCGGCAAATTGCAAATTGACCTGCTGCAGCACCGTGTACGCCTGGGCGATAAAGAGATCAGTTTAACTTCAAAAGAATTCGCCCTGCTTAGTTTCCTCGCCATCAATGCTGGCAATGTCTATTCCCGTGAACAGCTTTTAGCCCAGGTTTGGGGCTATGATTACTATGGCGATGTACGTACTGTGGATGTGCATATCAGGCACCTGAGAGAAAAAATTGAAAACGATCCGGCCAATCCTGAATACATTATCACGGTCTGGGGTACCGGTTACAAACTCAGGGAGGACCTTTGATGTCAAAGTTTTACAGTATTCGTTTTCGCCTGACAGCTGTTTTTTTGGCTATTATTCTTGCTGTCATGTTGATTATAAGCCTCTTTCTATACTCTACCCTGGAACGCTACCATATGAACAACCTGATGGAGCACCTGCAGCGCACCGGGTTCCTTGCCTCGGAATTTTTGGTTGGTCACTTAAGAGGCCAGGTTGATACCGTACGTTTGAGCTCACTGGCTGAAAATATCAGCCGCCAGGCCGGTGCCCGGGTTGTATTTATTGATGATCAAGGGACAGTTGTAGGGGACTCGGTCCGGGTCGGCGGCCTTCTCAATCAAACCCTTGAACATGAGGATGTCGAGCAGGCCCTTAATGGTGAAGTTAGCAGCAGTACAACATACAGTGAAAGAATAGGGCACGAGATTAAGCAAATGGCTATCCCGGTCAGGGAAGAAAACGGCGATATTATCGGGGTTATCTTTCTTTCTACTTCTCTGGAAGATGTGCATCAAACCCTCGCTGACATACGCATATTCCTGTTTTTGTCGACGGTGCTGGCTATGGCCATAGTAGGTGGCGGCTCCATTGCCCTGGCCCGCCGTTTTACCGGGCCCCTGGAAGAGCTCACTACTGCTGCCAGGAAAATGTCAGAAGGGAAGCTGGATCAGCATATTGAGTTTACATCTGGCGATGAAATCGGCCGGTTGGCGGACCAGTTTAATGTCATGGCCAGGCGGTTGAACTACTATACCAACAACCTGAAAAAATTTGCTGCCGATGTTGCCCACGAAGTGCGTACTCCTTTAACCACCATGAGCCTTTTGACCAAGGCTCTAAAGGAGCACGACATGGAGCCTCAGCAGCAGCGAGAATTTGTAGAGGATCTTGATAGCGAGCTTGATCGCCTGGTTCAACTGGTAAATGACCTGCTGGAACTTTCCAAGCTGGAAAAGAACCAGGTTGAATATGAAGAAGTAACCATGAATTTCTTGCTTAGAGATATGATCAGAGAAAATAAATTCCGCTTTAAGCAGGCCGGAGTGGATTTGATAGATTTTATTCCGGATGATATGTTAAAAGTATCAGCCGTACCTATGCAATTGCGCCAGGTCGTTTCCAACCTGCTCGATAATGCTTTGAATTATACACCGGCAGGGGGTTCGGTTACACTTTCCCTTTACCGGGAGGGAAATGAAGTAATTACCAAAGTGGAAGACACGGGAAGCGGTATTCCCAAAGAGGATCAGAGCTTCATCTTCGAACGTTTTTACCGGGTTGACCAGGCTCGTTCCAGAGAAGGCGGCGGCACAGGCCTTGGCCTGGCCATAGTCAGCGAGATTGTGGCCAAACATAACGGCAGAGTTTGGTTGGAAAGCGAAGAAGGCCGGGGCAGCAGCTTTTACTTTGCCCTGCCTGCTATTGAACAATAGAGTTGTTATCAAAACTTAACGGGACTTCACCAATTTTTAAAGGTTTAGGTTTTCGAAAGAGCCCGTGGTTATGTTACAATATTCAACACTCTGGCTATTTTATCCGGGGGTGTTTTCTGATGAAAAATGTACAACCTTTTTATTATATAATAGCCCTGGCCGGCATGTTTATGCTGGCCGCTGCATACCTGCTGGTAATGCAGTTAATGCCCGCACCGGAACAAACCGGTGTGACCGTAGAACCCCAGGCTCCTGACGAGGGCGGTGCTATTTATGATCTCTGGTTTTCCAGCGCTGAAATTTATGATCTCAGTGTTGACCATAACCTTACCGGGATTTTGTTCAGCACCGAGGAAAAAATGGTCAGCCTCCTGGACCAGGAGCGCAAGCTGCGCTGGGACAAGAGTTTTTCCACGGCACCCAGGCAGGCGAAATTATCATCCTGCGGAAACTACGCGGTCACCGGCACAGAAGGCGGACTGCTTCATTTTACTGCCACCGACCAGGAATTTTACTGGGAAAGTGAAGGGTTTCCCATTGAACATGTTGCTATAGGGCCCAACGCCAACTGGGTGGCAGCCACCCGTGTTGATGAAGAAGAAAACCATTACATCGAGTTTTATGATCGGGGTGGAGAGCTGAATTGGGTCCTTGAAAGCGGTCCGGTCAAAAACTTATACCTTTCCAGTGAGTACCTTGAACAGGCCAGCATCTTCTATACCCATATGCAGGAGGAACAGCCGGTTTTCACCGCGGTTAACATTGAAGGTGAAGAACTCTGGTCATATGAAGGCAAAAACGTAGCTGCTGTGTCCAGGCATGGTAGCCGGGTAGCGGCGGCAGATGGTAAAAGCCTGATTATCTATGACGCCCAGGGCCAGGCTTTATGGGAAAACGAACTTCCCTTTGAACCACAGACTGTCATGTTCAATCCGCAAAACTACAACCGCCTCCTGGTTTACGGAAACCAGGAAGGAGCGGATGAAAACCTGTTCTACTATGACTTAACCGATGATCTGCTTTGGAGCAAGAGAGTTGCTGACGGTTCCCTCTTTTCTTTTACTGCTGACGGACAGTATATTGTAAGCAGTTCGTGGCGCCATTACCGGGAAGATTACACCCAGATGAAAATATTGAACAGGCAGGGTGAAGAAATCAACAACTGGGAAGTAGCCATGCGGGTGGAAAAACTGGTGAAATCGGGTCACCCGCACCTGGTGGTAGTTGGCGGCGAAGATGGCTATATTGACCTGGTTAACCTGGAACCCCTCCTTGCTGAGACAGAAAACGATGTGGCCGTGGTTCCTATCTACAACCCGGTTTCTACAGAGCAAGGAACAGGTGAAATAAAAGTTCCCCTTTACTTCATTGATGAAAACTCCAACCTGGTTCCTGTCACCAGGTCTCTTAACGACACAGATAATCCGATCCAGGCTGCAGTGGAAGAATTAATCCGCGGCCCGGCCAGGGGAAGCGCCCTTTACAGGACCATACCTCAAAAGGATGTTGCTATTGAGGTTGAATTCTTTGAAGAAGATGGACGTCTCAACCTGGAACTGCCTTCAGAGCTGGCAGAACTTAGCGGCTTCACCCAGAGCACAACTGCTCTCGACTCCCTGGTGCTGACTGTAAGCTCTTTCTCTGAAGTTGAAGAAATAACCCTTACTGTTGACGAGGAGCCCCTGGAAGTCTTTGGAGAAGATTTAACGCTTGATCAGCCCCTCAGCCCTTACCAGTGGGACAAGCCTGTTTATATACCGGTTATGAGTGGTAACCGTTACTATCTCAAAATGCAGGAAGCAACCACGGAAAATGATGAAGAGGCTGACTTACAGCACATTGTTGAGCAATCCCTTCATGCCTGCCGGGTCCTTCCATTTGTTCCTTCCAACCTCGATCTCATTGATCTGCGTATCTCCAGGGAGAAAATCCAGATTAACCTTACTGAGTCTTTCAAGAGGATTTTTTCGGAAAAAGTAGGGGAGCAGGAGGTACTGCAGGCCGAACTGCTGCTGGATGCGCTTTTTATGACGGTCTTTGAAAATAGCAGGGCCCAGAGAGTTGAGATCTTAGTTGACGGCGATGAATGGGAACCGCCAGCCGGGTATCCTTCCCTGGGACGTTTTCACCATCGCCCCTATTTCATTAACCCGGAACAGTAACAAGGGCGCAAATTACAAAAGTAACTTGCAGATAAAACAAAGAAAAAAATTTGTAAAATACTTCTCATTAAGCTAAAATAAGTGATAAAGTGCCAAGGAGATAATTATACATGCAGAAATTAAGAGAAGAAATTGGAGAGGTGTTAGCACCTCTTGTCGAAATGGAAACGGACCGGGTTTTGGAACTGCTTGAAATCCCCCCGGAGCCAGAATTTGGGGACCTTGCTTTCCCCTGTTTTACCCTTGCCAAAACTTTAAAAAAACCTCCCCCTGTTATCGCTAAAGAACTGAGTGAAAAATTGTCCGGCCAACAAGGCCGGCTCTGGGATAAGGCCGAACCGAGGGGCCCTTATCTCAATTTTTACATTGCCCCTAAAGCCTACAGCCATGAAGTGTTGAAAAAGGCATGGGATGAAGAAAAATATTACGGGCATACCGATCTGGGTAAAGGGCATAATGTCCCTATAGATTATTCATCTCCCAACATTGCCAAGCCATTCGGGGTAGGCCACATCCGTTCCACGGTAATCGGCCATTCTCTTTACCTCATTTACAGGGCCCTCGGCTATAACAGTATCGGCATAAACCACCTGGGAGACTGGGGAACCCAGTTTGGAAAACTGATCGTGGCTTTTAAACGTTGGGGAGAAGAAGACAAACTAAAAGACGATCCGGTAGAATATCTCTACCGGCTTTATGTGCAGTTTCACCAGGAAGTAGAAGAAGATCCCGGCCTCGATGATGAAGCCCGCTCCTGGTTCAAGAAGCTGGAATCCGGTGGCAGTGAAGCAGTTTCCTACTGGGAGCACTTCAAGAAGCTCAGCCTGGAAGCCTATGCCTCAATCTACAGCCGCCTGGGGATAGAATTCGAACATTATCATGGCGAAAGCCACTATAACCAGATGCTGGAACGGGTGATCAACCTGGTCCAGGAACAGGGGATCGCCAGGGAAAGCGAAGGTGCCCTGATTATTGACCTGGAGCCATACAACATGCCCCCGGTCATGCTTCGTAAAAAAGACGGGGCCACCCTTTACATCACCAGGGATCTGGCAGCAGCAATTTACAGGAAAGAAACCTTTGACTTTGCCCGCTCTTTATATGTTGTGGGGGCGGAGCAAACCCTGCATTTCCAGCAGTTGTTTAAAGTTCTTGAACTGCTCGGATTTGAGTGGGCTTCACAGTGTGCCCATGTGCCTTTCGGGATGATTCGCTTTAAAGAAGGCCGGATGTCCACGAGAGCGGGTAGAATAGTTTTGTTGGAAGAAGTCTTGGACCGGGCGGTGGCAATGGCCCGGGAGATTATCGAGGAGAAAAACCCGGACCTGAAAGATAAGGAGAGCGCAGCTGAAGCGGTCGGCCTGGGAGCGGTCCGGTTTGGAGATTTAAGCAACGACCGGGTTAAAAACATCGAATTTGACTGGGAAAATGTGCTCGACTTTTCAGGTGAAACGGCGGCCTATATCCAGTATGCCCACGCCCGGATCTGCAGCATTATTCGTAAAGCGGAACCCGGCCTTATGGAGTGGAACGATGAAGCTGTGGGCCGGCTGGAGAAGGAAGAAGAAATTACGCTGGTCAAAACCCTTTCTCAGCTGCCTGATAAAGTGATAGACTCAGCTGAAAGCTACAAACCTTCAATCCTCGCCCGTTATTTAATTGACGTGGCCAGGGAGTTTAACCGCTTTTATCACAACTGTCCGGTTTTAAGCAGCGGCAAGGAAATACAGCAGTCGCGCTTGCTGTTGATCAATGCCACCAGGCAAGTATTAGCTAATGGATTAGCCCTTCTCGGAATCGTTGCTCCGGAAGAAATGTAACAGTTTAGGGGGAGACAATACCGTGCTGGATTTAAAATTTGTTCGGGAAAACCCGGACCTGGTCCGCCAGGCGATGGAGCTCAAAGGTGAGGAAGGCGATCTTGACGGCCTGTTGGCCAGGGATACCGAGCGCCGCAACCTGCTCAAAGAGGCGGAAGAATTAAAACAGATCCGCAACCGTGTCTCCAAAGAAATCGGCCAATCCGGCGGGGACAGCGCCGCTGCAGAAGCCAAAAAGTCGGAGATGCGCGAAGTATCGGCAAAAATCAAAGAACTCGATGAGCAGCTGCGCCAGGTCGACAACGATATGGAACAACTGCTGTTAAACCTGCCCAACATTCCCGATCCGGTAGTGCCCCGGGGAAGTGATGAATCCGACAATGTTGAAGTCCGATCCTGGGGAGAAAGGCCTGGTTTTAGTTTTACCCCCCTGGCTCACTGGGACATCGGGGCCAACCTTGATATTATTGATTTCCCCCGGGCCGGTAAAATTACCGGTAGCCGTTTTGCCCTGTATTACGGGGCAGGTGCCAGGCTGGAGCGGGCTTTGTTTAATTTTATGCTTGACCTGCATACTGCAGAACACGGATACCGGGAAGTATTTCCTCCCTTCCTGGTCAATGCTGCCAGCATGACCGGGACCGGCCAGTTGCCCAAGTTTGCAGAAGATGCCTTCCGGATTGAGGGCACAGATCTCTACCTGATTCCCACCGCGGAAGTGCCTGTTACCAACCTGCACCGGGACGAGATCCTTGATGCCGAACAGCTTCCCCTTTACTACTGTGCCTACAGCGCTTGTTTCAGGGCCGAAGCCGGGGCCCACGGCCGTGATACCAGGGGCCTGATCCGCCAGCACCAGTTCAACAAGGTGGAACTGGTCAAGTTTGTCCGCCCTGAAGAATCGATGAATGAGCTGGAATCACTGACCCTGGATGCGGAAAAGATCCTGCAACTCCTTGAACTGCCCTACCGGGTCATGCTAATGTGCAGCGGCGATCTGGGTTTTGCCCCGGCAAAAAAGTACGACCTGGAAGTATGGCTGCCTGCATATGAAACATACCGGGAAATATCATCCTGCAGCAACTTTACCGATTTCCAGGCCCGCCGGGCCGGGATCAGGTTCCGCCCTGAAAGCGGCAAGAAAACCCAGTTTGTGCATACCTTGAATGGATCGGGGGTAGCTATCGGCAGGACGGTTGCCGCCATCCTGGAAAACTACCAGCAGGAAGACGGCAGCGTAATTGTCCCGGAAGTGCTGCGCCCCTATATGAACGGCCTGGAGCGGATCACGGCGCAATAGTTCTTTAGATCAATAAAAGGCAATATTATTTACGCAGGGAGAGTTAAAATGGCAAACAAACTTGTGGTTGCAGCTATGTTAATCATAGCAGTTTTAAATCTCGTAGCTTATTTTGAAACTGGAAGCACATTTAGCCTCATGATAGCAATTGGCCTACTAGCACTATCAGCGTGGTTTTCGTTTAAACTTCGCCGCTAGATTCTTAATGCTTCGCAAAAAGCCTGAAAAGTTAGCTTGTTGCCCTGGAACGGTCCAAAAAAGAGAACCGGATCCATTTTTGTTTTACCTCACCACAACAACTGAACATTTTTCTGCTTGCTGAACTACTGCATTACTGACGCTGCCAAGTATAGTTTTTTTCAATCCACCTAACCCTCTACTGCCTACAACAATAAAATCAAATCCTTCATTACAACCGACCTCTACTATCGTTTCCGCCGGATGTCCTTCCTTAAGTATAGTACGTGCCCTTATTCCTTTATCTTCATAGAAGTTTAAAGCGTTTTGTAAGATCTTTTCCCCTTCTTTTTTCCTTTCTTTTTGCAATTGCTCATGTCTTTCCATAGCTTCTTTTGAATACACTTCGGCATGAAAAGTTGTTGCTTCATAAACATGAATGATAGCTACTTCATTAACATTGCAGCCTTCGGCTATTAAAGATGCTTTTTCTAATGCTTTTTGACTCTTTTCTGATCCATCAGTGCAAACTAAAATTTTCAAATTCAACCTCTCCCATTCATTATGTTGTAAATATGATGCTGTCTGTAATTATACATTAAATTTAGAAATAACAAAACACATATCTATATTTACATTGGTATTCAGAGTGTATATGCTGAGTATACTAAATCTATTGTGCCCAGAATTTAATAAGATATTTTAACACTACAGCGCAACATTAAAACAACCTGAATCTAAGTAACACCGGCTTTAAGCTGTTAAATAGGGAAATACCGCTCTTTGACAATCTCTTACCGG